>Ga0172372_10009632_pt1 | contig 12533 bp, 11 predicted proteins | sample LakKiv5m_2_FD_114544 | JGI IMG/M metagenome (GOLD analysis project Ga0172372, IMG submission 114544) | Freshwater microbial communities from Kabuno Bay, South-Kivu, Congo - kab_092012_9.5m | ecosystem: Environmental > Aquatic > Freshwater > Lake | place: Democratic Republic of the Congo...
ATGGCATGCGCTGCGCGTTGCGCTTCGGCGCGATAGAAGTGCACGAGGCCGCAGATGCCCCGTTGCGGCGTTGGCTCGGCGACGGTCCGCCAGCGGCTTCACCCGAAGCGATTTGGGCCTACATGCTGAAAGACAAGAAGAACACCCACGACGAAGTGCGGGAAGTGGTCCTCGATGCCGTCGGACAGCCGCGGTGGGACGTGCCCCTCACGTTCGACACGTTCGCCGCGGCGTGGAATGTGCTTCAGGCCCCTGAGACCTAACTTTGTGCCCATGCAACGAACGGCGGAGGAACTCGCTGCTTACCTGAACGGGCGCGTGGACGGCGACGGGCACACGGCGGTGCAGCGCGTCGGGCGCATCGAGTCGGCCGAGACAGGCGATTTGACCTTCCTCGCAAACCCTGATTATGAGGGCTATATCTATTCGACTCAGGCTTCCGTGGCCATCGTTTCGGTGGATTTTCAGCCCAAACGAGCCCTGCCCGCCACGCTGACCCTCGTCCGCGTTTCAGACCCCTACGCCGCCTTCGGACGCATCCTCGAACTCGCCGACACCTCCGCGAGCCGTCCCGCCGGCATCCACCCCACTGCTGCAATCGATGCGAGCGCTGAGGTGGGCCCCGGCTGTGCCATCGGCCCCTACGTCGTGGTCGAAGCCGGCGCACGCATCGGCGCGGGCTGCGACCTCCGGGCCCACGTGTACATCGGCCAAGAAGCGGTCGTGGGAGCACGCTCGTTGCTCCACGCGGGGGTGCGGGTCGGCGACCGCTGCGAGGTCGGGGAAGCGTGTATTTTGCAGGCGAACGCGGTGATCGGTTCGGACGGGTTTGGCTTTGCCCCTCAGGCCGATGGGGCCTACCGGAAGGTTCCCCAAACCGGCAACGTCCTCCTCGGCGACGGCTGTGAAATCGGCGCGTGCACCACCATCGACCGCGCCACCCTCGGGTCCACCACGCTCGGACGCGGGGTCAAACTCGACAACCACATCCAGGTCGGCCACAACGTCTCCATCGGCGACCATACGGTCATCGCGGCCCAAACCGGCATCGCCGGCTCCACGTCCATCGGCGCCCGCTGCATGATCGGCGGCCAGGTGGGCATCGCCGGCCACCTCCGCATCGCCGACGGCGTCCGGATCGGCGCGCAATCCGGCATCGGCGCCAGCCTGCTCAAGCCGGACACCGACCACCGCGGCACCCCGTCCCAGCCCATGGACAAGTACCTCGCCGCCCAACTCGGCCTCCGGGCCCTCCTGCGCGAGAACATCCTCGGCCGTATCGCCGCCCTCGAGCACCTCGTCCCCTACGCGCACCGGAACGACCCACAATGAACCAACGCACCCTCGCCAGCGCCGTGACCTTCTCCGGCGTCGGCCTCCACACCGGCGAATTCAACCGGCTCACCCTCCATCCCGCCCCCGAAAACCACGGCTACGTGTTTCGGCGGACGGACCTTCCGGGCGAACCGCTCATCGAGGCCGACGTCGACCGGGTGGTCGGCACCCAACGCGGCACCACCCTCGAACAAAACGGCGCCCGCATCCACACCACCGAGCACGTCCTCGCGGCGCTGTACGGCTGCGAAATCGACAACGCCCTCATCGACGTCCACGGCCCTGAAATCCCCATCCTCGACGGCAGCTCGCTGCCGTACGTCGAAGCGCTGACGGCCGCAGGATTCACGGAGCAATCCGCGCCGCGCAAGTACTATACGCTCAAGGAAAACCTCACCTACGAGGACCCGGAAAAAGGCGTCGAAATGCTCGCCGTCCCCAACCCCGATGGCACCTTCCGCGCCACGGTCATGGTGGACTACGGAAGCCCCGTGTTGGGCACGCAACATGCCTCGATCGCGCGGTTGGGCGATTTTGCAGAAGACATCGCCCGCTGCAGAACCTTCGTATTCCTCAAGGAAGTCACCACGTTAGCCCGGGAAGGACTGATCAAAGGTGGGGACCTCGACAACGCCGTCGTCCTCATCGAGCGGCCCTACTCGGAAGCGGAATTGCGCGAAATCGGCACCCTCCTCGGCAAGTCGGATTTGCAAGCGCGGGCGGACAGCCCCGGCGTGCTCAACACCTCCCCGCTCCGATTCCCCAACGAACCCGCCCGCCACAAGTTGCTCGACATCGTGGGTGACCTCGCGCTGACGGGGGTGTTTCTGCGCGGCCACATCCTCGCGGCGCGCCCGGGCCATGCAGGAAACGTGGCGTTTGCGCGCCTCATTCGGCAGCGGATGCGGACGGAAGCGGGCTTGCCGGATTTGGACCCCAACCGGCCGGGCATCATCGACATCAACGGAATTGAGCGGCTCCTGCCCCACCGGTATCCGTTCCTGCTCGTGGACCGCATTTTAGCGATGGACGAGTCGAGCATCACCGGGTTGAAGAACGTGACCATGAACGAGCCGTTCTTCCAAGGGCATTTTCCGGGCAATCCCGTGATGCCCGGGGTGTTGCAAGTCGAGGCGATGGCCCAAGTGGGCGGGATTTTCGCCTTGAAAAGCGTCCCCGATCCGGAGAACTACACGACCTATTTCATGAAGATCGACAACGTGCGCTTCAAGCAAAAAGTCGTGCCGGGCGATTCCGTCATTTTCCATTTGGAGCTGCTTTCGCCCATCCGCCGCGGCCTCGTGCACATGCGCGGACGCGGGTTCGTGCGAGGCGTATTGGTTTCCGAAGCTGAAATGCTCGCTCAGGTGGCCAAACAGGCCTGACCCCCCTACCTTCGGAACGTGATTTCCCCATCTGCATTTGTCCACCCGGAAGCGCAGTTGAGCGCGGGCGTGGTGGTGGAGCCCTTCGCATACGTCGGTGCAGGCGTCCAGGTGGGCGAGGGCACGTGGCTCGGACCCCATGCGACGCTGCTGAGCGGCACCACGGTAGGCCGGGAGTGCAAGATTTTCCCCGGCGCGGTGGTCGGCGCCGCACCCCAAGACTTGAAGTACGCCGGCGAAGCCACCACGGTGGAAATCGGGGACCGCACCGTCATCCGCGAATGCGCCACCGTGAACCGGGCAACGGCAGACCGCTGGGTGACGCGGGTGGGAAGCGATTGCTTGCTCATGGCGTACACCCATTTGGCCCACGACGTGCACGTAGGAAACCACGTCATCATCGCGAATTCGGGCAACATCGCGGGCCACGTCACCATCGAGGACTGGGTCATCATCGAAGGCATGGTCGGCGTGCAGCAATTCGTCACCATCGGCAAGCACGCGTTCGTCGCGGGGGGTTCCCTGGTCCGCAAGAACATTCCGCCCTACATCAAGGCCGCTCGGGAACCGCTCAGCTACATCGGGGTCAATGCCATCGGGCTGCGGCGGCGCGGCTTCGATGCCGATCGCATCCAGCGGATCGAGGACATGTACCGCACGTTGTATGTCCAAAACGGGAACATGGCCCAGGCCCTGAAGATTGCCGATGCCGAACTTCCGGCATGCGAGGACAAAGACACGGTCCTCGAGTTCATTCGGGCTTCGGACAAGGGCATCATCCGCGGTCCGTTCTGAGATGGCGGGCTGGTCGGTGGAGGCCGTGGGATTGGGCCACCAATTCACCGACCGGTGGGTGTTTTCCGAGGTCAACTTTCACCTGCCCGCCGGAGCGCGGGTTGCCATCACCGGCTCGAACGGCAGCGGCAAATCCACGCTGGGACGCGTGATTGCCGGCCACCTCATCCACTCGGCCGGTACCTGCCGGTGGAACGGGTCCGCCGACGCGTCAACCGTGCCGCTTGAATGCCTCCTCGTGGGCACCGGCGCAGCCCTTCCCGGCCACCTCACAGCGCATGAGGCGCTGCGGTTTCACAGCACCTTCCGGCGCGTGACCGATCCCGAGTCTGTGCTGGCCGCATGGAAAGAGGCCGGACTGACGGGCTTTCTCGACGCCCCCTTGCGGTCCCTCTCGACCGGCATGCGCGCCCGCATCCACCTCGGCCTTGCGTGGGGGACCGAGGCGCCGCTGGTGGTCCTCGATGAACCGGCCGCGAACCTCGATGTGCGCGGGAAAGCCTGGTACCGGGGGCTGCTGGAGGATTGGTCCGGGCGGGCGACGGTGGTGGTGTGCACGAACACGGTGGACGAGGAGTGCCCCGGTGCGAGCGTCTGTGTGCAGCTCGACGCCCACCGCAAAACGTAACCTTCCGGGGAGTGCCTGCGTACGTGACCTCAAATCACATGCGAAACATACTCCCCATGAAACTCAAGAACTCCTTGATTGCGGTGTTGATGACCGCTGCGGCCCTTGCGTTGGCCGTGACCACGTTTGCCCAAACGACCGGCCTGACCGGAACGGCTCACCCGCTGAGCGATTTGGACCACGCCTGCGTGGCCTCGACGCCCTTCGGCAACACCTCCGTTCGCCTGAACAACCAAATCGCCGACCAGGGTTTTACCTCCTGCATGACCGGCTTTACGGAAACCGTTTACGTCATGGTGAAGGAGGTGCGCCGCGGCGGAACCCTCGAAGTGGGCATCCAAGACCGCTACGGCAACACGCTCGGAACCGCGACCGCAAAACTCGTCCAGGGCTTCTCGGGCATCCTCCCGATCAACATCAAGGCCCCGGTCGCGAAGGACCTCGACTACCGCCTCTTCTTGCAAACCCGCGGTGGCGCTCATTTGGTGTTGCACAGCCGGAACATGACGGACGCAGCGCATGCGTTGTACGTGGACGGTTGGGCCCTTTCTGCGAACCTCAGTGTGGCCGTCGGCTTCAAGGCCCCGATGGGCGAAGCCGAGATTTCTCGGACCGCTGAAGCCGCCTCGGTGACCACGGCCGAAGAACCTGCGGTGGCACCGGTTCCGGGCATGACGGTGTTCCCGAATCCGTTCATCGAAAGCCTGAACCTTTCCTTTCAAAATGATATGAAAGGGGAGTGCCGGATTGAAGTCATCGACATGCAGGGCTACGTCGCCTTCCGCGAAACCCGCACCGACATCCGCGCAGGAGAATCGGTCAACATCGTTGTCCCTTCCAACTGGAACACCGGTGTTTACAGCGTCCGTGTGATGAATGCCGGGCAAGTGACCCAGCAAACTGTCATCAAGCGCTGAGTGGAATAAAATTCAGTTCAAAATGAAAGCCACCTCTCAAGGGTGGCTTTCTTCGTTTATGTGGGAATCAGATCTTCCCAGGTTTTGACCGGACGAAACAGGTCGGGCGGCAGCTCCACGAAGCGCGTCAACCACCCCTCCATCGCCCCGTTCCAGAGCCCGGGATGTTCCAGAATGCGCAACCTCCTGCCCTCCACGACCTTCGACGAAGTGAAGCATGCAGCAGGATTTGAAAATTCCACGGGAAGGAACGTCCGTCCGCTGGGGAGCGAGGTGACACAAGCCAGCTCGACCGGGTTGAAATGGGTGCCCGCAGCCAGGCCTTCCGGAACCTCCGCACCTTCGAGGATGCCCAACCGCACCGCACCGCCCGCCTTGACCCAAAATGGCCCCCCGCCCACCTGCCCCGCTGCCCGCACCATCCCCGCCACCCGAATCGGCCGGTCCAGCGCTGCGCGCAACGTCTGTTCGTTCGCCGGGGGATGCTGCGCGAACGAAGTGAGCCACTTCCAGGCCGCTACGCGTCCTTGGGCGTCCTCCAGTTGGGCAAACAGCGCATCCCGTTCTCGGGCCAACTGCACCGCATGTCCTGCCAACGCATCCGCCCACGCCGCCCGCTGCTCCATGCGGTCCAGCGGCACGACGTTGTCCACATTCCGGATGAAAATCCCCTCGGACGGCAGTCCCGCCAAAAGGCCGATGAGCGCCCCGTGCCCCCCCGGGCGAAACCGCAGCGCCCCCTCCGCCGTGCGCGCAGGGGTGTTCGCTTCGAGGTCCCACGCCAGGGTGTCCGTGGACGCGGGCTGAAGGTGCCACTGCGCCCCTGCCAAATGTTCCGAGGCGGCCTCCCGATGGGCTGCTGCGATGCTGAAATGCAACGTCGCCGGAGGGTGCCCGAGCAGGTTTTCGGCCGCATGGGCCTCAAAGGCTGTAAGCCAGCCCGCGTCGGCACGCAGAAACGGCAAGAACCCCTTCGGAAGGTGGGACCAACGCCGCACCACCGCATCCGCATCCTCCGTCCCTTGCACCAACCCCGTCCGATGCGCAGCTTCGGCCCACCGGGCGAGCGTGCGCACGCGGTCGGGCCCCTCAAACCCTGCGAACATCCGCGTGGCCGCCCCGGAAGCGGGAATGAACCGCGCCCATGTGCCGCGCGCTGCCCCGCGAAAAGCCCGCATTTCCCCCTCGCTCCACGCTGCGATGCCGTCACCCAGCGTGGCCGGCCGCACCGCCCGGGCAAGGTCCGCTCCCGCGTGCAACAGCGCCACCTGTTCGTCCGCCACGTTCCGGGTCCAACCGCGCGCCTCGAAGGCCCGCTCATCGGCTGCTGTCCACTGCATGGCCCGAAGATAGCGCCGTACTTTCGGGCGCATGGAACGCATCTTGGTCACCGGCGGAGCCGGCTACATCGGCTCCCACACGGTTGTGGCGTTGGTCGAGGCCGGGTTCGAGCCCGTGGTGCTGGACAATTTCAGCAACTCCCAACGCGAAGCGCTTGACGGCATGGCCTCCATTTGCGGTCGCGCCGTGCACCTCATCGAAGCGGATTGCACCCGAGAAGACGCGGTAGAACGGGCCTTTGCGGAGGCAGGGCCCTTTGCCGGCGTGATCCACTTTGCGGCCTTCAAGGCGGTCGGAGAAAGTGTCGCCGAGCCCCTGAAGTATTGGCGAAACAACGTGGCGGGAACAGCCGTCGTGCTGGAAGTGGCTCAGCGGCACGGGTGCGCGGCGTTTGTGTTCTCGAGCAGCTGCACCGTGTACGGGGAACCCGACCGCGTGCCGGTGGACGAAAGCGCGCCAGTGCGGCCCGCCACGTCGCCGTACGGGGCGACGAAGCAGGTGGGTGAACAGCTCATCCAGGACGCTGCCGCGGCATGGCCGGAGTTGCGGGCGATGGTGTTGCGGTATTTCAATCCCGTGGGAGCGCATCCGAGTGCCGAGATCGGGGAGTGGCCGCTGGGGGTGCCCAACAATTTGGTCCCCTATTTGACGCAGGCGGTGGCGCGGGTGCGGCCGCCGCTGACGGTGTTCGGGGACGATTATCCCACGCCCGACGGCACGTGCATCCGGGACTACATCCACGTGGTGGATTTGGCGGAGGCGCACGTCCGGGCGCTCGAAGTGGTGCTGAAGCAACACGGCGCACCCGGCGCGACGGTGGTGAACCTGGGGACGGGCAAGGGCTCGTCCGTGCTGGAGGTGGTGCGCGCGTTCGAAGCGGCGACGGGCGTCCCGGTGCCGCATGAAATTGGGGCGCGACGGGCGGGGGACGCGGTGGAAGTTTGGGCCGATGCGTCGCGGGCAGAGGAAGTGCTGGGCTGGCGCGCGCGGTTGACGCTCGAAGATGCGCTCCGCGATGCCTGGCGGTGGCAGCAGCGGCTGACCCCTGCCTGAGGCCTCAGAACACCCCGCTCCCCACCACGACGGCCGCCAGCATCCCGAAAAACCCCAACATCAGGCCGGCGAGGACTTCCGACGGCCGGTGGCGGCTCAGCCGGATCCGCGACCAACCGACGAGTCCGGCCACCAGCAAGGCGAGGCATACGACCAGCGGCGCCGGCTCTTGGTGAACGAATTGCACCGCGTAGAGGGCGCCCGCTGCGCCGGAAGCGGCCGAGGCGTGCATGCTGATTTTGAAGCGAAAGGTGATGAGCCAAGCGACCGCCAACACCGCCACAAGGCCCAGCAGCAGCGCGAGGTACACGGCCGGCATCCGTGCCCCTGCGGCCTCGTACACCACCGCGAAGGTCAGCCCGTAGTAGAGGCCGACCAGCGCGAACGGCACCGCCCGTTCCTTGCGGCGCGTCACGTCGAGGTCGCTCACCAGCCGCCTCCGGTGCAGCATCAAAATCGACAAGGCCGGCGCCACCGTGTTCACCGCCAGCACCACCGCCAAATACCCGAACGCCCCGGGCATCGCCCGGAGCAACGGATCCGTCAAAAACAGCACCACCACCGTCGCCAGCGGCATCAGCAAGGGATGAAAGAACCCCGAAACGAACCGCGCCGTCCGCACGCCCATCACAGCGCCCGGCGCAGGCGGGCCACCGGAATCCCCAGCTGCTCGCGGTACTTCGCCACGGTCCGACGGGCGATGTTGTAGCCCTGCGCGTTCAACATCGCCACGAGCTTTTCGTCCGGAAGTGGGGCCGATTTGTCCTCCGCCTCGATGGCGTCTTTGAGCATCTTCTTCACTTCCCGCGAACTCACTTCTTCGCCCGAGTCGGTGGAGAGGGACTCGCTGAAGAACGACTTGAGGAGGAAGGTGCCGTAGGGGGTTTGGACGTACTTGCTGTTTGCCACGCGGGAAACGGTGGAAATGTCCATGCCCACCCGGTCGGCAATGTCCTTGAGGATCATGGGTTTGAGGTCCGTCTCGTCGCCGCTGAGGAAGTAGGCGTGCTGGTGCTCGACGATGGCCTGCATCGTGACGGTGAGCGTGTGTTGGCGCTGGCGGATGGCGTCGACGAACCAGCGCGCCGCGTCCACCTTCTGCTTGATGAAGGCCAGGGCTTCCCGCTGCTTCGGGTCCCGTTTTGCCCCTGCGGCATAGGTCCGCATCATGTCGCGGTAGTCGGCGCTGACCCGCAGTTCTGGCGCGTTGCGGGCATTGAGTTGCAGCCGCAATTCGTCGTCCTCGACCGCCAGCAAGAAGTCGGGAATGACGTGCTGCACCTGCCCGCGCGACCCGTCGCTTCCGGAATTTCCCGGCTTCGGATTCAGCCGAATGACCTCGTCCAGCGCGGCTTTGAGCTGCCCTTCGTCGAGGTCCATCCGCTTTGCGATGCGGTCGTAATGCTTCTTCGTGAAGGCCTCGAAGTGGTGTTCGAGGAGTTCCAAACCGATCCGCTGGGCCCTTCTGCGTTCCGCCGAAGTTCCTTCTGCAGCCGCTTCCGCGACCCGGCGGCGCAGTTGCAGGAGGAGGCATTCTTGCAAGTCGGTCGCACCGACGCCGGCCGGATCGAGGGTTTGGACCACGGCGAGCGCGGCCTCGAGCGCCGCCCGCGTGGTCTCAATGCCTTGCGTGAACGCCAAATCGTTCACGATGCTGTCCAAATCCCGGCGCAAATAGCCCGCCTCGTCGAGGTTTCCGATGAGGTGTTCCGCCAGCGCGCGCGTCTCCGAATCCGCACCCGTAAAGGCAAGTTGGTCAATGAGTTGCTCCCGAAATGTTGCGCCAGAAACAAACGGAATGCTGCGCTCTTCGTCGTCGGCCGACCGGTTCGAGACGTTCAACTTGTAGTCGGGCGTCTCGTCGTCCATCCAATCGTCGTACTCGAACTCGCTCAGCGCATCGCCCTCTCCCCCGTCTTCGTTCGTCCCTTCTTCTGCTTCTTCCCGCTCCTCCGGTGCGTCGTCGTAGGACTCCGAGAGCTCCTCGAGGGCCGGGTTCGCTTCGAGTTCTTGCTTGATCCGCGCCTCAAGTTCCACGGTCGGGACTTGCAGCAGCTTCATCATTTGGATTTGCTGCGGCGAGAGCTTGCCGAGGAGCTTCTGTTGGAGGGTTTGGCGGAACATGGCGCGTGGCGTCAGAATTCGGCGTTCAACGGCGTCCGCGGGAACGGAATCACGTCGCGGATGTTCGTCATGCCGGTGACGTACATGACGAGGCGTTCGAAGCCCATCCCAAATCCCGCGTGCACAGCCGACCCGAACTTGCGCGTCTCGAGGTACCACCAGACGTGGTCTTCCGGAATGTCAAATTTCTTGCACTTCTCCAGCAGCAGGTCGAGGCGTTCTTCCCGTTGGCTTCCCCCGATGAGCTCCCCGATGCCCGGGACGAGCACGTCCATGGCGGCCACGGTCTTCCCGTCGTCGTTCGAGCGCATGTAGAACGCCTTGATCTCCGCCGGGTAGTCGGTGAGAATGACCGGACCCCCGAAGTGCTTTTCCACCAACCAACGCTCGTGCTCGCTCTGCAGGTCCACGCCCCACGCGACGGGGTATTTGAACTGCTTCTTCGCGTGCGGTTTCGATTGCAACAGCAGCTCGATCGCCTCCGTGTAGGTCACATGGCGGAAGGGCGCATCCACCACCGCGCGCAACCGGGCGCGCAACGGCGCTGCATGGCGGGCATCGGCCGGAAGCTCCTTCTCTGCGGTGTGTTCGCGTTCCTCGAGGAACGCCAAATCTTCGTCGCACCCCGCCAGCACCTCCGCCAGTACGCTCTTCAGACACGCTTCTGCCAGCCGCATGTTGTCCGTGAGGTCCGCAAAGGCCACCTCCGGCTCGATCATCCAGAACTCGGCCAAATGCCGTGAAGTGTTCGAATTCTCAGCCCGGAACGTCGGCCCAAACGTGTACACCTGGCCCAGCGCCATCGCGCCGAGCTCCGCCTCGAGTTGGCCGCTGACGGTCAGGTTCGCCGTCTTTCCGAAAAAGTCCGCTCCGAAGTCCACCGAACCGTCTTCCAACCGGGGCGGATTGCCCGCATCGAGGGTGGTGACGCGGAACATTTCCCCGGCCCCTTCGGCGTCGCTGCCGGTGATGATGGGGGTGTGGAGTTGGTAGAAGCCGCGCTCGGTGAAGAAGCGGTGGATGGCGAAGTTGAGGGCGTGGCGGACGCGGAAGACCGCGCTGAAGGTGTTCGTTCGGAACCGCAGGTGGGCTTTTTCGCGCAGGAACTCGAGCGAGTGGCGCTTCATTTGGATCGGATACACCTCCGGATCGGCATCCCCGAGCACCTCGAGTGCGGTGACCTTCACTTCCGTGACCTGCCCCTTGCCTTGCGAGCGTTCAACGGTGCCCTCCGCCCGGATTGCAGCGCCGGTGGTGAGCCGCTTGCGCGTCTGCTCGTCCACCTGCTCGCGGTCGATGACCAACTGCAAATTCGTCAGGCACGAGCCGTCGTTCACGGCGATGAAGGTGTCGTTGCGGAAGGTCCTCACCCACCCGCACACGGTCACTTGGCGTCCGATGGCCTCCTCGGTCCTCAGCAGGACGATGCGTTCGCGTTCCATGGGCGCAAGTTCGCCCACATCACGCTTCCGCTGCAACGGGGTGCACCGCGGTGTCGGCATCCACCCGGCCGTCCTTCAGCCGCACGATGCGGCGCGCGCAGGCCGCGATGTCCTCTTCGTGGGTGACCAGGATGACCGTGTTTCCGGCCGCATGGATGGCGCTGAACAACGCCATGATTTCCATGGACGTGGCGGAATCGAGGTTGCCGGTGGGCTCGTCGGCGAGGATGATGGAAGGCCGGTTGACGAGGGCCCGGGCGACGGCCACGCGCTGCCGTTGGCCCCCGCTCAACTCGTTCGGACGGTGGTCCATCCGGTCCCCGAGGCCCACTTGGCCGAGCACTTCGCGGGCGCGGGCTTCGCGGTCCGCCCGGCCCACCCCCGCGTAGATCAGGGGAAGGGCGACGTTTTCGAGAGCGGAGTAGCGGGGCAGGAGGTTGAACGTTTGGAACACAAACCCGATTTCCTTGTTCCGGATGTCCGCCAGCGCATCCTCATCGAGCCGGCTGACGTCCTTGCCGTTCAGGAAATAGGAGCCGGAAGTGGGGGTGTCCAGGCAGCCGAGCATGTTCATCAGCGTGGACTTGCCACTGCCCGACGGGCCCATCAACGCAACGTATTCGTTCCGGGCGATGCGAAGGTCCACCCCGTCGAGGGCATGGACGGTTTGGGTGCCGATGGTGTAGGTCTTGCGCAACCCCTGCACCGCCAAGAGCGTTTCCTGCATGGACGTAAAGGTATCGGGCGGTCCCTGATTCCGATGTATGTTTGACTCGCAATCCCATTCCATGGCCTTGAAATTCCGTGTGTTCTGCGTCTTAGCGCTGTGTGCAGCGTCCGTGCCCGCCGCGGCGCAGTTGGTCGTGACTGCCGGTGTGCCGGCGGCCACCGTGGTGCAAGACGTCCTGGTGGGCGAAGGGGTGGTGATCTCGAACATCACGTTTTCAGGGGATTTGGACCAAATCGGCACCTTCGATGCCGCCAACTCGAACATCCTCGTTCCGAACGGGATGATCATGGCCACCGGCACAGCCACCTTGGCTGTGGGCCCGAACAACAGCGGAAGCCTCACCCTCGGCGGAGGCAACTTCGGAGTGGGCGACCCCGACTTGCAGGCCATTTCGACGTTCACCATGAACGACGCAGCCATCCTTGAATTTGATTTCGTCCCCAACGGCGATTCCATCAGCTTCAACTACAGCTTCGGGTCCGAGGAATACAACGAGTACGTCTGCGGCTCGGTGAACGATGCCTTCGGGTTCTTCCTCAGCGGCCCGGGCATCAGCGGCCCCTTCACGAACGGCGCCATCAACCTCGCCCTCGTGCCCGGCACCACCATCCCGGTGACCATCAACACGGTGAACAACGGCTCGGTGGGCTCAAACGGAACCGTGAGCAACTGCACCCAAGTGAGCCCGCAGTGGAACCAAAACACCGAGTTCTTCGTGGACAACGCGAACAACGCTACACCCACCGCGACCCAGTTGGACGGCTTCACCGTCGTCCTGCAAGC
>Ga0172372_10009635_pt1 | contig 12531 bp, 18 predicted proteins | sample LakKiv5m_2_FD_114544 | JGI IMG/M metagenome (GOLD analysis project Ga0172372, IMG submission 114544) | Freshwater microbial communities from Kabuno Bay, South-Kivu, Congo - kab_092012_9.5m | ecosystem: Environmental > Aquatic > Freshwater > Lake | place: Democratic Republic of the Congo...
AGACCTAAAAATATCTTTGTACAGATGAGCCAATATTTGTATAATCCCAAAATCTGTCTCACAAGGAGGTGAATTATGGCGGTAAAGTTACGGTTAACAAGGTTAGGTAAAAAGAAAAATCCTATTTACAGATTGGTGGCAATGGAAGGCTCTTTTCCAAGAGATGGGAGATATCAAGAGATGTTGGCCCAATATGACCCTAAAAAAGGTCCTCATTTAACAGCTTTAAATGAAGAGCGTGTGAAGCATTGGTTGTCTGTGGGTGCGCAGCCAACAGAAACAGTACATCGTTTATTGGCAGAATTGGGTTTGGTGGAAAAGATAGTCCGTCATTCAAAATTTAGTGGAATTTCAAGAAAGCAAAGAAAAAGTAAAGAATCTTAAGGTGAATAGACCAGCGTGAATGTTGTTTAGGAGGTTTTAAAAATGAAAGAATTAGTAGAATTAATTGTAAAGTCCTTGGTTGATTATCCACAAGAAGTTCACATTAATGAAACAGCAGGGGAAAGCATAGTGATTCTTGAAATTAGGGTTTCCACAGAAGATGTAGGCAAAGTGATAGGCAAAGAAGGCAGAATTGCAAATGCCATTAGAACAGTGGTTAAAGCAGCGGCAGCAAAGCATGACAAAAAAGTGACTGTAGAAATCATGATACAGCAAAAAAAAGTACACACGGGGTATGAGGGGTAAAATGTCAAAAGAGCAAATTCAGGTCAGTTTAAAAAGAAATGTCATTTTGAATGTTGAAATTACAGAGTCGTTTAAGAACAATTTAATCAAAGAACTGGATGACAATTCTTCGTTGGCCCAAAGTAAATTAAAAGAATTGGACCAGCAATTAAAACTGGTAAATCTAAACGACCAATCTGGCATCAAATCAGAGCTAGACAAATTGGCACAGTTGCTAAACCAAGTGCCTCAACAGAAAGAAAGTATTCAAAAAATGGCTGTGGGTGCTGTGTTTCAGCAGGGGGTTATAGAAGGAACAGTGACAGTAAAAATAGGGGACAATCTTTATGAGAAACTTAACAATTTGGAAATCTTAATTAAAGATGGTGTGATCATAGACATCAAGTACAGCAACAAAAAAGCTTGATCCCGTTTTATTTCATCACCTTATTTCCAAAAGAGTTATCACAATATTTATTAAAAGGGCTTATTTTAAAGGCGGTAAAGTCTTCTAAAATAAGCCTTCATTTTATAGACTTAAGGTCCTTTTCAAAGGACAAGTTCCATGTGGATGACCAGCCTTTTTCTGAGAAGAAAGGCATGTTGTTAAAAGCAGATGTGTTGTATGACGCCATTACAAGTATTGATCAATTCGAATCTTTTCGTTTATTATGCCCCAGCCCTGAGGGAGCATTGTTCAATCAAGACCTTGTAAAGTCTTGGTTACCGCAAACAAAAGGGTATGTGTTCATCATGGGTTATTACGAAGGCATTGATGAGCGGTTGTTTGATGCCCTTCCCATTCAAAAAGTAAGTTTGGGAGACATGGTTTTGTCATCAGGAGAGTTGCCTTCTTTGGTGATCTCAGATGCCATCATCAGGTTGATTCCAGGAGTGATGGGAAATGAGGCGTGTATTGCAGACGACAGCTTTGAGAGCCATTTACTAGAATACCCGCAGTATACGCGTCCAAAAGAGTTTCAATCGTGGTCTGTTCCAGACTTGTTAACAAGTGGGCATCACAAGCATATTCAAGAGTGGCGTACCCTCAAAAAACTAGAGCAAACCTGTTTTAAAAGGCCAGATTTATTTGCAAAAGCCTGTTTAACAGAAGATGAAAAAAAAATATTTAAAACCTTGATGAAGGAGTTTGTGTCATGAGTCAACACCCAATAATTGAAGCGTTTGAGAAAAGCCAGTTAAAAGCAGATGTGCCAGATGTTCGTGTGGGAAATACCATTCAAGTGTTTTCAACGATAGTGGAAGGGACCAAAAAAAGGGTTCAAAAGTTTGAAGGGGATGTCATTAAAATGGCAGGCCGTTCTTCTTTAAAAACCGTTACAGTAAGGAAAATATTAAGTGGGGTGGGCATTGAAAAAACGTTTTACATGCATTCTCCCTTGGTGACAAAAATTGTTATCTTAAAGAAAAACAGTGTTAGAAGGGCAAAATTGTATTACTTAAGGGGTGTTTTAGGGGCGAAAGCCAATCGATTAAAAAAAGCAAAATCTGAGAAATGACCTATCGCGTTGCGGTTGTTGGGGCCACTGGGTATACCGGATTAGAACTAATACGGCTTTTACGCCAGCACCCCAATGTTCAGATTGACACCTTGTGTTCTTCAACGTATCAAGGTCAGCCTGTTGCTTCTGTGTTTCCCCATTTAAAAGGACTGCAAAATTTTCTTCCTTTTGACCCAGACAATCCCCCGCTTGTAGACCTTTTGTTTCTTGCTGTTCATCACGGACAGTCTCATGCCTATATGCCATCGCTTCTGAAAAAAGGCATCAAAGTCATCGATTTATCAGCAGATTTTAGATTAAAAGACCTTGCCCAGTACGAAGAGTTTTACACGCCTCACCGTTCTCCTTCTTTAATTGAAAAAGCCGTTTACGGTTTACCAGAGTTTTACAAATCTGATATTCAGAAAACCCAACTGTGTGCGAACCCAGGGTGTTATGCAACCAGTGTGATTTTGGGATTAAAGCCCTTGGCCTCTGTCATTAAGGGGCCTGTGGTGGTTGATGCCAAGTCAGGGGTTTCTGGGGCCGGCCGAATTCCAAAGGAAAGCACGTCTTTTTGTGAAGTGTCAGGGTCTTTTTCGGCTTATGCAACAGGGCATCATCGTCATTTGCCTGAAATGCAGCAAGAGACAGGGTTGTCTCTTTTCTTTTCTCCTCATTTACTGCCCATGAACAGGGGCATTTTATCCAGTATCTATTTAAATGAAGACATAGACCCTAAGGTCTTAGAGTCTTGTTTTAAAAAAGCGTATCAAGACCAGCCTTTTATCGATTTATATGGGCAACAGCCCATTTCAACCAAATATGTCACAGGTTCCAATAAAGTGGCTCTTGGGTGGCAGTGTTTTAATGGGAAAACGGTTATTTTTGTGGCCTTGGACAACCTCATTAAAGGGGCGTCTGGCCAAGCCATTCAAAACATGAATTTAATGTTGGGGTTACCTGAAACCATGGGGTTAACGCAAGATGCATTCTGGATCTAACAAGCCTTTGTTTTTAGAGGGTGTTTACAGCAACGGCCTGTCCTCAGGGATTAAAAAAAATGGCAATAAGGATTTGGGAGTGTTGTTTGTGCCAGAGGCAGTGGGATCGGCGGGTGTGTTTACAAAAAACACCTTTGCAGCCTCCAGTGTAAAGTGGACAAAAAGAAGAAAACAAAGTTTAAAAGCAGTGATTGTGAATTCAGGCAATGCAAATGCTTGTACCGGTGATGAAGGAAAAAAGCATACCCAGATAATGGCAAATGCTTTGGCAAAGGAATTGGGTATTTCGTCCTCCCAAGTGGGTGTGGCATCCACAGGCATTATTGGCGTGGCCTTGCCTATTGAAAAGATAAAAAAGGGAATCCATGAGCTTGCCCAGTCTTCGTTACAGCAAGAGGGTTCTGCATTTTTAGACAGCATCATCACCACAGATTTAACAAAAAAATCTGTAACCCGACACCAAAAAATAGGGGACAATACCCTCACCATTACGGGTGTTGTGAAAGGGTCCGGCATGATTGCCCCGAATATGGCCACCATGTTGGGCTTTTTGGTGACGAATGCAGCGTTGTCATCACAGGCCTTACAAACGTGTTTACAACAAGCCGTCGACGACAGTTTTAACTGCTTGTCTGTGGACACAGACACCTCTACCAACGATTTAACCTTGTTATTTGCCACAGGAAAAACGCCTATTCCAGAGTGCAATGTTTTCCAATCGTTATTGACAGAGGTTTGTATTGAATTGGCGACATTGATTGCCAAAGATGGAGAGGGGGCCACACGGTTTATTCATGTGGAAGTCAAAGGGGCAAAAACACGCCGACAAGCCAGGCTATTGGCCAAATCTGTGGTGGATTCTCCTTTGGTGAAAACCGCTGTTCATGGGGCAGACCCTAATTGGGGCCGTGTTGCAGCCGCGCTGGGAAAATCAAGGGGCTTTCTCCCCAATGAGGTTTCTATTGCGTTTAATCAGGTTTCTGTATTTGAAAAGGGCTATCCATTGCACATAGACCGCTCTTTGGTCTCTAAAGCCATGTCAACGCCCAATGTGCATATTTTAGTGACCTTAAGTAGGGGTCATGAAAGCGCATCGGCTTTTGGCTGTGATTTAACAAAAGGGTATATCGACATTAATACGGCATACAGTTAAAGGAAGGCATCATGCATGAAGAAAAAATTATAAAAGCAAAAATATTATTAGAAGCCTTGCCTTACATGCGGGAATTTAGTGGAAAAACCATTGTCATCAAATATGGGGGTTCTTTGATGTTGGAAGAAGAGTTAAAAGTCAAATTTGCAGAAGACATTGTCTTGTTAAAATATGTGGGGATTAACCCCATTATTGTGCATGGGGGAGGCAAAGAAATTTCAAAGTGGATGGAAAAAGTAGGCAAGCAGCCTTTATTTGTAGATGGCCTTCGGGTCACAGATTTAGAGACCATTGAAATTACAGAAATGGTATTGACTGGAAAAATTAACAGTGAAGTGGTGTCTTTGATTAACCAATCGGGTGGCAAAGCCGTGGGATTGTCTGGAAAAGACGCCAATTTATTCATTGCCAAAAGACGACGTTCCAAATCGAATCAAGACATAGGGTATGTGGGGGACATTGTCAGTGTGGACACCTCTTTAATTCATACCTTGTGTCAAAATGGGTATATTCCTGTTATTTCATCGATTGGCTGCAATAAAGATGGCGAAAGTTTGAATATGAATGCAGACCATGTGGCAGAGGAATTGGCCGTGGCGTTAGGGGCTTTGAAGCTTATTTTTTTAACAGATGTGCATGGCTTAAGAATTGAAGGCAAATTACAAAGAAAGCTGACATTAAAAAAAGCTGAAAAACTATTAGACCATCCGGATGTTAAAGGGGGGATGTTGCCAAAGTTAGAATGTAGCATTGATGCGGTTAAGGGGGCTGTGCAGCAAGTGCACATGATCAATGGCACTATTGAACATGCGGTATTGTTGGAATTGTTTACAGATGTGGGCATTGGCACCATGATTGCCCAAAAATAAGGAGGCTGACATGTTCAGACATTTTTTAGACATTTCAGATTATGAAAAAGAGACCTTAATGGACATAGTAGAGCAGGCACTTTCACTAAAGAAAAAGCAAAAAGACGGGCAGATTTTACCTTATTTTCAAGGGAAAACCTTAGGCTTATTGTTTGACAAGCCTTCATTAAGAACAAAAGTGTCTTTTGAGGTGGGAATGCACCAGTTGGGGGGAAATGCCATTCAATTTTTACCACAAGAAGTGGGGATGGGAACAAGAGAAAGTATAGAAGATGTGGCAAGGGTTTTGTCCAGATTTGTTGATCAAATTGTCATTCGCACTTTTTCTCATCAAGATTTATTGACATTTGCAGCGAATGCCACGGTTCCTGTCATCAATGGCTTAACAGACAGGTCTCATCCTTGTCAGGCCTTGGCAGATGCCTTGACCATTTATGAAACCTTTGGAGAGTTTAATTTAAAAATGGCCTATATTGGGGACGGAAACAATGTGTGTCGGTCTTTAGTTGAAATGGCTTTTAAGTTGGGCATAGACATCACGGTGTCTTGTCCGGATGGTTTTTTTCCAGACACCCCTTTCCCTTTCACCAAAGAAAGCAATCCTATTCAAGCGGTGAAGCAAGCGCACGTGGTGTATACCGATGTTTGGATTTCAATGGGTCAAGAAGAGCAGGCCTTAAAGAGGAAAAAGCAATTTTCTGCTTATACCGTGACACAAGACATGATGGCCATTGCCCATAAAAATGCCATTTTCATGCATTGTTTGCCTGCGCATCGGGGTGAAGAGGTCAGCAATGAGGTATTGGAAAGTTATCAATCAAAGGTCTTTGATCAAGCTGAAAACAGATTACATGCCCAAAAGGCGTTAATGCTTTTTTTATCCCCTCAACGTTACTGATTTTTTTTAATTAAACATTTTTTAAAAAAATATTATTTTTTTTCTGTTTTCCACGGAACAGGACTTTTTTCAGGTAACCCTAAAACAACAGCGTTATTTTCAGCGGGTCTCAAGGGATGTGGGTTTTCGTTAAAAGCAATATTTAAATTTTGTTTTGCTTGAGGAAATCTAAGGTAAAAACGAGGTGTAGAAAGGTATTTCATGAATGTCATGACACAATCAAATCATGAATAAAATGGTCATGAAAATAAACGATTAAATAATTGTAAAAGCTTTTGAAAAGAAGAAGTCACGATAGGCTGGGCTTCTTTTTCTTGTATAGCATCCTCTGAACGTTTTTGTTTTTTTAAAGGGGACATTTGAATAGCATTCCCACTTGACTCTTTAAATGAAGTCCTATGGTGTTTAGAAGGAGAGCTTCTAAGCCAATAAGAATGACTGGAAAGTGTTTTAAACAGCAGCATAAAAATAGTCCTTTTTGAATAAAATTTTAAAAGATAAAAAGGCAGTAACACAGAGTTTCTGGGATTAAAAAATATTTTTAAAGCAAAATCATGATATTGACAATACAAAACTTTTTTTTAATCATATTAAAGTATAAAAAGTGCTTTTTATGTTTTTATAAAAATGAAAGGAGCACTGCATGCACACCAGTTCAAGAGTTATCCCCCCAAAAGTAAGTTTGCAACATTCTTTTTCAGGGCTTTTTAATTTAGAAGACATTGAAAAAGCCCAAGTATTGGATTTAGGAAAGACAAAAAATCTTTTACAGACGTTACAAAATTTTCTTAAGGAAAACCCTGAAAAAAAAGCCCATATTCGTCACCTTGTATTCAGTAAAAATGACTTAGACCAAAATCAATTTGAACAGTTGCTTTCAGGTATCACAGCGGCTGATTTTAAAGAATTAAGTTCAATAGATTTATCACACAATAAAATTAAAAATTTAACAGCTTTTAAAACATGGTTAGAAAAGACACCCATTCAGGAAATAGATCTGGGGTTTAATGAACTTCAAGATGACAGCATAGAAATCATTTGCGAATTAAAAAAAAGCCACCCCAACATTCATCTCAATGGCAATTATTTCACGGCCAAAGGCATTCAGAATTTACAAAAAAACAATCTCAAGATGACAGCATCGCCATCATTTGCGAATTAAAAAAAAGCCACCCCAACATTCATCTTAATGGCAATTATTTCACGGCCAAAGGCATTCAGGATTTACAAAAAAACAATCCCCTCTTTTCTTTAAAGACCCTTTAATATTTTCAAACGTTTTTAAAAAGACTCTAAAAAACATTTTTCACATTAAAAATGATGTGTTTTTTAAGGTAAAAATAGATGCTTATTTTATTGACAATATCAAACTGATAGGAAAAACTTGTTTTTTTAGAAAAAATGAAGTGGTTTTTAAGATAAAAGGACAGGTCAATATGAAAGAAAAAGTGGTGCTGGCATATTCTGGGGGATTGGATACCTCCATTATGATTCGATGGCTCATTGATGAATACAACCTAGATGTGATTGCCATGTGTGCAGATTTGGGTCAAGGGGATGAGTTAGAAGGCTTAAAAGAAAAGGCCCTTAAAACCGGTGCTTGCAAGGTTTATGTGGAAGAGTTAAAAGAAGAATTTATAACGCAATATATTTATCCTACCCTTAAAGCGGGGGCCATTTATGAGCGAAAGTATTTATTGGGCACCAGTTTTGCAAGGCCCTTAATTGCAAAAAGACAAGTAGACATTGCCAAACAAGAAGGGGCCAAACATGTGGCTCATGGGGCCACTGGCAAGGGAAATGACCAGGTGCGGTTTGAGTTAACCTATATGGCCCTGGCCCCGCACTTGAATATTATTGCCCCCTGGAAAGACCCCAAGTGGACGCTAAATTCAAGAGAAGCCTGTATTGATTATGCCGAACTCCATCACATTCCCATTACCCAAACAAAAAAAAGAATTTATTCTGAAGACCGCAATATTTGGCACCTTAGTCATGAGGGCGGGGAATTAGAAGATCCGGCACTTTCTCCTCATGATGCCGTGTATACCTGGTCCAATACCGTAGAAAATGCCCCTGATCAAGCAGAGTGGGTGGACATTGAATTCAAGCAAGGCATCCCTGTGGCTGTGAATGGGGAAAAGGGATCGGCGCTGTTTTTAATGCAGCAGTTGAATAAAATAGGGGCCACCCATGCCATTGGCCAGTTGGACATGGTGGAAAACAGATTGGTGGGCATTAAATCCAGAGGGGTGTATGAAACCCCTGGGGGCAGCCTTTTATATGCGGCTCATCAACAGTTAGAGCAATTGGTATTAGACAAAGATACCCTGCAGTATAAGCACCAAGTGGCCTTAAAATATGCCCAAATGGTCTATGATGGGTTTTGGTTTTCAAGCTTAAAAAAAGCTTTAGACGCTTTTGTAGAGGAAACCCAACGCCATGTGACGGGACATGTGAAATTAAAGTTATACAAAGGCAACATTATTCCTGCAGGCACAACGTCTAAGCATTCTTTGTATATACAAGATTTATCTTCGTTTAGTAACACCCCCTTATATGATCAGAAAGATGCAAATGGGTTTATTCGTTTATTGGGCTTGCCTTTGAAGTTAAAAGAGATGATTCAAGATGAGTAAATTATGGGGTGGTCGATTTAAACAAGACCTTCATCACTTGGCAAAACAATTAAGTTTTTCAGTACACACGGATGTGATGTTGGCAGAGTACGACATTCGTGTGAATCAAGTGCATGCAGAAGCCTTGTATAAGGCGGGGGTTTTATCTAAAGACGAATTTAATACCTTATTTTCCTCTTTGTCTCAATTAATGAAAGCGTGTCAAAAAGGGGACCTTGAGATTTTAGACACAGATGAAGACATTCACAGTGTGATAGAGCGTTTGGTCATACAAGATTGTGGAGAATTGGGCAAAAAATTACACACGGGCAAATCTAGAAATGACCAAGTGGCCACAGATACCCGTTTGTATGTGAAGCAGCAATGTTTGCTGCTGGCGCAATATTTGTTAAATGTACAGCAGACTTTTTATCAAATGGCCGCAACTTACAAAGAGCAGTGTTTTCCTGGGTATACCCACATGCAACCGGCCCAGCCCATTTTATTGGGCCACTATTTTTTGGCTTATTTTCAGCAATTTAATAGAGACAGAAAAAGAATAGAGCAGGTTTTTGAAAGTGCAGACAGTTGTCCTTTGGGATCTGGGGCAATGGCGGGCAATAACTATCAATTGGACAGGCAGTGGGTGGCGTCTCAGTTGGGATTTTCAAAGATCACAGACAATAGCATGGATGCTGTTTCTGATCGGGATTATCAAATAGAGTGTTTGTCTGCCTTAAGTATAATCATGATGCATTTGTCCAGGTGCTGTGAAGAGCTGATCTTATTTTCATCGCCTCAATATGGTTTTTTTGAAATTGGGGAAGCCTATACAACGGGAAGTTCCATTATGCCCCAAAAGAAGAATCCTGATATTGCGGAATTAATTCGTGGAAAGACAGGAAGGGTAACAGGTGCGTTGATGGCGTTTTTACAGATGATGAAAGGCTTGCCTTTAACGTATAACAGGGACCAGCAGGAAGACAAACCTTTGTTAAAAGAGGGCATTGAAACGGTGTCTTTATGTTTACAGGTTTTTGATGGCATGATGCATTCTTTGGTCGTTCACAAGCAAGCCATTCAAAACGCCTTACAAAAAGGTTATTTAGAGGCCACAGAACTGGCAGATTATTTAACCAAAAAGAACATTCCTTTTAGGCAAGCGCATGAGATCACAGGTCAGATTGTTCGATTTGCTATTGACAAAAAAAAAGCATTGAATCAAATTTCGATATCAGAGTTTCAACAATTTTCAGGACACATTCAAGACGATATTTACAAGGTTTTGTCTATTGAAGCGGCCATTAATGCCAAGAATGTGATAGGGGGAACAGCCTTGTCTCAAGTGAATGCCCAGTTAAAAAAAATTCAAAAGGAGTTCGGATGGAACGCACATTAGTTTTTATAAAGCCTGATGGCATAGAAAAAAAAATAATAGGGGAGATCATTTCCAGGTTTGAAAAAAAGGGATTAACCTTGGAAAAAATGAACATGGTCACCTTAAGCAAAGCGCAAGTGGATATTCATTATCAAGAGCATCTTGAAAAGCCTTTTTATCCAGAGCTTAGAGATTATATTTTGTCTTCACCCATTGTTGCCATGGTCTGGTCTGGCAGCAATGCCATTGCGGTGGTGAGAAAGTTAATAGGGGCAACGAACCCCAGCATGGCAGAGCCTGGCACCATTCGTGGGGATTACGCCTTGTCCTTGCCCTTTAATTTGGTCCATGCCTCTGACAGTGAAGTGAGTGCAGAAAAAGAAATCAAGAATATTTTTTAGCTTTTAAATCATGCTAACGTTTGGGGGGGCTGGGTAGGAAGAGAGCCATATTTTCAGCTTTAAATCTTGAAATTGCAGTTAAATGGTCATTTATGATTTTGTATAAAGCAGGTTTAAAAACGGCATGAAGATCTTTAGAACCCTGAATGATTTCCTTTAATGCTTTTAGCCTTTGTTTATTTGTATTGATATTATCTATTGTATTACCCCCATCCAGTCCATGTTTAGTGATAACCGCTATCAACTTTCTCTGCAAAGCATTTGAAGTTTCTTGCCGCGTACTGTTTAAGTTTGGAATACCATTTATAATCTCATCAAAATACTCTGTTGCTTTAGCGTATGCTGAGAAATTACTTCGATCTGCTTTGTTCATCCAATTTAAAATTGTCGTTCTGTCTGCATCTGGTCTTGATAGAAAAAAACGGGCTTGTTCTTGAAGTGTTATGCCCTGTCTAAAAAAAGATGAGTAGTCCAAAGGAGTTGTTGGTAATTCTACAGGTCCTGCTAACATCTGTAGCCTTAAAGTGTCTGCTTCAATTTTTTTATTTAATTCAGTAAGCAAAGAATTAAGTTGCTGGGAATTTAATTTATTCAAATACGCCTCTTTACTTCCTTTACTAACCTGAGGATTTAAAAATTGTGTTGCAAGGCCTTCCCAATCTATAGAATGTTTTAAAGTGCCAGTAGCGTTATCGTCTGAATAAGAATGAATGATGCTAGAAATTTCAGTTTTTATGTCTTCTGCTGTTTTTTGTGGGGCAGGTCTTGCTGCACTTCGGCTTATGCCTTGGGAAGGTGCTTACCTTGGCTGTCCTGCGGGAATTGGCTGCCTTGCTACAGGCTGCTCTGCTTCAGCTTTAAAACAGCTTTTTAAGCGGCTCAAGCCTCTAAGTGTAGATATTGCTCGTTGTTTCAAATTATTAAAATTTTGACTAAAATTGATATTCATTGCTATCCCACCCCTGAAAAAATGTATTTAAGTTTAAAGTTCCCTTAAAACGCAGGGTTTAAACTTAGGTTATCGAAAAAAACCGGAAATAATTGCATCGAAAAAAATGGATGTAATTATGTTATTTCAATAAGATTTTAAATTTTGAAGCAATGCTTAAATCAATAAAGTGATTAAAAAAGTGATTAAACTCTATCTGGTGGCCATGGCTTGGGGTCACCATTCAAAAAAGACCAAAGACGCTCAAGCCGAGTTGCTACTTCTTGTTTCTTCAAACTTAAGTCGATCTGACTTGAACCACCTATTACAAAACCTGCACCAAATCCGGTTAATGAAAAGTTGAATTGATCTGGATCATCCTTAAATCCAAATCCAAAATTCTGGCTAATTCCTGCTTGAAGAGCTGGTGTTGCAGAAACTTTTAGTGAAACAGGCGGTGTTGAAAACCCAGCTTTAACTTCAAGACCTGCTCTTGCACCTACAAAACTGCTGCTTCCAACACCAAAACTTCTTTCTTCTTCCCCAAAATAAGAATGCATACCTGTATTGGCTGCTGCGCCTGCTTGTGCAACAGGCTGTACTGATAAATTAACTTTTACACCATCACTTTCGACACTAGCCGTGGCTGTAGGCCCTTTTGCCTTTACGATAGCAGCAGCACCCGCTTTAGCGTTTAAAGTTCCTGGACTTACTTCAACTGTTGAAGAAAGACCAGCTCTTGCTCTTAAAGACGAATCCACATTAATTTCGGCGCCTGCGAACTTAGCTTGGGCTGTATGACCTTTTAATTCAGCGCTAACGTTAGTTCCATAACGAATACCAGCAGAATTAGGGCATTTGTGACCCGAATTGGATTGAGAGGGTTTGTCTTCATGGGCCTGATGCCCAGAATGGCTTGTAGAAGGATCGTCTTCATTAATTTCTAATTTAGAAAGATCAGTAAAACCTGTATCTGAGAGTTTTTTTAAGGGTTTTGGCTTATCCAAAGAAGCCTGAGTCTTAGCCTGAGTCTGAGTCTTAGCCTTAGCCTGATAATTAAAAACTTGACCAAATACATTAAGAAAACTCATTTAATCCCCCCGGAAAAAAT
>Ga0172372_10009637_pt1 | contig 12529 bp, 12 predicted proteins | sample LakKiv5m_2_FD_114544 | JGI IMG/M metagenome (GOLD analysis project Ga0172372, IMG submission 114544) | Freshwater microbial communities from Kabuno Bay, South-Kivu, Congo - kab_092012_9.5m | ecosystem: Environmental > Aquatic > Freshwater > Lake | place: Democratic Republic of the Congo...
AGGTCTAAAATACAGGCTCAAAAGTTTAGTTTTCCCTATAGGCTAGAGGCGAACATGTTCAACGCAAAACTAACCTGCTTAGGATGGCTTAATGCAGGGATGAAATCTTTTTTTTGGCCTAAGCAGGTTAGTTTCTAAGACGTTAGGCGCTTTACAGGGTAGAGCCATAACTACAATGTAGTTATGGCTGTGAAAATCCAATGGGATTCTCGGAAGAATGTTGCGAACAAGAGAAAGCATGGCATTTCGTTTGAAGAAGCGTCTACCGTTCTCTATGACGAAAATGCTGTAGAATTTTACGACGAAGGAGAGCTTGATTCTGAAGACCGTTTTCTTCTACTTGGTGTTAGTCACAAGATCAGAATGCTTATGGTCTGTTACTGCGTTCGTGAAGAAGACTCTATTAGGATAATATCGGCTCGGAAAGCTACCGCTACTGAAGCAAAGGAGTATCATCTATGAAGGCTGAATATGATCTTTCAAAAATGAAGCGCAGAAAAAACCCCTACGCTTCAAAGCTGAAAAAGCAAATCACTATTCGTGTTGGTCAAGACATTTTGGAGTATTTCAATGATATGGCGCGCGAAACTGGTATCCCATACCAATCACTCATAAATATGTATTTGCGCAACTGTGTAGTCGAACAGCAGAAACCAGTTCTCACTTGGTCTCCCGGTACCTAACAAATCGAAGCGCACGGACCAAGCCAGCTGACACAATCAAATGAAGTCCTTATCAACAAAGCTTTGCTATATCGGGCTTGGCGGTGTTCTCTGGCATTGAACATACTCTGTTAAGTGGAAAATTTAGGGTATAACAAAAAATTGACAAAAATAAACTCAAATAGAAAAGATCGTTTGAACAGTTTTCCCTTTTTGCTTCAAGCGGGTTAGTGTTTGAGATGTTAGTCTCTTCATCATGAAGCGAACTTTGTTCCCACCCGTTTTGATTCTTCCAGGCATCGGCAACTCTGGTCCGGAGCATTGGCAGTCTCTCTGGGAGGCATCAGATCCTGCCTTTGTTCGTGTTCAACAACGCGATTGGGATAACCCCAACTGTGAGGAATGGGTCTCAGCCCTTGAACGTGCTGCGAGTCATGCCGGTCCTACGGCTATCTTGGTTGCTCACAGCTTGGGCTGTCTTGTTCTCGCCAGTTGGGCGGCACAGCGCCACTCTCCAATTGGCGCCGCTCTATTGGTAGCCGTACCCAATCCCAATGGTCCCAATTTTCCAAAAGAGGCTATCGGCTTTTCTCAAACCCCAGTCCGGCCTTTCGCATTTAGGAGCACAGTTGTTATCAGCAGCGATGATCCCTATGGTTCTCCGCAACATTCAAAATCCCTCGCTCAGGCGTGGGGAAGCGCTGTCGTTGAAATCGGTAATTGCGGTCATATCAATGCCAGCAGTGGCCTTGGCTTTTGGCCTGAAGGCTATGAACTGCTCAATCAATAAACGCAGCCTCAACTGAACCAATTTCCGAAGACTGGGCAATTGACGGATCTTCTTCTTGACACTTGTGGCTTTATGTGACTCGCACAAGGTGGCGGTGAGCTTTCAAAAGAAACCATTGGCTTAGTAGGGGGACCATTGTTGTGAAGAATTGAGAAAATACAGCTTAGGGTGCGTATGCCCCTCTAAATTAAAGAGAGGCTTGAAAACTCTTGAGTCTTTTTAAGCTTGATCAAACAATAGGTAATTCTTGGACAGTCTCAAATCCATTCGGCATATTATTTCCATAAAGGATTTTAGCCGTCAGCAGATTGTAGATATTTTGAGAATTTCAGGCGAGATGGAAACCCGCCGTGACGATTTGCTCAAAAACAAACTATTGGCGACGCTGTTTTTTGAACCAAGCACGAGAACAAGGCTTTCCTTCGAGTCGGCCATGTTGCAGTTGGGAGGTAAAACCATGGGTTTTGCCGACGCGATGGTGTCTTCGACGAAGAAGGGCGAAACGCTATCGGATACGATCAAGGTTATCTCTCAGTATTCTGACATCATCGTGATCAGGCACCCGCTTGAAGGTGCGGCAAGGTTGGCGGCGGAGACGTCAAGAGTTCCGGTGATCAATGGCGGCGATGGCTCTAATCAGCATCCGACGCAAACGTTTTTGGACCTTTTCACCATATCAAAAAGTCATCCAGAGTTTTTGGAGGGCAAGGAGATCCATGTGGCTTTGCTTGGAGATTTGCGCTATGGACGCACCGTGCATTCTTTGATTCATGCCTTAGCTTTCTTTAAAGTTAAGTTTCTATTGATCTCGCCTCCTAGTTTGAAGTTGCAGGAATCTTATCTTGAGTTTCTCAGACGTTCAAACATTTCCTTTCGCGAAGTCAACCATGTGGAAGGCAATGTTGATGATGTCGATGTATTGTACGCCACTCGAATACAAGAAGAGCGCTTTCCCGATCCGGTAGAGTACATGCGAGTGCGCCGTGCTTATCGTTTACAAAAGCACCATTTTGATCATGTTAAACAGGGCTTTCAGTTGCTGCACCCTTTGCCGCGTATCACTGAAATAGATGACGAAGTGGATGATTTGGCCGTGGCTCAATATTTCCGACAGGCGGGCAATGGCATTCCTGTTCGCAAAGCCTTATTAGCGTTACTATTGCAAGATCAATGACGGCAAAAAAAACTCAGCTTGTAGTCGAGGCGATTAAAAATGGCACGGTGATTGATCATATCCCTGCTGATAGGACGCTTTTGGTCGTTGAGATTCTGACAAAACCGCATGAGTCGTGTTTTATTGGAGTGAATTTATCGAGCACTTCAGTCACCAATAAAGGTGTGGTTAAAATTCAGGATCGCGAACTCAATGAGTTGGATTTTAAAATATTGGCGGCTTTAGCTCCTGATGCGACGGTGAATATCATTCGTGACTATAACATCGTGATTAAACAGAAGCTAAAAGTGCCTTATGAAGTGATTGATTTATTTGTTTGTGGCAACAGTGCGTGTATCACGAATCATCAGGCGGTTAAAACTCGTTTTAAGCTAGGTCAACTTTCACATACTTGTGAGTATTGTGAAAGAAGCTTTCCCGTGCAGCGCCTAAAAGTTAAGCGACCCGAACTGGTTTCTGCAACAAATAAAACATAGCGGCATTTTTGTTTCTTTTGAATTATTGTAGGAAGAGTGAGTCTAAATTTAAAAATGACGATCAAGGATAAAACTTAACCAAGTGAATTCTTGATCTTGTCTAGGATGCATTAGCCTAGCAAACATCTACAAAGAGGATTTAAAAAATGAGTTGGGATAAATTTAAAAAATATTACCTCGAGAACATCGAGTTAGATTTTGCTATCGACGTCTCTAAAGTTGAATTCTCCGAGGCATGGATTGCCGATTTCGCAGTGAAATTTAAGGATGTTCATAAAAGCATGATAGATCTAGAAGCAGGTGCCATCGCTAACCCTGATGAAGGTCGCATGGTGGGACATTACTGGTTGCGCAATACGGCGTTGGCTCCAAATGAAGAATTAAAAACCACCATCGAAGTGACCAATGCGAACATAAAAAGCTTTTCAAAGAAAGTTCTCAAAGCTAAAATTAAAGGACAAAATGGTAAATTCAAAAATTTACTCATCATAGGGATTGGCGGCTCTGCGCTTGGCCCGCAATTGGTTGACCGAGCTTTGAAGCCTTCTAAAAACGGCTTGGAAACTTACTTTTTTGACAATACCGATCCAGATGGAATGGATAGGGTTATTCAAGAGCTCAAATCTGAATTGGGACAGACTTTAGTGGTGGTCATTTCGAAGAGTGGTGGAACTAAAGAAACTCGAAATGGTATGTTGGAGATTCAGGCTGCCTATAAGAAAGCAAAATTGAAATTTAAGAATCATGCCGTGGCCGTAACGGGAGACGACTCCAACTTGTATCAGGTGGCGGTGAAAGAAAAATGGCTGGATATTTTCCCTATGTGGGATTGGGTAGGCGGACGTACCTCCGTGATGAGTGCGGTGGGTTTGTTGCCGGCCGCATTGCAAGGCTACGACATTGATGCTTTCTTGAGTGGAGCTGCCGAAATGGACCATTGGACTCGTGAAGCCAGTCTTTTGAAAAATCCAGCGGGAATGCTTGCGGCTATGTGGTACATCATTGGTGGTGGCAAAGGAGCAAAAGATATGGTGGTCTTGCCTTACAAAGATCGACTTGAGCTTTTTAGTAAATACCTGCAACAATTGGTGATGGAATCATTGGGCAAAGAAAAAGATTTGAACGGCAAAGTGGTTCATCAAGGCATTGCTGTTTATGGAAACAAAGGCAGTACCGATCAACATGCCTATATTCAACAATTGCGTGATGGCGTGAACAATTTCTTTGCGACGTTCATTGAAGTTAAAAAGTCGAGAGCCGGTGCTTCTATTCAGGTGGATCCAATGGTCACAAGTGGTGATTATCTGGAGGGCTTTTACTTGGGCACTCGTCAAGCTCTTTCAGACTCAGGCCGTCAAAATATTTCTGTTACAATAGGAGAGGTCTCTGAGCGAAGTTTGGGTCAACTCATCGCTTTGTTTGAACGTGCTGTTGGTTTTTATGCCTCGATGGTCGGTATCAACGCTTACCATCAACCTGGTGTTGAAGCTGGCAAGAAAGCGGCTCAAGCGGTGTTGGGCTTGCAATTGGTGCTTCAAGATGCGTTGAAAAATGAATCGAAACCAATCTCAGCTCAAGCTTTGTCGGTTAAAATTAAAGAGAAAGATCAGGCGGAAACCATTTTCAAATTGCTCAATTATTTAAGTGCCAATGCGGGTAGCAAAGTGAAATGTGTTAAACGATCGGGTGTTGCAAGTACGTTTTCTATAGAGGGTTGATGAGCGGAGTTTTAGGCAAAACGGTATGTATCACGGGTGCGTCCAGAGGTTTAGGCAAGGCAATGGCGCTCTTATGTGCCGATGCAGGTTATGATCTCTGGCTCACTTACCAAAGCAACGATGTTAAAGCTAAGGAAGTGGAGTCAGAGGTTTTATCAAAGGGAGTCGATTGCCGTTTGATGAAATTTGATATTTCAGATTCAGAGTCGACTCAAGCTTGTCTAAGTGAGGCCTTAAAAACCACCACACCGTGGGGGTTGATCAACAATGCTGGTGTCACCCAAGATGGATTGTTTGTCAGAATGAAACCTGAGCAATGGGATCGCGTGGTCAATACGGGATTGCAAGGTTTCTTCAATGTGACTCAGCCCATTGTCACCGCAATGCTTAAGCAGAAACAAGGTCGAGTGATCAATATAAGTTCTGTCGTTGGGCTGTCTGGAAATCCCGGACAGGTGAACTACGCCTCAGCTAAGGCTGGTTTGATAGGCGCGACTAAAGCACTGGCCTTAGAAGTTGCACGTCGAAATATAACCGTCAATTGCATTGCTCCGGGTTTTATTTCAACAGAGATGACAGAGGGCTTAAATCAAGAGGACATTATTAAACAAATTCCACTGGGGCGTTTGGGGGAACCTCACCACATAGCAGAGTTGGCCTTATTTATGCTTTCAAGCAAGTCAGATTATATGACAGGACAGGTGCTGAGTGTCAACGGTGGAATTTACATGTGAGCTTCAATCTTTTTTGAAAGGGGGGCTCAGCCAAAAATAATGGCTTTGCCCCTGAGCTCAGCAGCAAGCTATGATGCTCGATTGAGAAAGAATGGAGTTATTTAAGTTGGAAAGTTCGAAATAGACGACCATCTGCTGAATGAATTGACTTCACTTGTAATCCATGAAATAAACATAATCTTTTCCAGATCTTGGTTTAGTCTCATTTAACTCAATGAATAAAAACAGTCTACGCTTCCTTTTTTATTCACTCATGGTATTGGCTTCTTGGGTTCAAGCTGATGTCCGCAGTGCAAGTGGACGCATTAACTTTGACGCTCAAAATGATGGGCAAAGTGAAATGTCGCTCACTTCAAGTGGATTAGGCATAGGCGTTTCAAACCCTTCTTCTAATTTACATGTGTCGGGAAATGTGTTGATCGAGCAGGGGCAATTATTCATTGGCAACAATTCAGGCAGTTCTAATTTAGAATTACATGGGAGCATCGGAATTTTACCCATTACAATTAGCTCAGATTTGACTATCGCCGAAATGGGTAGTGCTTCATATTACTTACTCGATACTTCAAGTGATAACATCAACATTGACTTGCCTTATGCAGGTAATGTGATTGGACGATTGGTCACTTTGAAAAAAATTGCTGAACAAAATGTCGTCAATATTCAAGGTGGTGGTAACCTAATGGACAGTGCCTCTAATTTAATTTTAGAAGCAGGAGGAAGAGCGTCTATTCAATTTATTAGCGATGGTTCACAGTGGCATATTGTTCACAAGAGTGATCAGTACATTGGTTCCAATCATCTCATGGCCCATTGGACTTTAGATGAAACTTCTGGAACGCTAGTAAATGATAGTAGCGGTTCTGGATACGATGGTTTGCTCTTGGGCGGAGCAACCTTTTCAAACAATTCAATGTCTGCTAATGTAAATACGGGATTAGGTTTTGATGGTGTTAATGACTATGTCGATATCAATGATCTGAACATCGATTACAGCAATGGCTATAGTATCTCTTTTTGGGTCAACTATCACACAACCCAGCAGTGGTCTAGAATTATCGATTTTGGCAGAGGACAATCCAATGAAAATATCCTCATCGCAAATCCAACGACGACTAATAACTTAATCTATCAAGTGTATCATGCTAATGTCAGTGTAGGGAGCATCACAATTACCGCGGCATTTACAACAAATGCCCTCAATCACTTTTGTGTAACTCATGCAAACGATGGTGCAGTCACGGTCTTTAGGAATGGCATTTCGGTTGGAACAGCAACCATCCCTCTTCCTCGTAATATTAACCGAACCTCCAATTATATAGGACGTAGCAACTGGGCGACGGATGCTTATTTTGATGGCGTTCTAGACGATTTAAGAATTTACGATAAAGCTCTCACGGTTTTTGAAGTCAACGATCTTTTTCAGTTAGGCCAATAATTCAATTTAAGCTTCCTCTAACTTTTGACGAATTTAGGGGCGAAGCTTAAAATTTCTGTTTGATGGTATTTGTCGTTAAATAAGAGCTCATATAGTCGGTGAGATTTCAAAATATGAAACACTAAAACGATGATGGATTCACCTGATAGATAAATTTCAACATGATTGAGAAAGCTTATATTAAATCAGGTTGTGAGTGGGTTATAGAACGAGGACACCCTTGGGTTTTTGCCGATTCGATTGAGCTGTCGTCCTGCAAAGCCGAATCTGGAGCGGTGGTGAATGTTTATTCAAAGGCGGAACAATTTTTAGGCAAGGCTTTTTACAATGCCACCTCAGCCATCGCTTTGCGCATGTTGACTAGAAACGATGAGGCAATAGACGCTGACTGGATTCGTCAGCGTTTGTTGAATTCTTTTAAACGGCGTTCTAAATGGTGGTCGCAACAGAATCAAATATTGCGCATGGTAGCGTTTGAAGGAGATGCTTTGCCAGGGTTGGTGGTGGATCGCTATGGCGATTGGTGGACGTTTCAAATCTTATGTGCAGGTATGGAAAAATTTAGGGGAATCATTTTGGAGGTGCTTAGAGAAGTGGGTGCCTCAGGCGTTGTTGAGCGTAGTGATGAGGCGATACGTGAAAAAGAAGGTTTAATCTTGCGTAAAGAACTCTGTTGGGGTGAGACGCCCGATAAGTGTGTGGCTAGCGAGAATGGGATTTTATACCATGTGAATCTGTGGGATGGGCATAAAACTGGTTTTTATATCGATCAACGCGATAATCGTCGCAAATTGGGTGCCATGGGTGAAACGGGGCGAGTGCTCAATTGTTTTTGTTACACGGGAGGTTTTAGTTTGGCGCTCATCAAGGGCGGGGCAAGGCAAGTGGTCTCGGTCGATGCCAGTCTTTCGGCTTTGGAAAAGTTGGAAGAGAACTACCTTCTCAATGGCATAAATCCGGAGCATCATGAGCAGATACAAGGTGATGTTTTCGAGGTGCTGCGGCATTTGAATCCAACCGAATTGTTTGATGGTATCATATTAGATCCTCCTAAATTTGCGGGTCGTAAACAACATCTTAAAAACGCCCTTAAAGCCTACACTGAATTGAATGTGCTAGGGTTGCGTTTGTTAAAACCCGGCGGGTGGTTGGCCACGTTCACTTGTTCTGGTCGAGTTTCACGTAGCGATTTTCAAAATGCTATTGATAACGCCGCCAGAGAAAACAACACCCCTTTGATGACAGAAGATTGGCTCAGTCAAGCTCCTGACCATACGGTATTGAGTAACTTTCCGGAGTCATTGTATCTCAAAGGATTGCTGTTGAGAAAGGTGCCTGAAAGCAGTGTGTAGTAACTCTGTGGTTCATTGAAAAGAGGAGCGCTATTTTTTAATAGGTTGTGATGGCGCCCACGCTTTGCAATTTTGGCGCGAGCTGCCTAGCCCTTCAATTCCCAGCTCAACCACATCGCCAGCCTTTAAATATTGCGGTGGTTTGAAGCCCAAGCCTACGCCGGCAGGAGTTCCTGTGGAGATGATGTCTCCAGGTAGTAAGGACATGAAGTTAGAAAGGTAAGCGACTAGAAAGGGCACATTGAAGGCCATGTCGGAGGTATTGGCGTCTTGTTTTATAACACCGTTGACGCTCAGCCAGAGGCGTAAATTGTGAACGTTGTCGATCTCATCAGGAGTAGCTAAGAATGGGCCTAGAGGAGCAAAGCTATCACAACTTTTGCCTTTCACCCATTGGCCACAACGTTCTAATTGGTACTCACGTTCCGAATAATCATTGTGTAAGCAGTAACCGGCAATATAGTCTAAAGCGTGATCTTTCTCAATGTAAGAGGCCTTTTTGCCGATGACGATAGCCAGTTCGACTTCCCAGTCGGTTTTTTGACTATTTTTTGGAAGGATCAAGTCGTCGTTAGGTCCAACCATGGCGCTTGGGGCTTTGAAGAACACGACGGGCTCGTTGGGCAATTCCATGCCTGACTCTTTGGCGTGTTTTTTGTAATTGATGCCGATGCAAATGAATTTGGATGGGCGTTTGACGACAGGACCTAAACGAACCGAATCAGGTACAATAGGACATTGTTCTAGATCAATTTGTGCTAAGGTCTTGAGTCCGTCATTTTGAAAAAAATCCTCATTGTAGTCGGGCACTATTGCGCTAACATCGACTCTTTGACCCTTGTGAAGGAGTCCGGGTTTTTCTTTGCCGACTTCGCCAAATCTAATCAATTTCATAGTTGACTCCCTACGCTTTTTTAACTTTAATAAAACCGCCATCAATAGCAAAATCAGAACCCGTCGTGAAACTCGACTCGTCTGAGGCTAGGTAGACCGCTAAATGAGCGATCTCTTCAGGTTTGCCCATGCGCCCGATGGGTTGAGACTTGGAAAGTTTATCAAACATCTCTGCTTTTTTATCGGGATAATTTTTGGCGATGAAGCCATCGACAAAAGGGGTGTGAACTCGTGCCGGAGAAATACTATTGCAACGTATACCAAAATCAATGTAATCTGTTGCTATAGATTGTGTCATGGTGAAAACAGCACCTTTGCTCATCGAGTAAGCGAAACGATCTGGAATACCTACATGTGACGCAACTGAGGCCATATTGATGATCGAGCCACCGTGTGATTTCATGTGTTCAATAGCATACTTCATGCACAAATAAACACCTTTGATATTGATCTGATAAATACGATCCAAATCTTCACTTGAGCATTGTTCGATGGTGCCAACGTGGGCAATGCCGGCATTGTTAACAAGGATATGGATGGTTTTCATGTCTTTGATGAGTCGGGCGAAAGTTGTTTCGACACTGCTTTGTGAAGCGACATCACAGACATAAACTGAAGCTGATCCGCCGGTTGCCTCAATGAGCGCCAGCGTTTCTTTGACTTGTGTTTCATCTAAGTCGAGGAGGGCAACTTTTGCGCCCTCACGCGCAAATTGTATGGCAATAGCGCGTCCAATACCTGAGCCAGCGCCCGTGATAGCGGCGACTTTATGATTTAATCTTGTAGACATGGTGATTGATTTTTAAATTAAAAGTTTAGTTATAGTGATACGCCGCGTTTCCAAGGGATAAAATCGTCTTGGCCTAAGAGCTCTGCCTTGGTTTTAATTTGGCCAGAGGCAACTTTAATGCAGAGTTCAAAAAGCTCCTCGCCTGCTTGGATGAGATCTACATCTTCAGATAGAATTTTTCCGGCATTGTAATCGATAACATCCGACATTTTTTGAGCAAGTTGAGAATTAGTGGATATTTTAATCACAGGTGTGAGCGGATTGCCAGTGGGAGTGCCAAGGCCAGTGGAGAATAGAATGAGATTGCAGCCTGCGCCGGCTAAGGCTGTGGTGGATTCAACATCATTGCCAGGTGTGCAAAGCAGATTTAGGCCGGCTTTGGTGATGTGGCCCGGGTAATCTTGAACATCAACTATAGTAGAGGTTCCTCCTTTCTTGGCGGCACCTGCGGACTTGATGGCATCGGTAATGAGGCCATCTTTGATATTGCCCGGAGATGGGTTGCTAGACAAGCTAGACCCTGATGCCATGGCTTTGGTTTCATAGCGCTGCATCAAGTCAATAAAACTATTGGCGATGGTTTCGTTTTCACAGCGATAAATCAGTTCATTTTCTACTCCGCAGAGTTCTGGAAATTCAGAGAGTACGGCACAACCTCCTAGGCTGCAGATGAGATCGGACACCTGACCAATACAAGGGTTGGCGCTAATGCCAGAAAACCCATCTGAACCGCCACATTCAACGCCGATGACCAATTTATCGAGAGTAGAAGGCACCCGTTTTGCTTCATTGGCTTTGATCATGGCGGCGAAAGTTTGTTGAATCGCTTTCTCAATCAGAGCTTGTTCCGAGCCTAGGTTTTGTTGCTCTAATATAATGACAGTCTTGTCGAGGGCGGGTGTTAGTTGATTCATTTGTTCTTGTAACAAGGAAATCTGAGCTTTTTGACAACCTAGACTGAGTATGGTTGCACCTGCCGTGTTGGGATGATGGATGTAACCAGCTAAAAGTTTACAAAGGGCAATAGCGTCAGTTTCAGTGCCGCCACAACCTAAGGAGTGGGTGAGGAATTTTATGCCACTGATATTCTCAAAATAAGGTTTAATTTTTTTAGGTGTAGAATCATTGAGATTGAGGGGGTGATGGCTTAGCGCATCTGCATCACATCCTTGTTGGTGCAGTTGCATTAAATGACGCAATTGATTTTGATAATGAAGGTGATCGCAGTAGCCCAGTTCTTTTAAGAACACCTCGCGCAAGGTCAAGAGGTTTTGATTCTCGCAAAACACCAAGGGGATAACGATCCAATGATTGGCAGTGCCTACTTGGCCATTGCTTCTGGGGTAACCCATAAAAGTGCGTTGTTTAAAACGTTCTATATTTGGTTTTGTCCACTCGTAACCGGGCCGCCATTTACGGATGCCATCGGTTTGATGAACCGTGTTGCCGGTTGTTATGCAGGAACCTGCTTTTAAACTTTGATTGATTTTTCCAACCGATACTCCATATTGAATGACACTAGATCCTTCCTCTAAATCAGTAAGAGTGAATTTGTGTTTTGCCTTGATGGGATCTTGCAAGATCACTTTGGTTGTAGATAGATCGACGAGTTGGCCTTTTGCTAAGTCTTTTAATGCAACGCCTAGGTTATCTTTGGGATGGATGATCAGGTGATCTTTCATAAAGTATGGGAGCCAGCTTATTTAAAAACCGAAAGTCTGTAAAATGGTCTCCCATTTTGATGTGAGAGTCCAAATGCCGATGGTCAGCATGCCCAAAGCGGAGATGCCCAAGAAAACATCCCAGACCCGTCCAGGTTGAAGCTCTTTTTGAGTGCGCTTGTAACGGTAGTATAGCGCTGCAAAGGCAAGCATGGGCAACATGAAGGCTTGTGATAATCCGGCCCACAAAATCATGGCTTTTGGTGAGTTGAAAAATAGAAACATAGCGAGCGCTGCCAATGGCCAAACACCACAGATGCGCTGTGCCCAAATGGCACGTGAGGTCTCATCATTTTTTAAAATTCCAAACAAACCCAAGCCATCAGACAACACCCGAGCATTTCCAGCAGCAGCGACAAAGTAGGTTGAGTATAAAACGGATATGGCACCAAAAATAAAAAGTGGTTTTGCCCAAGCTCCAAATACGGGAACATACATTTCGGCTAGCGTAGCGATGAGATTAGAATCTGCCGGCATAAGCTTTGATTTGCCTAAAACAGCTGCGCCAAGAATGTAGAAGGCGATAGTTGAAAAAGTGTAGACAAACATAGATGCCCATGCGTCGAAATTCATCACTTTAGTCCAGCCTTTCACTCTTGCCAACCACTCTGGTGATTGATCGTTGGGTCCGACAAATTTAGCGTAGCCTTTTTCGAGGCACCAATAAGGGTACATGATCAATTCCGCCGCGCCCACTCCGATAAGTCCAAATGCTGCCAGTGCGGTGGCCAAGCCCTCGTTGGTTTTGGGTAAACTGAAACTCAATCCAGTCGCGAGATC
>Ga0172372_10009638_pt1 | contig 12527 bp, 7 predicted proteins | sample LakKiv5m_2_FD_114544 | JGI IMG/M metagenome (GOLD analysis project Ga0172372, IMG submission 114544) | Freshwater microbial communities from Kabuno Bay, South-Kivu, Congo - kab_092012_9.5m | ecosystem: Environmental > Aquatic > Freshwater > Lake | place: Democratic Republic of the Congo...
AGAAACCATCAACAACACTACACTTTTCGCTCCGGTGCGATGTTTAATCTGCACCGGCGTAATTGGACTGACAGGGCAAAAATCGCCGTTTTCTGGGAGTTTTTGGATTGCTCGCTTATTCCAACGATGAAGACCCGACCTCGTGTCCATGCGAAAAGGTGAATGTTGTCATAGGTTTCTGTCCTGGCGGACAGAAACTAAGTAGTGAATGTCGGGCATGAGGAGAATGTGTGAGGGCCCGAGATTGCTCTAACCCTGCAGTTGCGAGTGATTTTTTCAACAATTACTCGCGTCGGGTTTATATTTTGCTAGAGCTTCGTCTTACTACCTCGTCTTCGAGGAGCGTCTTCTTAACATCGGCGAGCGTTACAAGAGTTGGTTGTCGCTTTCGGGAGGTAACCGTCCTAGTGCTCAATTCTTTGGTTTCATGAGTTGCAGCTTCTAGGTTGTGGACAACGCGCTTGAGCATGCCGTGAATGTGGATTTCCCAGTCAGTGTTCGCCTTGTAGGAGTCCAACGATGCCTGAATACTATCAAGAGATCCACCAACTCCGACCTGAAACTCGCGCAGCAGCATCATAACAGTGTCGAATTGTCGCGAACGGAGGTGATCTTGAATCTGTCGGTCAACCTGTTCGAGGCGTGAAACGGTCTCGACGAGCGCGTCCCAGTCGGTGCTGTTAAATATCGCTACGTACTCGTTAGCGTGCTCATCGAGAGTGCGAACTTGGGCAGTAAAGTGCGCGACGCGTTCGTGGAAGTTTCTCGCTAGCGCGCGAGTCATCGCTGACGATCCGGGGGTCTTCGCGCGTCGCAGCGAGAGACTCCAGAAGAAAATTGAAAGCCCAACTGTGACCCCGCAGAGGGCTATGAACGACCAAAATAGGGTTGTTTGTTCTACCAGCACAGAGAGTGGATTCGGTGTGCTCTCAAAAAAGCTTAAGGATTGGCACCAAGATTGGTGGTTCTTTGGTGGCTTTTAACCTCGAGAGCGGTCGCCATGCATCACTGGATGCTATAAGACGAAATTGACTGACGTCAGCAGTAGTCCTCTACGTTCCATCCGGACAAGTAAAAAACAAGTAAATATAGGATCTTGTAAGCTTTGCCGACGTCACAGCCCACGTCGAACAAGCCGCTCAAAGGCTGGCTCCATAATCGTCTCCAGCGCCCTACGGGATTCCCCTGCTCCGGCGTGAAACCTGAGCCGGTGGAGCAGCACGTACGGGGCAACGTAGCGTAGGTCGTCCTCGGTGGCATGGTTGCGTCCCTCAAGGAGTGCCCAGGCGCGGGTCGCTGTTTGTAGCATCAGCGCAGCTCGAGTTGATGCGCCAAATTGAATCATCGGGTTGCCGCGTGTGGCTTGCACGATGTCGACCATTGCTTCTCGAAGTGTCTGAGCGATATGAACGTGGTCGCACACCTGCCTGGCAGCGAGTAGATCACTTCTTGAGCACACAGGGGCGACTTCAGTTGATCCTTCGCGAATCTGTGAGTGGTTCTCAAGGATAGTGTACTCAGTGGCGGCATCAACGTAGGACATCGGAACCTTAAAGAGGAAGCGATCGAGCTGTACCTGGGGAAGGGGATAGGTTCCAGCGATATCGAGCGGGTTTTGAGTGCCGAGTACAAAGAAGAGTTGGTCGAGTGGTCGGGTGACGTTATCCATCGTGACCTGCTTCTCAGCCATACACTCAAGAAACGCCGCCTGTACTTTGGGGCCCGTGCGGTTGATCTCATCGGCGAGAACGATGTGAGCAAATACAGGCCCGTGCATAAAGCTAAACTGACCAGTCTTAGGGTCGAATATATTTACACCGAGCACATCACCGGGGAGCATGTCTGGCGTGAACTGAATCCGCCTAAAATTAACGATCGGATCGGTCGCTCGGGAGGGGAAGCGCGAGGTGTGTGCTGTATCGGGACCAATGAGGCCACCGAGGGTCTTGGAGAGGGTGGTTTTGCCTGAGCCGGGATAGTCTTCGAGGAGTACGTGTCCGTCGGCTATCAAAGCTGCGATGACCAGCCGGATGGTATCGCTGCGGCCACGAATAACCTTCTCAAGGGCCGTGATCAGCGCCGAGATGGTGGTGTGAGCTGATTGAAATTCATTGCTGGTTACTGCTGCTTCCATAGGTAGCACCCGAACTAAAAAGACCTTTAGACAGTTTATTCACAACTTGCTCCGGAGCACTATCCTCTACCGTACGATTTCGTGCGGACTGGCCGGGGCACGCAAAGTGGAGAGCGATTTGTGCCCCGCCTGTAGTGGTTGGAGTAGTGCCCGAGATAACACAGAGGGTGTCGGATTTTGCGGCATCGTCCGTAGCTTCAACAAATGGCCCGGCGAGGATGGCTCGCTGCACCTCGCGCGGTAGCGATGTGCGATCGAGTCTAACTGGCAGTGGGAGTCCGTAGTTTCGAAGGAGCGCAGGTGTGGTGAAGAAGACGCGGTAGGCGAGGTCACGGTAGCGGCTAGAGCTTTGCTGGAGTGTGCGCATACGCAGCAGCGTCGCGTGGGTTTTGAGTAGCTCATCGTAGCGCGGTCGTGCGCGGTTAATGATCGAATCGAGCGACGAGAGGGTCTCGCTCGATGGCCACACGCCGAGAGCGCGCTCGGTGCCATAGAGTTGGTAGAAGAGCTTCGCCGGTGCGCGTTGGTCAACCTCACCCTCGCGTTGTAGCCTACGAGCAAGGCTTCTCTGTGAGAGACCTTGCAGCGCTTCACCGAGGGTTGGATATTCAAGCAGGCTATCGGTATTTCGAATCTGGAGGTCTTCAATATCGTTCAGCTCGCCGGTGAGCATCTGTCGAGCCCTACGCATGAGCCACCACGACTCAAGCGAATTGCTCGTTCGTTCACGAAGGTTGGCGAGCCACTCGCGCCACGAGGAGCTTACTGTGGTGCGTAAGATATTAACTCGGCGGTCGAGGGCTTGGCCGAGCGAGATGGTCGCCGCTACGAGTAGGTCGTTTTGATTGGTTCCGATCTTACCAAACCATTGGGTGCCGTCCATGGCGCTACGGAAATGCTCAATAGCCTTTTCGATCTGCCCATTGTGCAGGTCGATACGACCGCGGGCGAGGTGTACGAGTGCTGCGTGTTCTTCGTTGTTCCTGAGCGGAAACTGTGCGACGCAGCGGTCGAAGCCGTCCATGGTGGAGCGAGCGGCTTCAAGTTTGAGCTGTTCTATGTACAGTAGGGCTAAATTAAGGCTGGGAAGAACGTGCTCGCAGCCATCGGGGAGTGAGATTGCTCGCAGGAAGCTCGATTCAGCTTTGTCCTCGTCAAACATCTCCTTATAAACTTCGCCTGAGTTGTTGAGCGGAGTGGCTGGCTGCCCCTCGCTTCCTGAGGCGAATTCATTTGCGATGGCCTTACGAAATACGTCGAGTGCCTCCTGTGGCTGCCCGTTCATCGATAGAAGTATACCTAGCATATTGAGGGTGCGACCCGGCTCAGCTCCGATCAGGATTCCAGCTCGAGCGACTGTGATCGCCTCGTTGATCTTTCCGAGCTTCATCAAGATCCACGCCCTCGATCCCGGATACCACTCACTTGCGTACCCAAGTGAGGCGTATCGATCGAGTGAATCGAGTGCTCCTTGGTAGTTGTCGAGACTGAGGCGAATCTGACTCTGGTAGTAGATGATATTGGCGTGCTCAAGTTGTAGGGCGTGGTCAGAGTAGGGTGGAGCGCCGTGTTCCTTTTCAAAGAGCTCCTCGGCGCGTTTGATGTACTTCATCGCTAGGCGAAAGTGACCGACGTGAACTAGGTAGTACCCAGCGAGTAGGTAGTGCGTGCGGTAGAGGTTGGGATCGCGTTGAAGCGCTCGGAGCAGCTTAGTGCGCGCGTCGAGTGGGCGCTCAGAGATAAGGAGTGTGCTTGCTTCGCGCAGCAAGGTATCGGCTGATTTGACACTATCTTCTTTCTCAGAGGCGAGTGGGTCGCTGTCTCCGAGATCAAACGGGTCAAGCGGATCAAACAACATGCTCTCACTTGAGAGAGACCCAGAGTCGGGCACAGGCGTCTCGCTGTGGGCGAGCGGCACAACGAGGAGCCATGCGGAGAGTACGTTCGTTATCCAGGGGCGAAGGTGTCGTGCCATCTTACCAGTCCCCTCCAGCAAAAAGCCCGGAGATTGCGCGCGCCACGGAGCTTGGGTTGCCGGTGGCGCGAAGTCTCGATCGGAGTGGGAGTTGTCGATAACAGGCGAGTGCGTAGTGGATCGCTCGGTTAACCTGGTCGCGATCTATTGCGGCTTTCGGATCATAGGCGTGTCTAACAACTAAGGTAGAGAGGCCATCGAGCAATCGATTCGGTGTGCGGGCGGCGAAATGTGATCGTGTTTCACCGTACTCACGGGTTACGCCAATATCATGTAATAGTGAAGCTACCGAGATGTACCCCCAGCGGAGTGCAAGACCGGGTGTCGGAGCAAGTCGCCATCCGTATCGCAGGAGCACTTTGGCGAGTACGATCAAGAGTAGTACAGAGAGTAGCGCCGCTATGATCTGTCGTTGCGACGGGATCCAATACTCTTCTGGTTCGGTCATGCCAGGCTCATCTTTTAGGGATGCACTCGGCAGGATCTCTTCGCCAGGTTCGAGAGCCCCCATCAGCTCTTCGAGTAGCTTTGCATCGACCTGAGTCTCTGCATGGCTCTCGACCTGCTCGGGTTGTACATCGAACGGTACCCACCCGATTCCTGCCACGTTGACCTCTGCCCAGGCGTGTCGATCGCTCATGCGAAGCAATATGTGACCGTCTTTAGCTTGGCTCAGGTCCGTTAGATATCCAGTTCCGATGCGTGCAGGTATGCCGAGGCTACGCGCCATAAATACGATGGCGTGAGCAAAGTGCACGCAGTACCCGCGATGGTCACCGAAAAGAAACGCCGCTACTGGGTCGTCAGACGGTTTAACGTCGTGGTTCGGGGTGAGGGTGTAGATTGCAGTTTTAGAGAGGTGTGAGGCGATCGCATTGACCTTATCGATCGGAGCCGATGCGTCTTTTGTGATCTGCTTTGCAAGCTCTGAGTAGCGAACGTCGGGGTGCTTTGCGAGGTAGTGGTCTTTAATGTCTGGCGTCCAGCGAGGGTCTCCGACTTGACGCCCTCCGAGTCGTGAAACGGTGTATGCCGGGGCGATTGAGTACGCGCGGTAGGTCGCCTTAAAGCGGTTTGGTCTTGGATTTTTGAGTTGAACGATCGAGATTGGATAGTCGGCGGCGAATGCGTGGTCGTGTTCGGCGAGCAGGTACATCGATTGAATGAGCGGGGTGCGTTCTCCGAGCTCAGCGTCCTCCTGGCGTGAGAACGTGTCACGAGTCGCGGTTACCGGGAGGTCTGTATCGTAAGCCCGTCCGGCAAAAACCATCTCTTTACCGTTAAACGCAGAGAGAGCGCTCTCACGCAGGTACATCATCGGGCTAAATGGATTGTTGCTGTAGTCGCCCTCAAGACGGACAAGTGCTGAGGGTTGGTTTGTGCTTCCAAGGGCTGATTGAAAGCTAAGGGGGCTCACCCCAGGAGAGGTGTTCATGCCGACGCCGTTCGCCACACGCGCCAGCATCGTCGCGCTGTAGTGCCCATATACCATAGTTTGGACGAAATAGAGCACACCACCTAAAAGTGTTAGGCACAGCAAGGTCGAAACGATTCGCGTGCGTAGCGGCATCACGTGTCGCACGGGGCCATCGATTTTGGGGCGCACTGCAAGCGATGCACAGTATAGGTAGGCGAGCGCCAAGATGGTGAGAGCGGAGCCGATGATAACCAACATCGTGACGTGGTCGACGCGGAGTTGCCAGGCGATCGAGTTAAGTATCTTTGGTCTATCGAGGTGAAAGTTTCGGTGCCCCGAGAAGAGCAGCAGCGCACTTGCAAAGAAGGCGAGGACTTCAAGGGTGAGCGCTGCCCGTATGCGCCAGAACGCCCATGTGGCAGAGGCCCAGATAAGCGCGCTGATAAGGCACGTCCCAGCGTGCATCGCGATTCGATCAACTATGAAGGTAGTCACTCCGAATGCGCCAGTGAGCGTTTGTAAAAGCCACACAACAATCGAGTACCCCACGCAGATACCAGCAAGAGTTACGAGATATCCCGTGTGGCTGAGTCGTGACAGGGCAGCACGCGAGCTGACTAACACTCCTACGATCCCAGCGGCGGCAACAAGGATGCTTGAAGTGCCGAGCGGAAAGAGTGCCTGAAGAGCGATCGTGGCGAGCACTACCCAAAACGAACGAAACGCGATGACCGTTCGGTAGAGAGGAGGAGCGGCCGCGGACTCGTTTCTTGGCGCGAGGATCATATGTATACCTCCCACTGTTTTGAGAGGCACGTAGAGAGAAAGCGTTGATAGCGATCGGCTGTTGGAGGAGTAGCCTCTTCAGCGGAAGATTCGTATAGGACCTTTCCAGCAAGGCGTGACCACAAGGGGCGACCAGATTCTGGCGCAATCCGCGGTTGGGTGAGGAAGAATACCGGCTCAATCGAGCGCTCCTCCATCCACTGTGAAAGTGCTTGTATTAGTTCAAGTCCTGTCGATGAAGCTAGCCGTGAACCGGAGCAGAAAACGATAATCTTCCGCAGATTGACGGCGACACCGGTTCGTGTGCAGGCGTCAAAGAGCGCTTGCAGATCGTTACACACCGACCGCGTGGTGCTCGTCTCCGCATCCCACGTGGCGTCAATGAGGAGCTCTCGGCAGCTCTCTACTGTGTGGCCAGGATCCCTGCCGCTTTGCCCTTCACAACCAAGCAAGAGATCGAGCTTTAGCTCGGACAGAGAGTGCACGTACGCGAGCGCTTTACCGCACACATCATCGTCCTCGGGGCCCGCTAGGACAAAGAGCGCAACGAATCCCTCCGGGGTCATTGAGGCTTCCGCGTGTCGCGATAGGAGCTCTCCACTCTTAGCAAAAGCCTTCCAGACGATTTTTTTAACGCCATCTGACGGGTGATATGGCTTGATATCAAACGGGTCGCCGAGCCGGTGCACAACGTCTGTGACGAGGTCTCCGGCGCGTTGAGTGGAGCTAACAAGTGGAAGCAGGGAGTCTGGTTGGGCAGGTGGCGTAACGATCAGTGAAGTGTCGAGCGCTACTCGCCACGAAACTTTAATAAATCCGGTGAGATCACCAACGGTGCAGTGAACACCGTGAATATCCCAGTTACCGCGGTGCGGTGGTGTAATATCGATTGCGATGCGTTGGCCAGGTTGCGTGCCCTTAAAGAGTTTGATCGTTGGTGCGGCGATTTCAGGGTGCATAAACGCTGGACGACACGTTAGCACCGTGCCCGGGATGAGGGTTACCCTGGAGAGTGCCATAAGGCACCTTGTGCCACGCCCAGAGACTGAGATCTCCTCAGGGGGGTGCAGTTCAAGTGTGAGGCGCCTCTTTACGTACAACGCCTCGAGGAGTGTCGCTGCGGCGATAATGCCGAGTAGGGTGAGCAGTCCGTACGCGAGTGCAGCAGCAACGATGTCTGAGCTGTATGGCACCGGGCCTAGAAGTAAGTAGCCGCAGAAGAAGAGAAGCAGTATGCTGCGCAGCGTAAGGGGAGTTCGTTGTAGTGCTGTCGAGATCGCTGTCGAGAGCCGTGCGTACCTTTGTTGAAAACGAGCTACCCGCGCGAGTATTGTTACGCTTAGAGATGTGCCGGTTTGACGGAGAGTGAAGGGTGTTGTGCTCATATAAAAACAAAAGCGCATTGCGGGATTTTGTGGCCACTAAGAATGGTGTAGCCATACCCGCACAAGGCCCTGGCGAATCACCCTCTAAGGCTATCAACTACAGCGCCGTTGCGAAAGCGACACCTGAAATAACACGTGAAATAGAGTGCAGCATTGGATAAAGAGGCGTTAACGAGCAGTGAGGTGGCGGAGGTCCTGCAAGGGTGGCTTGCGCAGGGGGCCGACCAGCCCCTGCCAAGTGGCGTCTACGCAGCGACGGTAACGCGAGATGCCGCGTTATTTGAGTTGCTGCGGGCGAGGGGGATACTTGTCGTGTCGCCGTCGCCAGCTAGTGCTGAGGTAGGCCCGTTGCGACGCACTCCGTTTGGCGTGTTGGCGCACTCGCTGTTACACGCAGTGGGGCTTGCAGAGGAACTCTATGAGCTTGTCATCGCCCACCTGACCCCGCGGTGTTCTCAGTGTAACTGCCTGGCCACGCCCCCAGCCGCAGTTGAGCAGATTGCGCTTCCTCAAGGTGGTGTAGTCGCCGTTTCCGTTGCCGATCAAGACGATGTAGTGTCGCTCCGTGAGCGGTGCGAGTGGTTAGGAAGTGAGCGAGCGATCGTTAGTGATAAGCTCGTTCGTGTCGAGGATCTCTCCTCAGACGATGGAGAGCCGGTGCTTGCAATCGTACCTGCTGAGGAGCGAGAGCGAGTGCGTCGCGAGGTCTCGCGCTGGTTTGCACGCGGGGGAGGGGCGCTTCGCTTGAGTCATTTTGCTACGCGAGCGAGTAGCGGACGTGAGGTGGGTCGGCTTGTCGGGCGTTGGTCGTGTAGTGGATGTTCCAAGCAATTTACTGAGGCCAGCTGGGCTGCGCTCGATGCAGCGCAGGGGTGTGCTACGTGCAAAGGGAGCGGCTGGCTGCACGACGTATCGGCGCGCCTGATCGCCTGCCGCGACTGCGATGGATTCGGGATGCATACCGAGCTGGCGATCTATGAATTTTACGGAGTTCCACTTAGTCGCGTCGCGGCACTTTCTTTTTCTGAGTTGATGACATGCGGGGCGAATCTCTCTACCTCTGTGCGCGAGCAGTTACAGATGATAGTCGATAGCGGTTTTCGGGATTATCCGATCGGCACATCAGTTGGTCTCCTCTCGCAGGGGGAGCGCGCGTTACTTACGGTGATGTGTGCCAAGCTTTCTCGCTTTGAGGGCGTTACGTATCTTATCGATGGAGCATTGGGGTGTGACGAACCAAGCGAACGATCCACGCAGCCATTTATGTCGTGCACGCACGTGATGCGACCCCATCCTGGTGGAGTGAATGAGTTGACGCGACCCGTACGCAGTGGCGCCGAGCGAGCTGATGTGGTGCTGCGCGATATCAGGCAGGGGTGCTTACGATTACCTGAAGTTCGCTTCCCTGTTGGTGGCCTCACTGCACTGGTTGGGCCTGCTGGGAGTGGTAAGACTCTCTTTCTATCCCTTGTGTCAGAGCGCTTTGCTAAACGTCGTAAGCTGGCTCACCAGAATAGTTTTGGTGATCTCAAGCGTTGCTCGTTGGTGTGCGCTGAGATCTCGTCGGAACAGACGGTGTTGGAGGCTCTGGGGCTTGCTGAGGAATTTGCTTATGAGATAGCGCGCACTCGCTCGGCACAGGAGTTAGGCATCGTGGAGGAGGATCTCGTATTGCCGCGATCGCGTTATCGGTGCTCGTCGTGCCTCGCTGGCACTGGCATGAGCACTGGCCTGGAAACGCAGTGCGCAGAGTGTTTAGGTGCGTTGTATGACTGGCGTGTGGCGGGACTTGTGGTGGCGGGTCGCACAGTTGCGGAGCTGCTTACAACGCCGCTTCAGCGCCTTGCTGACTTGCCTTGGGCGAGTGAGGTGATCGCGTATCTGATGCGGAGCTATCCAGAGAGCCTCGTGCCTACGCTCACGTTGGGTGGTCACATCGGTATGTTGTCACGACCGGTGCAGCGCTTTCTTGGAGTGTGGGGAGGGTTGGCTAGGGTAGCTAGCGCAGCAGAGCGCACCAAAGGTCGGAGTGCTAAATCAGCGCACGTGCTTGCAGGCGAGCTTGTGTTAGTCGACGGACCGCGAGTAATGTCGGTTATGCAGAGGCAGTTGATTGAGAAAATGCTGAATAAAATCAACTGTATGGATGCGACCATTCTGTACGCAGATGTACCGGAATCCCTCGAATTTGCGTGTGACTCTGTGATACAGTTAAGGGTTTGGGAAAGCTCCCATCAGCAACGGATGGGAGAGCCGTACCTCGATGCAAGGTACGCACGACTAAGTACAATCGCTTGAACGGCGAGGGGAATAAGAGCACATGAAAGTTGAGAGACGAGTAACACGGCAAGAGCTGAAAGAGCTGCTGTACCGCAGGCGCTACGCGGTTCCCAACGCAGTAACCGTCGGTAATATGTTTTGCGGCTTTATCGCCATCATGTACGCGTCCTCTGGCAGACTCGAAAAGGCGGTGTTCGCGGTCTTAATCGCTATCCTGCTCGATGGGCTCGATGGTCGGGTAGCTCGGCGGCTCAATGCAACTTCAAAATTCGGTGTTGAGTTCGATTCCTTTTCAGATGTCGTGTCGTTCGGGTTGGCGCCGGCAGTGATGATGTACCACTGGGCATTTCAGCTCAGTGCTGATGAGGTGGGGGTTGCGGTTACGTTTCTCTATGCGCTCTGCGCGGCGAGTCGACTTGCTCGTTTTAATATCGCTTCGGAAAACTTAAAGAGCTTCACCGGAATGCCGACGCCAGGAGCCGCTGCGTTTATCGCAGCTGTCGTCTACACAGCACCGTACCAGCACGATAGCTATGGCGTTGTAGTAGTTGCGACACTAGCACTGCTTGTGACGGCGTACCTGATGGTTTCAACGATTGAGTTCTTAAGTATCAAGCAGCTGAAGCTCTCGGGAATTAAACTGAAAGGTCGCATCTTTATCGGACTGATTATTGCCCTAGTGTGGAAGAATCCGGGTCTCGGGCTCCTTGTATTGTCAGGGGTGTATGTTGCAAGTGGTCCCTTTTTGCGGATACGGCATCAGCTTCCAGACTGGCTCGGTGGTGCTCGCAAAACAGCGTCAGAGCCCGAGCGCGATAATTGAGACGCTCATTGCGCAGGACGCAGAAAAAATTGGTGCGGTGATTGATTTGCGCCATGAATATGCGTTACGCGCTGTGGATGAGCTCGCGAGATAGAAACTCCTTTCTAAAATAATTACTAGAGCTAACGAGAGATTCTGAGCGCTTTTTAGCGAGCTCAAGAAAAAGCAACGTGCTGATATGACGCAGCGCACGGTATAGTGCTTGACGCTGCCCTGAGCATGAGCGCGATCATCTCAATTTTTTTCGCGAAAAAGGGTGGCACGCCGGTACACTCAACCGTAAGTTGTTTTTAGGGAGCAGCGTGTTGGAGCATCTCGCTCTACTGCGCACGCTTCCAGCTCTGTTCTGCCCTTAACCTGATCTGATTCGCGGGAAGGGGGTGTGACAGAGCGGATGGTCCGTCGGCTCCGATTTGTTGTGGGAGCAGGTGCGACGGATATACACCGTCCGGTTGTATCCACAAGGTTTTATCGGTGTCCTGCGCTCTTTCAAAGGAGCGCAGGGTACGCTTTTTCTGCCAAAGCTCCATACGTGCATAGGCAGAGAAGAAACATTCTGGATACGCCGCGGCGGCTACGTGATGTGTACGGTAGCCAAGGAGCGTGCGTATATGGTTTCTGCAAAGCGTAATTACCTCTCGATAGCCTTCAATCTCACGGCTGTCTGTCTTAGCATATCTTCTCTAATAACTTCGGCAGCGGCGCAAAGCTCAAGTTTGCCGGTTTTTCCGGGTGCTGCAGGCTTTGGTACAATGACCGTCGCCGGTTCAGGACGAGGTACAAGTCCAGCGAACGCATCAATTATAAAAGTCACGAACCTAAATGACTCAGGAACAGGGTCGCTTCGTGCGTGTATGACTGCGAGTGGTCCACGTACGTGCGTGTTTGAGGTTGCGGGATACATCAATCTAGCAACGAAGATCGTCGTAAAAACGCCAAATCTGTCCGTTTATGGTCAGACGGCTCCGTACCCCGGTATCCAGGTCCGCGATGGAAGCATCGTTGTGCAGGCCGATGATGTCTTGATCCAACACATCGCTTCGCGCCCCGGAGATCGCAACCTGCCAACCGATGGTGGAAGTGGGCTTAAGGCGAGTGAGCGAGATGGTATGGGTGTGTGGGGCGTGAGCTCTTCAGATGTTGTGGAGCGTGTAGTCTTTGACCATGTGTCGATTACGTGGGGGATGGATGAATCGTTCTCGACGTATACAGGGGTAAACGGCACCGCCGACGGCACTACGCCGATTCGTAACGTCACTATCTCTAACTCGCTTGTAGCAGAGGGTCTCAATAACTCGAACCACGGCGATACTGAGGGTAAACACTCGATGTTCTCGCTTCTTGGCTCAAGCTGTAAGAACTTCACCTACTACCGGAACCTTATAGCGAATTCAAATGGCCGTCACATTCGGATGAAGTCGAATTCAGATATCGAGTTTCTCAATAACTACGTCTACAACTTTGCGAATACATCGACGGGCGGCTACAACCAGTGGAATATGGACTACGGCTCGAGTGGCGCAGCGAATCGAATCAACTTCATGTATAACTTCTACCGTCGCGGGCCGACGACTGCTGATACCACTTCGCCGGTATTCTACCTCAGTAGCCTTACCCCGCTTGCCTCGCGGGTCTACGTTTCCCACAACATCGGCACTAATACTCGTCCGACCGACTCTGGGAGCGAGTGGCTGATTGCAAATGCAAACGCTAAAGGCCTGCCAACT
>Ga0172372_10009641_pt1 | contig 12525 bp, 21 predicted proteins | sample LakKiv5m_2_FD_114544 | JGI IMG/M metagenome (GOLD analysis project Ga0172372, IMG submission 114544) | Freshwater microbial communities from Kabuno Bay, South-Kivu, Congo - kab_092012_9.5m | ecosystem: Environmental > Aquatic > Freshwater > Lake | place: Democratic Republic of the Congo...
CACGCTGAATAAAGGTTCTTTAGTTTCCATTATTTGTATACTCGTAAAATTACAGTATCCTCATTAAAACGTCCGTTAAGTTTAGTTTCTGTCGTCTTAATATTTTTATTATACCAAGTCTCAACACGTTTTTGCGTGTTTTGATCTTTCAACTCTTTAAGTTGTTCTAAAGGTTTACGCAGAGTCTTTTGACTGGACTTATCTGTATAGTTCTCTAAACTAGTGCCTTTAACACCAAAACCATCTGTGCTACGAGCAATATAAAGACCAATTTTACGAGTCTTAGTATTATAGATTAAGGCACTTTGCGCCTTAACAAGTTGCGCAGGTGGAACACTGACAATACCAAGTTTGTCATCACTGGTCTTGAACTTCAACTTCTTTACAAGATCCTCTGCTGGCTTTACCTTCTTGGCACGGGGCTTTTTGTTAACCTTGGCCTCTGCGCTGACCTGATCACAACTATCCATGATAAGTTGATAAAAATCAATTAATTTCTTTACATGCTTTCTGGGTAGATGACGATATGCTTCACGCAACTGGTCGTCAGCATTGCCAGATGCTAGTACTAGTAACTCATTATGACCAAACTCAAAGAATGACTTAATGAGGCGAGCATGAGCAGCCTTAACACCTTTACCACGGAAAATCTTAACAAGACTATACTGCTTAGGATCAAAGACCTCTGGATCCATAATAAAGGAATCAATGGCCGCATCAATCTCTTCTGACATAGCACCTGCTTGTTCACGAATACGGTCTTGAATAGTAACAATAGGATTGATACCTTTGATTACGGGCTTTTCCACTTTTTCCTCTTCAAAGTCTCCAGTGCCTACTACATCTAAGATCTGAGACTTAAGCCAAGCACCGCTGTCTCTTCCTTTGTTGAACTCTGGGTGGACATTGGGCATACCACGCATCATGCAGGCTGCTAGAGCACACATAGTCATACCACTGCGAGCATCTCTAGTCTTTTTATACTGGGCAATTAGTTCACGGCCCATGCCTTCACGTGCCATCCAGTTAATGACCTGTGGCTTAAGATCTTTTACACTTTTATTTTGTCCATACCACATCATAGAATCACGAAAGTGTTTGGTGAATTGATCACCTGACCAAGTCTCTGCACCGTCCCATTTTGGGCTAGAGTCTTTAGTGGATTTGGCTAGTACGGCGTGATTCTTAATGCGTTTGGCAATAGTAGTGGCCATATCGTGCTCCTAAAATTTCACTATGCTTATATTCTACAGGAAACTTTAGGCTTTGTCAAGCTGAGCAGTTGCCAAATATTCAGCGTATTTGATTAGGAAAAAGGTTTTTTTGGTTTCGTTATACCAATCCAGCATTATACAAGAATTGGACTCGCTATCAAACCATTCTGTATGAGTGCGGGGAAGAAACCCTAGAGTATTTTTACACTTAGATCTAATCAAGAGAACACTGTGTGGATAATCTTTGGCTAGTTTATTATACAGCATTAGCCATTCTGCCTGATATAATCTAGTGCTAGCTATTATCTTCAATTACGATCCATCCTAGTTTTTTAAGGTCTTCACGTATTTCGTCTGTAACTATACTTTCATTTACCCAGGTTGGATGTGGTTCTACTACTCCGCCACCAAGATCTATATTTCCCTTAATGCCACTACAATACCAATCAATATAATCACCGTGTTCCCGCATGTCTGCTACGATACCGCCTGCGTATCTCCATGAACATGACCAGCGTTTATCTGTAAGAATAGGCCATGTATCTAATTTTTGAAAGTTATTATTGCACATAACAGCATACAAGTTTTGGGAGTAAGATTCACTGGCCTTGGCTTTATCACAGATCCATTTAGTAGATCGTAGATCATATTCTAGGTTATCTTTTTGCCATTCTGGGTCTTGTTCTCGTTCTCTCCTAAGTTCCATATCACTTTTTAGGAATTCAATGTAGTCATTCTGGTTAGGATCATCCCCCTTTTCCTCTGATCTTTTAGTAGCATTAGATATGGCGAATTGGTTTCGGTCTTGGCTTTTATTTAGATTGTTCATTTTAAGTCTAAAGGCTATTACGAAATTTGATTAAACGACAAATTTTAACGTCTGCCTATTATGTCAAAAAAAACACCACCCAGCCAAATCAACACTATGAAAGTCAAATAAAAACCCACAGCATCCATCATGGAAACACCTGCTGACACACTGTGAGAAAAAAGTTAAATAACATGTTTCATGTCCATAGACTATCTCTTATTTTTATAAGACGACACATCATTTCTGTATCTTCGTCTTGTTGTTCTTTTTCAATCTTTTGGCATAGATCCAAAATTTTCATAGTTTCCTTACGTTCATCTTCGGTTTCGCTTTCGCTGCCCAAAAATGCCAAATCATTTAACCCTTGTTCTCTGGCTTTTTCTCTACCCAATTCACATCGAGCACTCCAACCACTGGCATCGTGTGGGTCTGGACGGTTAGGATAGACTTCCTTCCACCAATTGTATAGTTCAAGGATTTCTTTTGCTGCTATGGCTTGGTGAGTAGGCTCTTCCTTTTCACCCTCTTCAATAAAGTCTTTATTGGTTAAATTCATTGCCCATTTAAGATGATCTACACCGGCTTCTGGACTACGCCAAGTACGCCATCTAAACCATCCTGTGGCATACCAAGGACTCTTATATTTCTCACGTGCCTCCTTGTCCCAGGCTATGTGACTCCAAGCAGACTCAACTTCAACAAAATCAACGAGCTCATTGAAAAGACAAGGCAGAAAACGATTACCAACATCACGCCACTGTCCCCGTGGAATATCTTTTGAGTGTGCAGTAAGGCAGTGAGTTCTAGTGATCCAACGATTATTAATATAATACTTAACGTCATAAACACGATCAATAGGCCACCATAAAAAATTTTGAACGTAGTCCAAACCTTCTTCAGCAATCCAATATCTTATGGGATATTTTTCCTCGCTAGCCTTATGCCATTTGGCCCAACCTAAACTGCTTTCAGCAGTGGGCTTGTCTGTGCCACGTAGCCAATCAGCAAAACTGCTACAACTCCAGTAATGTGCTCTCATACCCATTTTATACCTTTTCGTATGTCTGCCAAAAAATGTCTGGTTTACAGGGATAGAATTCGCCTTGGACACCTCGTATGATAAAGTCACCCTCTGTGGCAATATGCTTTACAGTTAAGTGAATACCATCCTCCAATGTCCCAAGTTCTGCTTCTCCTTTGGCACTAGGATGACGTTGTTTTTCAATCTTACCTAATGCAGTGCCACAAAACTCTATAAGACGTTCTATGCCTTCTTTACTATATTCAAATTCTAATGCTTCTATTATAACAGGTTTCTTTCTATACTTCAATCTTTCTTATCTCCAAATAACTGTAGTAGACTAAGGAAAATGTTGATGAAATCTAGGTATAATGTTAATGCTCCCTGGATTTCTTCTGTGCCAGTTGAGTTCTCATAGCTGACCATTTCTCTAATCTTTTGGGTATCGTAGGCCGTTAGTCCCAAAAATACAATGATAGCAAGACTGCTAATAACCATGCCGAGTACACTGCTACCAATGAAAATATTGACAATACTGGCAAGAATAATAGCGATAAGACCAACAAACATAAACTTTCCGAGACTATCCAGGCTCTTTTTTGTGAAGTATCCATATAAACTCATTGTTCCAAATAAAATAGCAGCACTCATAAAAGCCATTGTAATACTTGCACCTGTAAAGATTATGAAGATTGGTGCAAAACTTAAGCCCATAATAGCCGCAAAAGCATGAAGCATGATTTGGGCAACTTCTTTAGAAACACCCTTTGCCAATACTACACTAAATCCAATTACAGCAATCAATGGAAGAAACATTATAGCATATTTCATCATACCTGTAAAGAGAAATGTCATCAAGCCTTGACTTGTGCTGATAAGAAAACTAACAGCCATGCTAGTAATGATGGCCATCATCATATGAAAGTAAACTCTACTCATAGCAGTGTTAATCTGCTCTGCGCTTCTATAACTACTATAATTAAACGTGTCTGTTGCAAACATGATTACTCCTTTGGTAAAAATGGTTGTAAATGAGGAGGACTCCACCCTTTAGGTTTCAATACCTTTCCATCCTCTCTCTTATTTACTTTTCCTGTATTTAAATCAATCTTAGAAAGATTACTGCGCATAACTTCTTGCCATGCTCCTTCGGCATCTGCTCCCATGGAATGTAAAGCACCTATTGTTACAACAAGAATATCAATTAAAGCATCTAGTTGATCTAATTGTGTTTTTGATTCTTGTAGCTCAAAAAACTCTTCTGTAATTAGTTTGAGATACAATGTAAACTGGCGGCCATTTACTTCACCCACAGTTTGGTCACAGGCTTTCATAAATGTTGCCTGATCTTGAAACGGATTCATTCTATAATTTTCCCCATTTTAAATAATATTCTGACAATCTTTTCTTTTCTAACTCACAAATTATAACACACTGATATCCATAGGTGTTATAATCTGGGCCTATACGATAATTGACATCTTTACCATGTTCCATGATAAATTTACCTTTATCAGTCTGTCGCCAATCCCATAGAGCAGCGCCAGCATAGATTTCTGGGTCTTCTACGTCACCCATATTGAATTGATGAACACGAATCTTGTGCCATTCTTTAACGACCACTTGACCTTCTTCAAAGGTTTCAGCCCAAGTTATTTTTCCCATTTTAATTTGTATATCAAATAATCGTGATTACTAAATGTAGCATACACAGCATAATCAGTTTGTATAGGGTAATGTCCGCCTATATCAAAACTATATGTTGTTTTATGTTCAGTTATTTCTAACTCTCCAATAGCAAAATTTTTAACCCATTCACCTTCTGCTGTGTTTACCCACCAATCGTAGACAGTTTGATTTTCTACTCCTGACTCGTAGGAACCATGGAAGGTATGAACTAAAACTCTTACCGTCCCCATTTTAGATTAAACAGAATTAAAAATTTTTCAGCATTTTTATATGATGTAAAATACCATTTGTCCCATGCCATTCTGCGTACATTAGGCCAAGATACTAGTTCTTCTTCTATATAATGAACGTAATCGTCAAAATTTTTAGTATTCTCTTCTATTATGATTTGATGACCATCATCTTCCCATTGTTCAACAAGCCGAAGGACTGTAATTTTACCTTTGCGACTTAATGTACATTTGATAGTAGGACCTTGATCTAACATTCTTTTTAAAGAATCATAGTTTGGACTTAATGCAGCTACTATATGCGTCCAGGTATCGTTCACTGTTTCTTTTTCCTATGATAAAACTTACGTTTAGGTTTTTCTTGTTTTATCAATAGGGGAGAATGTTTAGCGGTCTTTTGTGATTTTTCAATAGCAGCATGGATTTGTTCTGGAGTAGGCTCATCTAGGTCTTCATCGTAGCTGGAAGTGTATCCTGCTTTACTTAAAAATTTGTCTGTTGCTCTTTTACCTTGACCCATGTCTCTGTACATACCAATGGGACCTTGACTATCTTGACTCATACATTCCCATTGCCTAATTTCTAGTAACGGTTCAATATGAGTCGGAATGGCTATCACATAATAAAAATCATTATTCCAATCCTTATGCTCCATGGTAAACTTTTTAATAACTTCGCCTTTTACAAGTCTGTTATCTTTATGAATACCATGGATCCATACAGAATCATCTACTTCGTATTCTTTTTTAATATCCATATCTTTTATGCTCAACCCTGCGGTTTTGTTTCTTTTCTAGATTCTAATATGTCTTTTACAAACTTCATAGCCTTACGAGTTGTATCATAGACATATTCTTCATCGTCGTCTTCTGTTCGTAGTGTAACAATAACACCATTCTTACACTTACGAATTTCAATAGACTCGAACATAATTTCACCCTTTAAGATTTAGGCACGCTTAAATTGTAATTAAAGTGGAAGATACCAATATGCGCAACTTCTCTGCTTAGTTCTTGGTCACACCAGATTTCATAACCGGCTTTTTGTGCTTGTTGGCAGAAGAAAATATCTTCACCAATTTCAAGATTAAGGCTAGGGATGAATTCCTGTAGGTAATGAGGTTGAGGGACTTTTTCATATACTTGACGTTTGACCAAAACCAACCCATGTGGAAGAACATCAATAAGTTCCATAGGTGGACTATTATCAGTGGTCTGAAATTCAGAAAACTTTCCTGCGGCGCCCATCATACCTGTAAAGTTAGGATTAGGAAAACGACGTCTACGATAATTACATCCAACAATATCCTTATTTCTCTTTAGAAGTCGTATAGGAGTATCTACAGGAAATTTCATATCTGAATCTACCCACCAGATATAATCGAAATCACTCTTTAAAAAAATATCTACGAGATTACGGCGTGCAATCGTAATCACGCTACCGATATTAAACGCACAATTAATACGAACACCATGTGCTACCATATTAGCACAAGACATTGCCAAGTGTTGTGCAAACTCGGCATTGACCATTTCCATTGCAGGAACTGCTACCATAACACTAGGTGGACGACCTTGTCCACCTGGCAGATTTGCTCCTGGTTGTTGATTAGGACCCGGAGCAGCTGGTTGACTACGACTAGGAATATTTAATTTACCTTTTTTCATTTAAAACCTTTATTGTTATCGTTTGTGGCAAGAATTTACAATGTTCATAAACTCTAATCTTACACTAGGATCAGACTTAAAAACTCCTCCTAGTTTACTGGTTGTTGTAGAAGATCCTGTGTCCTCTACACCTCTGCTTTTTACGCAATAGTGTTGAGCATCAATTACTACAGCAATATTTTCTGTATCTAAAATATATTCCAGAGCATGGAAGATCTGTTCAGTAAGGCGTTCTTGAATTTGTGGACGCTTACTAAAATACTCAACAATTCTATTAATTTTACTAAGTCCAAGAACTTTGTCTTTTGGGATATAGGCCACAGTTGCCAATCCGTCAATTACTACAAAATGATGTTCACAGTTTGATTGAACGTTGACATTACGCTCTACTACCATTTCATCATATTTCATCTTATTGTCAACTGTGGTACACTTGGGAAAGGCTTCCCAGTCTAGTCCCCAAAAGATTTCATTTACATACATCTTGGCCACACGCTTTGGTGTTTCTGCCAGGCTGTCATCTGATAAATCTAGATCAAGTGCTTTCATAATTTGAGCAAATAACTGCTCAATAACTTCAATTTTACCTTTGCGGTCAATGATAAAATTTCTTTCACTTGTAGGAGTCTCTACTCCGCATTTGACAAGATGTTCGTGGATACGACGCCCAAGTTCAGGGTCTGTTTTTGTTTTATTATATGACATTATTATTATTCCTTCCTTACACGGTTTGATTAACGTTGTCACCGTTGTGTGACTTGGTATTTATTCGCTACTGAGCCTCAGTAAAGTATTTTTCTTTACAGCACTATCTAGTACCATCATATCAATTCCGTATTGTTCTGCTACCTTTAGTATAGCAGAAGTATCCTTAGGAAAACAAGCCCCACCAAAGCCAAAGTGGCCGTCAGGTCCCGGTACGATGTCATGTGTCTTACCTATACGATTTTTATCTAGTTGGATTAGACCTTTAACAACAAACCAGTCTAGTTTAAGTTGTTGACTTAGTTTAAACATTTCGTTCATGAACACAACCTTAGTAGCCAAAAATGAATTAATCGTATACTTGGCCATAGCTGCTTCACCTATTGAGCACATTTCTACACTTTCTAAATTAGTCTGGCCTAACTTGATAATACGTGCGGCTTCAAGTATATAGGCCTTGACTGCCCCACCTATGATGCAGAACTTACCATTTACATAATCGTTTACAGCATTGGCCGCTGTTAGAAACTCCGGACTATGAACTAGATTTGGATATTCTGTTTGTAGTCTTTGATAAACATCTGGAGGTGCAGTAACCTTACTGATAATTACGCCCTTATACCCTTTTAGATTATTAAGAACAGATTCTAAAATATCTGTATTACAAGAACCGTCGTCGTTCATTGGACTTGGAACACAGATAAAGATGGCCTCTGTATCCATCATTTGTTCATAGGTACCAGAGTGACCTTTACTAGGATCTATGTCCATACACACAATCGTATAGTCTAAATGGCTGTAAGATTGTCTAACAGCATTTCCTACAAAACCTAAACCAATAATACCAACATGGGCTTTAGGCATGATCTGGTATAAAATTCTAGCCGATCCCATTGTTCCGGGCATTGCCATCGTCATTCCATTATTCATTTATTAATCCACTAATCATCATTTCTCGTTCAGTCATATGTGCCACAGGTTGTAGCCATCCATTATCTATACATTCCATTATTACCGTTCTATATGATGCTGGACAGGTTGTTTTTATTTCAAATCCGGCTCTGTTTGTAACAATAAGACCATCAGTTATCATCCATTGATTATGACCTGGTTTAATGGTACGAATATTTGAAGTATTAGTTTTAATCATGCTTTAGCATAGCATAATTTTCTATAGGTGTCAATACCAAATCCAATAATTATTTCTAAATGGTTTGCCAATTTGTGCTTTTGGTATATTACTTATAATCTGCTTTTTAAGAGAAACCATCACAGGATGATTCCAATCTTTATCAAAAGCATTTACATATTGACGAAAGCAAGCCATCTTATTGGTTTTTATTCTTATGCCGCCATTTAAAAAAGTTTTTACCTTAGCTTCATCTTCTTTAAATTTATCAATAAGTTCACATGCAATATTAAAGCTATATGCTTCTATTTCATCTTTATGTCCTAGATAGTTTTGTATATCTCTCTTTTTTTCCGATCTTGCTTGACTATAATAAGCTCTTACATTTTTGTAATTTCTTTTTCTGTGCTGACGCATGTGTATAATTTCATGTATTAAAACATCTGCTACAGTGACGCAGAAATTGAAATAACTGATTTCGCTTAGGTCAACAGTTTTGAATTTTTTGTTATAGTAAAGGTCTATACTAATAGAAATTTTATTGTCTTGATCTAACTCACTATCGTAACTACCACCAACAAATATTACATCCTTGTCTATTTTATTATCGTAGTTTACGGTGATTTTGACTCTGGCAAATTTTTTTATTTGATAAGAAAATTTTTGGAAAAACTTTTTGAAAGGCATCTTTTTTGTTAATATGTGCCTTTTGCCGAATAATAACTGAATAATGGATTCTCTATCTAACTGAGACCAATCTAACATAATAATTATTTATCGTAAAGTTGTCCGTCTTTGCTGTAATATTTTTTGCTAGGATCAAAGTGACCATATAACTCATAACCAGGTTCCCCAGGCAATATACGTTTTCCTGTAAACCATTCTCCTATATGATTAATAAGTTTTTTACCAAAGTAATTTTTAACATTGGCAGACACTAATCCATAATGTTCATCTAATGCTTTACCAATTAATCCTTCGTTCAGATTAAATTCATAAAACTTACTGTAATCTATCTTTGTCAATTTGTGATTGTATAAACTAGCCATCGGTGAAAATAATACACTGTTTTTTTGATATCTAAAGTTTTTGTAAATTATATCTTCTGGGCTAGATTCTGGATCTTGTTCATTGCTATACCACGCCTGACGGCTAAGTGTTACTTGGCTTATTTTAGGATCGTTTTCCAATATCTCGATTAGATCTGTGAAAAGAACAGGTTCTAAAAACTCAATATCATCTTCTTGATGAAACACATAATCATAATCTCTATCTTTAATAAGATTCCAAATTTCAGTCCAAGTAGCACTTAATCCTAGATTTTTTTCATGTAATAGCACTTCATTAATGCCACAAAATTCTAGATAAGATTTAAACATGACATCGTTTCTAGTGGCAGGGTAATCATCAACTAAAATTCTATGAACGTCGCAATTCCAAAAATTTAACATTCTATGTGATTTAAGATTGGGTATAAGGTATTCCAATCTGTTGGTACTAAAAATTATATGACAGATTTTATATTTCATTCTGTATCAAAGAAAAAGGTTTGGAATAATCTACCATTTTGAAAATTATCTCCAAAGTAATCTATGCTGGCATGAAATAGATCACCTCTATATAAAATTAATCTGTTATACCTATTTCCGATTTTGTCAAAGAGATCCCATTTGGTATAATCGTATCCTTCATAATCTTTATTAATTCTTCTATATTCTTTTGATAGTTTATGTTGATATAGGGCAGTCCCCCCAGAATGAGGAGCATCGGGAGTAAGATAACAAACGCCGGCCCATTTATTAAAATGATCAGCATGTATCCAGGTTCTGTCTTGAGCTGTTGCTATTTGAAATGCACCAGTGTACCCATAATTTTCAAACCAGTTACTTATTTTACCAATAGGAGACATCCAATGTTGAACAGCATTTTTTAGATCATCTGGTAAGTAAGGTTTAGTACGTTGTCCAGGAAAATTACCCTTTACATCAAAAGGTTGATTAAGCGCATAATTTCTTACGGCATCAGGATTGACGTAAAAGTTATCGATAATAATAAGAGTAAGATCCATATTAGTATTTCAAGTACCTACCGTTAACACCATCCCATCCATTTACCAACCAAGGTACAGTAATAATATCTTGTTCAAAGTGTCTTGTAAAAAAATATAAAAGAGTTTCTATATCGTAAAATTGTCCTTTTTCTGTACCTGTAATTTCGCAAATTACTTTATTAATGTCTAGTATACTATCAAATTTATCTTTGCCCCAACCGTATAATACACTGCTATATTGATACAATTTATTGTCGCCCTGAATGTGCCGCCTGTCAACCATTTGATAAGGCCAAGAATCTATCCAATCAAATTTCATAGGATTTTTAAAAAATAATTTGCTAAGATTAGATTCAGACAGTTGTGAGCATTCGAATGAACCGTCTATAAAATAACGTCCACTTAGTTTAAAACAGTAATCGTAATTTTTTAATTCTGAATATCTGTTTTTGATAAACGTAGATAATATTAGAGTTTCACAGTGGCTTTTATTTTTATGTGTTCTGGCTTCTTGAAAAATTTCTGGAAATTCTTTTTTAACGCTGACAAAATTTAGATTCTTTTGGTATTGTAAAATACCAGCATATTGTTCCCAATTCTCACTAAGGTCAATTATAAAAATATCTAAGTTAGTATCTCTAATAGAATCTATTGAACTAACTGTAAAACAAGTCTGCCTAAATCTTTCCTCCGATGAAAAATGTGAACGAACCGCACTATATGTTAATGGGAAATCGTTATTAACTTCTATGGAACTGGTAACAAAAAATGCTTTTTTCATCTGTAGAAATTTCTTTCTTTTAATTTCAGAAAGTATTCATGATATTTTTTATATATAACTTCTTCTGAATAATTATCTACGGCAAACTGTCTACATACATGTGGGTCAATTTTATCTATGTTCTTGAGTGCGTATTCAAATTCACGCATTTCTCTACACCTAAAACCTGTAACACCGTGGACCACTGTGTCTATGAATCCTCCCCAATCTGTAGTGATTGAAGGTGTTCCAGAAAGATAACCTTCTATGACCATATTGCCGAAAGGTTCAATGTAATATGTAGGTCCAAAGATTGCCTTAGCCTTTTTCATTAAGGCCTTTCTTTGCACAGCATTACATAGTCCAAAACATGTAACATGGTCCGGAATAGTTTTATAACCAAGTCCTTCTAGAGATCCAGGACCTGCGATAATAAGTTTATGTCCTGTACGTTCTGTGGCTTGAATACATACATGAATGCCCTTGGATTCTACCACTCTGCCAAAGTATAATATATAATCGTCTTTTTCTGTAGTGAATTCAAATTCACTAGGAGTAAAGCCATTAGATATTACAGCATCAAACCAACTTGGTGTCATTAACATTTTATGAAGTCCATAATACATATGTTGAACAGCATAAGATGAAAATACTCTATAGGGCGCAAATACAGCAGCATGGTCGTAGGCAATATAAGGCTCAACAGTGATTAAATCTTCGTTCATCTCTGCTGCCTGTCTATTGCCCCAACCATGAAAGCACATTATCATATCGCCTGATTTTTTCCTTTTGGCAATTTCTTTGCCTGCGTTTTCATTATAGACTCGCATGTTTTCATGATAATCATCATAAAAGAAATCCAAGGCCATAACTGTTTCGCAATCAACTTGACATCCAGGAATACCGTAATGTATACATTTCCAACCAAACTTTTGCATGTTTTCTATAAATTTTACAGCACCGACAGCAAAAGCATCGATTCTGTTATCAATGTGTACAGGCTTATCAGGGGCAGTAAGAATATGAAATGTAGTCATATAATTAATTATCTATATAACAGACACCTGAATATTATTCAGGTCGCCATTCTACTCTGCCCCATTGATCTACTTTGGCAATACTGGCAATGCGTTTAATTTCTACATATTCTTTTTTTTCTGCGATGACAACTCCACCTCGTTTAAGCAGTTCATCAATTTTTTGAGTAGCTGTTAAACTCATAGGTTCAAATCTTTTAAATTTGTAAGGC
>Ga0172372_10009642_pt1 | contig 12522 bp, 6 predicted proteins | sample LakKiv5m_2_FD_114544 | JGI IMG/M metagenome (GOLD analysis project Ga0172372, IMG submission 114544) | Freshwater microbial communities from Kabuno Bay, South-Kivu, Congo - kab_092012_9.5m | ecosystem: Environmental > Aquatic > Freshwater > Lake | place: Democratic Republic of the Congo...
CATATTAATCAAGAATGGCTACAAAAATTATCAACAGAACAAATTCATCAAGCCGGCATGATGTTGGAAACCATTTTTGTACATAAAAAAACCATTGGCCTGATGGACCACAAACGTATTCAATTAATGGCCATTTTAATTCAGTCTGTGGACCTATTGACCATGAAAAAAACCTTGTTTCATTCTTTATCTGACCAACATAAACTTGAAGTCTTTTGTGACTTAAATCCAGACAATCAAGCCCAATTATTAGAAGAAAGCCCCTTGGGCCAAAAATGCATTATCATGTTAAGCGAAAAACAAAAACAAGACCTTTTAGACACCGTCAGTAACCAAGAGCTGAAAGACATGATTTCAAACCAGCAAAATCAAGTTAAAAAAAAAGAAGGAAAGCGGTCTGTACACCACTGTATACAAGAATGCCTTATTTTTATTCAAAGCCCGGCACAACCTTTAATTGAGATTAAAAACTTGTTCCTAAGATGGCCATTAGATCAATTTTCGGAACAAGAATTAGAAGATGCTTGCCAAAGTTTGGTGGCTGAATTCGCCGTATTAAAAGTGCCTTTACAAAACCAAGATCAATTTTTGATATACCTTAAATTTTTTCAAGTGTGCAGCCTACTGCATGCTGTTTACCCTAAAATCCTTGGGCTTATTCAAGCCCAAATTGACAGCCTGATTGTGGCTCTTTATCAAATGCCAAATGATGAGTGGATCACAAAAATTATCACACCCATCCCCTCTTTAATCATTTTTCAAATGGTAAATTTATTAAAAAAATTCCCTCAAATTGCCCATTTTGATAAGAAAACAATCTATAGTAAACTTTTGAAAAGATTGGTTGAGTTAGCAAAAAATACAAAATCAAAAAAGTTAATACAAGCGTTTCAAAATGAGGCAACCCCATGATATTTATAAAAGAAAACTGGCAAATAATAGTATTGGTATGTCTACCCGTGACCTATTTTATGATCAGAGATTTGATTATCGGGTTCAAAACCAAAAAAAAGTTAGAGCAACAAAAAAAATCGCTCATTGAATCTGAAAAAAAACTAGAAGCCCTCACCCAAAAAATGGAAGAAAATAAAAAAATGCTCCTGGAATCTCTACTGGAATTAGATGTTAAAAGTGTTTTAATTGAGCACGAATTAAGAGAGGCAGCAAAAAATCAGGAAAACAAACCCAATATACAAGGAAGCCCAGAATAACTGATGCAATACCCTGAATTCGAAGACCCCTTTAATCTGTCTGAAGACACCATTAAAAACATCATTGAAGACCCTGATGGCAGACAAAGAATTCAAGCTTACATGCACTCTTTATCCGATCAATTATTCAAAAATGCATTGTCCTCCATTAAACAATTAAACCAAGAATGGGCCTTTCCTCATCAAGAAATAACGGAAGACAGCACAACGGACACACAAGAAAGACCTCTAAGCCAAGAAACGCCGTTAACCATTGAAAAAAAAGACATAAATCAACCTAAAAAAACCCTTTCATCTCCACAAATAAACCATATCCCCACACAAGACATTCCTAAAAAAACTGAATCTCCATACACGCAAGGCACGCTGTCTTTGAACTCAGAATTCATCATCTCAGACCCCCTTCCTGAGGAAAAACAACCGCTCATCACAGCAGATTCAAGCCCTCTAGCCGCCCCCCTACCTGAAATGCAAATAGAAAAAATAGAAAAGGAAGAGCTAGAAAAAGACCCCGTTAAAGCCAAAATAGATAGCGAAGAGCTAGAAAACCGTTATAAAAAAAGACAGGAAAGCCTTCAAGACATTTTAAAAAAGAAGGGGAACATTTCTTGAAGAATGACTAAACAAAATTTTTTTCACCTAAGAAAAAAAGAGTTTTTTTCAGCCTTTGAAAAAGAAGCTGAGCAAGCCACGTTTTATAAAAAAAAGCATTACCTCAAAATGTGCTTGTATACCCCTTGGTTTTTAATGGTTTATGTCATCATCAGGATAATGGCAAAATTATCTGGAAAAAAAGAAAAATGGTACAAGGCCTTCATTTTATATTTTTTTGAGCATTACTTTAAAAGCAGAGGAATTGGCACCTTGATAGAGGTCGATTCTATGGAAAAAATCCTAAACCAGCCTAATGCGGTCATTTTTACTCCAAGATACAACGTCTTTTATTCGCTTTATGTCTATGTAAAATTCAAAGGGGAAATCATTGTTCCCATAGACCCTATTTTTTACCAATACACCTTTATCGGATTCAAAAAATGGGCGGCCTTTAAACCTTTATTTCAATGCTTGTCTTACGAAGACCAAGGGTTAAAACAAAATTATGCTTATATTGTAAACGCTCTTCTTGAAAATAAAAAAATCTTGGTTTATCTGAATGAAGGACACATAGACCCTTTTTACAGAAGAACATTAATGATACGTGAAGAATGTGTGATGCTATACAAAAAATTTAATGGTTTCTTTTTGTGGATGGAAGGGTTTGAATTTTTCCCAGTGGCTTATAGACAAAATCCTTATATCGTTAACCAGCGCTTAAAATCTGTTCATGAATTGTGGGAAACAAGCCCCGCAGGAATTTTGTCAGAGTTAAAAAATATTTGTGCTTTTTTCAAGTTCAGCCACATGATGTTAAAACCCCATGAATCCGAATAAAATTTATACCCTGATTCCTATTTTTTCAGGCACCTTTTCTGTGCTTCTATCTCAAAGGTTTCTAGGTTTTTTTAATGACGTTGTCTGTCCAGATTCCCCTGACATATGGCTGTCCTCAAAATTAGAGCCTGATTTTTTTGAGAAAAACAAAAGAATTGAATTTTTTGAATTTTTATTTGAAGAAGCCGCATTAGAAGCAAAACATCTTTCATTTTATGAAGATGCATTTCTCATTCACTTAAATCACCACTTAACAGACATTTTATCCGAATGTCGTGTTTTAAAAAAAGAATCCCAAGAGATCATTTTAAAAAACAAAATTGAAAAAATAGAAAAGCAAACACGTCAAATTCAAAAAGCACCGTATTTAACAGAGATCTATGCATTGTTGACCTTGTATGAAGATTATTTCGGACTTTCTTCAAAAAAAAACGAAGAAAACTTTCAGTTAAATGCCTTACATGAAAAAGTAAGCATATTGGGCCACCAAGCTTTTTTAAATCACTTTTTAATGCTAGCCATTGCCAACAATCAAGAACAAATAGACCCCCTCATTACCTTGGTAAATGCACCTGAACAGCAGTATAAATTCATGTCAAATCAACGCTGTTTAACAGCCATACAGCAACACACCTGTTGGTTTTTTTTAGACCTCACCGCCTATGTACTAACAAACACAAAAAAACAAAGCATTAAAACGTTCATTACATTGATTAAAAACCTTGATTTCATGAATTTAATAGACCCCCTATTGGGTCATCTTGAAAAATATTTTGAAGAAACCATCTCTCATGGTCATGACGTTTTAAGTAAAAACCAAAGAAAAACCTTAAGGCATACCAGTATTCAAGAGCATGCCATCAGTCCAGAACTTTCCTTGGCATGCCTGCTGATCGTATGTCATTTAGAAATGGGTCGACTTTCTTTTCCTCTTACCTTACTAGAACGCCTATACCAACAATCCTCAGAAATGGGCGTGGTATTCCTACAAACCCTTTTTATGGGAACCCCTTATTTGTCAATGATCTGGGATGACTTATCTCAAAATGAAATAGGCAAACAATATGTCCTGGATACCCTGCATCAAACATTAAAGTTACAAAAAGAAAATACGGAAAGCCCTTTTATTAAAAAATGGTTGAACGAATGTCGTCAAAAAATAAGTGAACTGGGGTTTTCGCAAATCGATTTATTCGCAGAATGCTTGCCTAAAGAAGACATTTTAAATCCCAACAGCTTTTTTTCTTTTCTTATAGAAAACGAAGACATGTTAAGTAAAAAATGGCTACTCCATTTAATGGACCAGCTTCAGAAAGGGCTTTTTTATGTAAATCAATCCCGGCACAGCCATCTTTGCTTGTCTGTCATGGCGATTCATTTTCAAGATCACCCCTTGTTCAAGCCTTACATTAAATCTTTGGCCTTACATCATGACATATTAAAAAATAACCTGGACCAGGTGTTAAGCCATATCCTTTGCCTGCCTATTTTGTCACAAAAAAGAGGCCTCGTTTTACAAAGTCAAACTTTATCAAAAAGGCTTTACGAAGACTTATTAGAAGTTTTCTTAAAAGAATCTTCTGAGTTTTCTAACCTATGGATCACTAGCCCTATTCAAGGAAAACTGATTGACGCCATCATCCTGCTATTGCACTACACCCGTGATGTCAAAATGGTCTTGTCTATATTGTCACATCTTTTTTACTGCTCTCAAAAAAACACATTAACCACATTGGCATTTGCTATAGGACAGGGTATTCAAAGAAGCCCTGAAAAAAACAGCTTAATCAATCGATTAAATCGAATGAAAGACCCAAACATCCTATTGATTGACCTTATTTTGGCCTATACATCGCAAGATGTCTTGCTGTCAAAAACAGAAGAAATCCAAATCAAAGAACATCCTTATTTTAAAGCACTGGAATTGGCCACATCATTGATGTACACACCCCAAAACGACCCCTTTATATTAGATGAAACCCTAAAAGCATATGAGGCATGCCCTATTCAAAATCCAGACCCTCTCATTGGGTTTCTTAAAGAAAAAACCATCTCGTCTCAATTAAACTTACTGAAAAAGCCAAGCCCCTTTTCTTACAAGGGATTGCTTTATCTCTTAGAAGAAAAAGACAAGCTGGACACTCAGCCTTTGACTTTGACATTAGACTTCATCATAGGAATGCTTCAAGAAAACACGGCAATGCCATCCGAGCACCCAGAAAAGTTTCACTCTCTTCTTGAGTTGCTTTTAACTGTTTTAAATCCTCATGAACCCCTGCCAGAAGATAAGCTTCCCCTTTTATTCTCTTGCTTACACCATGTTTTATCGATAACAGAGCCCTCTTTCATATCAAAAGAACAGCACGCTCTTGTTCTTCAAATTCAAAGCAAAATGATATCACTGGGATATTGGCATCCTCTCTTCATTAAAACTGAAGGCGAAGAAAAATCTAAAGACATTGCATTAAAAAATGAACAAATTTCACTATTTTTAGAATGGGCCTATAAGGCATGTTCATGCCCATCAGAAGAAACCAAAGAAAACCCTTACAGCCTCATCCAAATGACCATCGAAACGCATCCTGTCTTGCTAAAAAACGTCTCTTACAGCCAACCGTTTTCTGGCCTGTGCGTCAAAATAGCCTTGGCAAGCCTTTTATGGAATTTAAAAAAAATTGAAAATCCAAATTTTAAAGAATTGGTGATTATGGGCGTATTGGAAGAGCAACTTCCTTTATTAAAGCTTGGGGAAAAAACAACGTTTTCAGAATCACTCATGACATTTTTGATGGCCTTAAGGAAAGGATGGGAATCTGGAATTCCAGAACGAAAAATAGGCATCTTGTTTTTCAAAACACTCTCAATAGAAGAGCAAAAAGAAGTGCTGTTCATGCTACAAACAGACCTTACGTATCTTCAAAAATGTATCCATCTTTTATTTATGCCCCCCTACCCTTATCCCTTGAATAGAAATCAAGTCATTTTTCAGTTAACAACCCTTTTGCAAACACTCGCAAAAAAACCCAAAATAAGGATGACTTTGTATGAGTGGATATTAACCATACAAGAAAAAGTAGAAATTGATTTTGAAAAATTAAAAAAAACATTGGTCAATTTGAAAGAGCATGTCCAAGAGCGCAAGCCCTACCAGGAGTTAATTTGGCAAGCGTTGGGCATTACGCTTTTAAATCCAGAGCGCCAGCCTGGTCATGACCTCATGCTGGTATTAATCGATCATTTGTCAAAAAAAATGAACCTTGATTTTTTAAAACCCGAAGAGGAAATTGAAATTAAAGAAAGTGTTATATTGGCATGTCAGTGTATGTTTGATGTATGCCTTGTTTTAAAAAAGCCTTTACCCGAATTGGTATTTAATACGCTTTCGACAAAAGAAGAGCCTTTAAAGTTTATGTCTACCTCTTCTTTTTTTGAACGCATTGCATTGCTTCAAATTTTAAGGCCTTATCGTGAAAGCAATCAACTTCCCTGTTTATTATCAAAACTAGATTTTTGGAATGTCTCTGATGAACAAGCCTTGTGTCGGCTGTATCTGATTTACGAAAAAGAATTTGACACAACCATGATTGAGTCCAGTTGTAGAAAACCTGAAATTTTTAACGCATTGCACACTGTGATTTGTCATTATTTACCCGAACAAGGGGCTCATTTAAAAAATGAAACCCATTGGGAAACCCTGGAATCAGATTCTATGCAATTTGATTTTACAAGTGTTGACCCACTGATCAAAAACCCTACAAAAATGACCCAGGCCTATATGAAAGACCCGATAGAATTTTGTCACTATATTCATCATTTACCTGAGGAGTTATTTCATCAATGGCAAGAAGCGCTTTGTCATGCAGAGGGCTTCGCTTTTGAAGTGCTGATTTACACCCTATGGCAAAACCTTTCATTAAAAGACAATATTCAAGAAGAACCCTCTCAAGACATGGCCATCTTGTGGCTGAAAGGGATTCAAAGTAGCGGTAGTTTAAAAAAGGCTCTTTTGTATGCTCAAGAAACTGATTTAATTTCATCCTTGATAGAAAGTGAAGAAGGTCGCAAAACCGTTATCAGAAGCCTTATTGAAAATCAAGAAGACCCTGATTATTGCATGGCCTTACTTCAGAAATTTTGTGAAGAAGAAAGACGATCACTATTAACCGACGTTGCCCAACATTGCAGCTTGTCTATATCGTTGGTCAGTCACCCCTTGCTATTTGCTTTTCATCCATTAAAAGAAGATTGGACCCATGCTTTATTGCATCACATCAAACTGAGTATTTTGGAAGAACAGCCGTTGTTGTATAGCCGTCTATTACAATCTCTTTACTTTAGAAAAATTCAAGAAAAAGCTGAATTTGATTTAGAAACATTAATTTTCTTTGTCAAAACATTAAAATGTATTCCGAAATCTATTTCTAGCACAGAAATTCAGCTTTTATTGCCCTTGTTTTTTAATCCGGAACATGAAGAATTTATGACCCATTTTTATCAACAAGCCCCCTTCTCTTTTCAAAAATTTTGTTGTTTATGCGCCAGCGATTTATATCATGGCATTCGAAAATTAAAACATATTGGCTTTTTAATTAAAGCCATTCAAGAAATGCCTTTAGAAATGCTTTATTCGTTTTTAAACCAATACCTTTACCTAGACGCCTCTATTCATCCACTGATTGAGTTATCACAAAAAAACACCACACCACACTATGCCTTAATAGAAAAACTTAAAGAAAGGGTTCCTGAAGATTTAATTATAAACGCAGCCATCACCCGTCTTTCTCTACCGTCTAAAAAATTAGAATTAAGTCTTATTGAGTTGGTCATAAAACAAGGCAATAAAAGACCGGTGCCTGAGTTAGAATTCGAATTTGAAAAATGGGGTGAATCGCCACAAAAACAATGGCAATTTTTAGACCAACTAAGGTACCTCATTTCTGATTGGAAAACAGAGTCTTTCCAATACTTGATTAAAGGGTGGGAATACTATACCAGCATTTGGGACAAACTCTTTCAAATAGAAAGCCAAAATGCCATGCACCAAAATTTAATACAATTTATTGAAGAGATCGCAGAGACCTACCTCAGAAGTCCTAAAAAAGAGCTTATTTTATCTTCACTGCATTTCCTCTGTTTCTTTTTAAGATACTGCCCTACCTATGAAGAAAGCCTTAAAAAGGCTTTTTGCCAAAGTGTAACAATGTATACCCTTGAAGAATTAATAGACATTGTGCCAACCGTTTTAAATACCCCCTTTTTAAATGAAGACAGCAAAAAAAGCATACTGAATGCTTTGCTTACTCTGAAAAAAGAACCCTTAACCGCAGAGATTTTAAAGCAAACACAACACTCAAAATGGATGGCCTATGGGCTTACAGCCTTTCTGTCTTTGTGTCCTGAGGGCTTATCAAAAGATCCGCTTTTCTCACAAAAAGGAGAAACCTATGACGTCATCAAAGCTTGGGTTCACACTGAATTGGAACGCATCGAAAGTACCTCTTTACTTTTAAAATTTTTCACGAATCTGGATGAAGAAAGCAGGCATGAATTTGGGCAAATATTGGCAACACTGTCTCCTCAGGTAAAAGACCTTAAACGGCTACTGATTACCGCTTTAAATGAAGAGCAACACGCCTTTACACATATTTTTTGTGTTTATCTTTCTGAAATTTGGCAAACAAGCGCGGCGATGTGGATTCACAACCTGTTACTGGATATCACCAGAATTTCACCAGACTGGTTTACTGACTTGAATTTATTTGGATATTTACTTGAAAAAGGACATATAGATTCTCAAGGATTGGTTTGTATCGCGCCTTACCAAAAAGTGTCACTTCTTATCAAACATGATTCTGAATTAGAACGACGTCGCATAGAAAAACAGGTAAATGAAACCCTAAGTCAACACCTTATTTATAGAAAAAGACTTATTCACGCCCTAACCTACTATTGCCCTCAAATCTTGCTAGAAGAAAAAGAAGAGTTAAAAGAGGCCCATCCGTTTTTTCATACCCCTTCACCGCTATTACATTATTTATGCGAACTACCAGGACTAAGCAAAGGGGTATTTCATCTTTTGCAAGATTGTTTTCTGTCTCTTTTTTACCATAACGAATACACCAGAATGACACTGGCCAAATGGGTAAAAACATTGCCTTTTTTAAAAATCATGGGGCTTATTCAAGAAACCCATTTCTATAGCAAAACCAGATACATTTTACTTCAATCTTGGATATCCGAATTTGAAAACCCTGTTTCTGAAGAGCATGGCCAGTTATGGAAAACACAAATGATCAAAAGTTGCCTACACCATGTGCTATCAAAAAAAGACCACGGCAATGAAATCATCCTCATGTTATTCAGCCAAAATCCTCAATTATTTCAACAATCATGTAAACCTTACCTCAATCAAATAGAAGAGGCTTTCAATTTGGACATGTCCTTGTTGATATCAGACTATCAATTTATAGACCATCAATTAAAAACAAGCGCATCTCATGTGTCTGAAATAGTGAATCAGTGCATCAAACAGTGCCCAAAAACCTTTGGCTTATTGTCTTTATGTGTGTCAGCCCACGCTTTGTCAGAAGCATACCCAAGCTTCTATAAAAAATTTTATATCACCATTAAGCACCATTTATTACAGCTTAAAAAGAAACACCCTAAATGGAAATCTGGCATCTTAACTTTAATCGCACTGCCTTCAGACCCAGATACTTTACAGCTCACATTAAATTGGATTGAATTAGAAGGCATTATTTTAAATGCCAAGCTTATTGATATTGACAAGGCTATTCAAGCCATCACCACGGTAGATTTAAGTGCTTTAAATCAAAAAGAAGTGGTTGCAGACATGAAGTATTTGTTGGCAGAGACCACATTTCAGTTAAGCGATATCGAAACATTTTTAATCCCATTCCCCATTAAAATGATTCAAAAAGACTTGGACAAGTTTTTTCAAAACCCTAAAGAAGCTGAGTTGCTCTATAAAATATTATTACAAAGTAAGATTTTAAATGAAGAAGGGTTATGTCACAGTTCTCCTGATTTTAAAAAACTATCCATTCATTTAAGCATTAAAAAAAAGACCAAGCTTTGCGAACATATTCAAAAAATTTTAAGCTATAAAAGACAGCTTATCAGCAAAATATTGGGGTTTCATGTGGGATTTTACTTATTAACTGAGCATCAAAATCCTGATGGATTTCATTTTTTACTCAATGAATTAAACCAAGATTACACCTGGAGATTATTAAAAGATTTTTTAACACAACTTTCATTATATGATCAGTTTTTATTCAAAAAAGCATGCCAAGACCATGCCTCTTTGAATACCTTTTCAAAAGAAGCCCTACAAGAAGTATATGAAACCTTTATCTACAAAAAAGAAAGAAAAGAAAAGAAAATAAAAGAAATATTTGAAGAATATGACGATAATAAAATACAAAACATTCAATCACTGTCTTCTTTACTTGAGACATTGTCTTCCTTTATTACCTCTGCCCCCTAATTTATTATTTAAAATAATCCTATTTATAAAGCCATCTCCTTGGTTAAAGCCCCTATAAAAAAGGGGATAGAAAAAACCACTGAATCTTATAAAAAAACGTCTTGATTTCTTTTAAATAAATTAAAAAAAACAAAAGGGGAAAAAAAATTTTATCATTCCTTAATCATAAAAAAAATTTCTATCTTTTTTCAGATAAAAAAATATTGACATTAAATCAATAATAGAGAAAAATACAGTTCTTAAGGGGGGGATTAAAAATTATAATCTCAGATAAAAAAATCATTACTCTTAATTTTATTTATTCAACCTCATGATTTATTCAACCTCATGGTTACACATAAGGTATTTATGGTTAAAAAAAGCCCACCTATTGCCACGGCATTGCTTGAATGGTGTATCTAAAAACAAAACCCAAAGAAAAATAAAGGCGCCAAGCTTAGGGTTCACACTGATTGAAGTGCTCATCACATTAATGATTATGGGAATATTGGTAGCCACATTAATGCCTAATTTTTCAAAAATACAAAGTAAGGCAAAAGAGGTTTCTGTAAAAAACATTGGGCATCAGTTGCAATTGGCCATTGAGGGTTATTATTTATCTGAAGGGAAATACCCCGACTTAGAAAATGCAGGAATAGAAGAATTAGGCAAAGAATTAATCAAAACAGGCGATTTAAAAGAATTGCCTAAAAACCCATTCACAAATATGACTTATAGAAACCAAGATGCCTCAGGACAAATACGGTATGTCACAGAGCAAAATGGATATCGCTTGGTCATGCTGGGCCTGAAAAACCAAGAAAGCATTTTAGTGCTTAGCAACTAAATGTCCTGAAAATGATTAAACACTGTCATATGCATAAATAGGGCGTAAAGGATATTGAGAAGCCTCTTGAGAGCGATGTCGATACAACCCCCATTGCGCAACGGAAACCGCTGAAGGAAAACAAGCATAATGATTGGGCAAAAGAAATTCTGCCAAAGGGGTGAGGATTTGTACTTTTTTTTGAAATTTATCTAAAAAACGATGGGCTTGTGTGTAAGAGAGGACCGAAAATTCGTGCTGTACATTCAGTTTGCCTCCATCGCAACCCAAAATAGCCAAACTAAGTTCCTGTTTTCTTGCAGGAACCAGCACGATATAAAGGCCATCCGCCCCTTTATAAGGGGACACCATGGCCTCAAATGTAGAAACCCCATAAAGGGGTATTTTAGAAAGGTGAGCTAAGGTATTGGCAAAGGTCACGCCTATCCTTAACGAGGTATAAGCCCCCGGACCTGATGTAATGCAGATGCCGGACAGTTGAGAAAGGCTGGAACCCGCTGTTTGACAAGCATCATGAATATCCTGAACCATTGTCTCAGAAAACGAAGAATGAAGCCCCTGCTGCTTGGCATACACCACTCTTTCGTTTTCATCCAACAAACAAAACCCTATTGGGTCACATGCCACTTGAAGCCCTAAAAACATGGGCCATAGTTTATGAGAAAATAGCGGAATTTAAAAACTCTATATTAGATTCACTTTGCTTTAACAGCTTAATCAATTCTTCTGTTGCACTTTCAGAATCGATGTTTTTTCGTAATAAATAGACTTTTTTAAGCACAGGTTCTGGAATCAGCAATTCCTCTTTTCTTGTCCCTGAATTCACAATGTCAATAGAGGGGAAAATACGTCGATTTGCCAACCGACGGTCTAAATGCAATTCCATATTGCCTGTTCCCTTAAATTCTTCATAAATAATGTCATCCATCCTAGACCCCGTGTCTACCAATGCGGTTGCAATAATCGTCAAACTACCCCCTTTTTCGATGTTTCTGGCCCCACCAAAAAAACGTTTCGGTTTATGTAAGGAACTGGGATCTAACCCCCCAGACAAGGTTCGTCCTGAAGGAGGAACCACCAAATTGTAAGCCCTTGCCAATCGGGTAATGCTGTCTAACAAAATAACCACATCCCTGCCACATTCAACCAATCGCTTTGCGCTTTCAAGAACCAATTCAGAAATACGGACATGCTGGTCTGGCGGCTCATCAAAAGTAGAATAAATGACTTCTCCTTTAACAGAACGTTGCATGTCAGTGACTTCCTCTGGTCGTTCGTCAATTAATAAAACCTTGATATGCACTTCAGGATGATTCACAGCAATGCTATTGGCAATTTCTTTAAGTAAAGTGGTTTTTCCTGCTTTAGGCGGAGATACAATCAAAGACCTTTGGCCTTTTCCTATAGGAGACAACATGTCAATAAGCCTGCCTGTAATAGGGGTACGTCCAATTTCCATTTTTAGTTGTTGATCAGGATAAATGGGTGTCAGGTTTGAAAATAACGTTCTATTGCGAATCAGTTCTGGATTTTGCCAATTAATG
>Ga0172372_10009643_pt1 | contig 12521 bp, 12 predicted proteins | sample LakKiv5m_2_FD_114544 | JGI IMG/M metagenome (GOLD analysis project Ga0172372, IMG submission 114544) | Freshwater microbial communities from Kabuno Bay, South-Kivu, Congo - kab_092012_9.5m | ecosystem: Environmental > Aquatic > Freshwater > Lake | place: Democratic Republic of the Congo...
AATATAATTATTGAATTTTTTTTAGTAGTTTGATTAAATAATCCACTTAAATTTCTTAAATTTTATGAAAAGAACTTGGCAACCAAGCAAAATTGTCCGCAAAAGAAGACATGGTTTTAGAGAGAGAATGGCAAGTGCTGGCGGTAGAAAAATATTAGCTAGACGCCGTGCTAAAGGTCGCTCTTCTTTAAGTATTTCCGATAGATAATTTTGTTAAATTTAACTAATATTTTCAAAAATTATTAGTTAAATTTCAAATCTTACCAAAGTTTCAAAATAATATTATACCACTTCCAATTAACAAATTATAAATTAAGCAAGACTGTTTAAATTTTGAAGATTTTTAGCCAAAAAGATGAAAGTTAATTTATAAAAACCTAATTGGTTCATTTATTAATGGAAATGGTATTGAACGCAAATACAACTATTTTGAAGGATGAAAATATTTAAAATTAAAAAATCAGCAGATTTCAAAAAGATTCAAAATATTGCCAAAAAAATCCATAGCAAATCTTTTATTTTTTTATATCACCCGTCAATTGACGAAATTTCAAAAGAAAAACATTTAAGATTTTTTCGATACGGCATTACGGTTTCCAAAAAAACCTGTAAGTTGGCAACCAATCGTAATTTAATCAAAAGAAGAATAAATAATATTTTTAGAGAATTAAAGCCAATTTTAAATTCACAAAATTATGATTTTGTAATTATAGCTAAACAACAAATTGTTGCAGTTAATTATCCAGAATTATATAATGAATTCAAATTAATTTTTAACCAATTTTATGAAAAAACCAATCAATCCAAGTAGTTTTAAAATTTATTGGCCATATTATTTGTTTGCAATTTTTGCAATTGTAGTGGTGGTTAATATTGGATATATTTTTGTAGCCAATAAAACTTGGCGAGGAATTTATACTTCCAAAGCATATCAAAAAACTTCCGACTATAATAAAATTCTTGAAAAAATCCAAGAGCAACGAAAATTGGGTTTTTTGGTTAAAAATGATATTAAGAAGTTTGGTGATAATAATTTTAAAATCGAAACTTTTCTTACTGATCTTAATAATAAAGTTATGTCAGGGATTAATGTTATTTATATTCTTAAATATTTACCTGATGCAAAATTCGATAAAGTTCTTCAAGGTAAAATTCAAGCAAATTCATTTTCTTATATTGATTTTAAGTTAGAACATGCTGGAACTTGGGAATTAGAAACCGCGGTTTCTTTCAATGATAAAGTAATTCAAGATATTTATTATTTTATAATTAAGCCCACCGATTTAAAATGAAAAAATGTCTCCACTGTGAAAATCCTTTATTGAATAATCAAATAAATTTTTGTTGTGACGGTTGTGAAGCCGGCTATAATATCATCAATAACAGCGGATTGAGTAATTATTATTTAAACAGAATTACCGATTCAAAAATTTCGTTAAAACCAGAATTAAATCAAGAAGATTTTGTTATTGAAGATTATTGTCAAATTTCAAATACAAATTTAAAAACTATTAATTTGGTGATACCAGCAATAAATTGTGGAGCTTGTGTATGGTTAATTGAAAATTTACTGAAAAGACAAGAGTCGGTGGTTAATGCAAGGGTAAATTTAACTCAAAAAATATTAGAATTAACTTGGCGAGGTGAGTTTGACGTTGGCAAAAATTTAATAAATTTAATTAATAATATTGGTTATAAAGCGCTTCCAATCGAAGAAGGATACATAAAAGAAATCGAGCAAAAATTTAATAATCAGATTTTTAAGGCCTTGGCAGTAGCTGGATTTGGGGTTGGAAATATTATGCTGTTTTCTTTTGCTCTATGGTTTGATAGCAATAATGAAATCAGTGGTATAACTCGTCAATTTTTGTATATTTTGTCGTCAATAATTGCCTTACCAGTGATAATTTATTCTGGTCGAATTTTCTTTATATCGGCATATCGATCCACGATAAAAGGTTTCCCAAATATGGATTTGGCAATTTCTATTGCTATTTTTTTAGCAACAATTGTGAGTATAATTCAGACATACAGAATTGGGAGCGATATTTATTTTGATTCGGTGGTAATGTTGATTTTTTTCTTATTGATTGGTCGATATCTTGATTTTAAGGCTCGAAAAAAAATATTTAATATTACTTCAGAATTTTCCTTATTACAAACAACTTTTGGTAGGGTTGAAATTGAGGGTAGGGTGACTTTAGTTCCAAGTAAAAAATTAAAAAAAGATATGGTTTTAATAGTTGCTAGTGGTGAAAAAATCGCCTGCGATGGCGAAATTATTGAGGGTGAAACCATAATTAACAACTCTTTAATTTCGGGTGAAATTATCCCGCAGAATGTCAAAATTGGTGAACAGGTTTTTGGTGGGAGTATTAATAATGGCAATCCAATTAAGGTAAAAATTACCAAAAACTTAAACGACTCATTATTATCTAAAATCATAGATATTATTGCCAAAATTGAATTTAAAAAAAATACCTATGTTAGAATTGCCGATAATTTTTCCAAATATTATACTCCAGCAGTTCACCTCATCGCATTTTTAACATTTATCTATTGGTTTTTTTATCAAAATGATTTGTGGGATGTGGCTTTAATGAAGGCGACGGCAGTGTTAATAATTACTTGCCCTTGCGCTTTGGCATTGGCAATTCCAATAGCCCAATCGCTGGCAATTGCGAATTTTGTAAAAAATGGTATTATTATTAAAAATGGTGAAGTGCTAGAAAAATTAGAAAAAATTGATTATGTAATTTTTGATAAAACTGGAAGCATAACAATCGGAGAGCCAGATTTGGTCGGGGTTTACGACATAACCAATCAACAATTTATTCAATTAAATCTTGATGATTTGACTCATCAAAAAAATTTTTCTATTGCTTATAATATTGCTAAATTTAGCACACATCCAATTGCAAAATCTCTAACAAAATTCTTAGAAAAACATGTGGATAATAAAGATTATAAATTAAAAACTGAATTACATCAAGGCTCTGGAATCTCTGCAAATATAGGTGTGGATAGTTATTATATTGGTAATAAAGAATTTTGTAATATAGATTTTAAATTTGATAAAATTCATCATAAGCAAGATGATTTTCAAAGCGAATTATCATGTTTCTTTTCTAGCGCGGATCACCAATATTTATTCATGTTCAAAGATAAAATTAAAGAAAATTGCCATGAACTAATTGAGTTTTTGCAAGAACAAAATAAAAAAATTATTTTATTGTCAGGAGATAAAAAAATTGAAGTCGAAAGAATTGCAAAATTAACAAAAATAAATCAATATTATTGGCAAAAAAATCCAGTTGAGAAGGCCGAAATTATTCAGAATTTAAAAAATAATGGCAATAAAATCTTAATGATTGGAGATGGTCTCAACGATGCTCCTTCATTGGCTTTAGCCGACATATCATTATCCTTTGCCAAAGCGGTTGATTTATCGCAAAATATTGCAGACATCTTAATAGAGAGTGATAAATTATCGGCAGTCATTTATTTGATGAAATTTTCTAAAATAACCTTTAAAGTCATGAAGCAAAATCTAGGAATTGCTTTGATTTACAATGTTTTGGCAGTGCCATTCGCAATTGCTGGATACATAGTTCCGTTACTTGCTGCCATTGCAATGTCTAGCTCTTCATTGCTGGTAACCGTAAATTCTTTAAAATTAAATTATAAAAATAAATTATGAATGTTTTGATTTTTCTAATTCCATTGACTTTAATCATGAGTTTATTGGGATTGTTGGCATTTTTGTGGTGTACAAAAAATAAACAATATGATGATTTGGATGGTTCATCAAAAAGAATTCTATTTGATGACGATAATATAAAAAAATCTTAAAATTAATAAATAAATTGTTTTTTAAATTGCAATAATTTAAAAATCTTTTTATAAATATATAGATTTTAACTATTTCCATAAATCAACAATTTTACTTAAAGTAAAAAATAATCATAATTTTATGAAAAAAATCACAAAACAATACTTAATTTTTTCTTTAATTTTTTCTATTGCTAGTTGCCAAAAAACTAATAGCAATAAGCCATCCGAGGTTAGGTTTGTTGATTTGCAAGGTAAAGCAAAGCCAATTAAAACTAGAATTCCAGAAGCCAATGCCAAAATTATGTCGGGTCAAATAAATCACACTGATAATATAGATTATGGAGTAAATATTAACAAAAATAAAACTGCAGATCTTGGATTGGAAAGTTACAAAAAAAATTTTGTTAATACCGCAAATACACAAAATAAAGTTGGCTTTATTGAAAAAGAAGAAGATTCAGGTAACGAAGAAGTTGTTGAATATGATCTAGGATTAGAAAATAATGATAAGAAGATTACCAAATCAGATTATGAATCACAAGAATTAGAGTTAGCTCAAGATAACTCTAAAAAAAACATCCAAAAAGCTGAAAATTCTGAGATTCTTGAAGAAGAAGTGAGAAATTCTAAGACCAACAAAACCTCCTCCACAAAAAATCTCTATCAAAATAGTTCTAGCAATATGGATCAAGATGAAGAGGGTGGCAAAATTATAACATATTCAACCAAAAAATATAAAAAAACCGCTCAAAAAAATACTAAAGTAATTGCCACTCAAAATCTTGATGAGGTTGAAAATTCTCAATCAGAAGATTCTGTTTCAACTAATTACAAAAATAACAATAGCAAAATAACTAAAACCTTGAAAACTTCAAAATATTCAACTGGGTCTAGGGGGTATTATGTTCAAATTGGCGCCTTCAATAATTCGTCTGGAGCTCGAGAAAAACTCAATTTAATCACCAATCAAAAAAATGGTAAAGTTATTATTGCCAATATTAACGAGCGCAGAATTTATCGTGCAGTTTTTGGTCCATATTCTACTAGAAATCAGGCTTTAAAAGCTAAAAAATCCATCGAAAGTAATGGTAATGAAGCGATAATAATCAGAAATTAATTGGTGATGTACTTAAATTATAAAAAGATATTGGCGAGTCTTTTTTTATTATTAAACTTGGTTTCGTGTAGTCAAGATTTGAGCAATTTTTCTTCAAACGATGTGTTTGAATACAGATACAGAAGCGAAGCCGATAAAATTAACCAAAAAAGGGTTTTTACTGATAATAATAACGTATTTGGATTTTTTGAAAATGAATCAGATTATGAATTTAAAAACCCAAATAATTTTCGGACCCCAGCAGAACAAAACTTGCCCGCCAAAATTTTAGCAAATAAATATAATTATATTGATATATCTTATTTGGGAAGTAAAAATATACAATATTTCCCTGATTTGGAAACCTATCAGCAAGGAATAGCAAATAATCCAGATAGAGGTTTGGATCCAAAAATATTTGAAATATCCTACAATACATATTTGAATCAACCTTTTAATAATTTAGGCGAAGATTTTGATAAAATTTACATTCCAATCATCGATGGACATGGAGTAAAATCTTCGGCTAGTGATAAAAATTATAATCTAGTGCCGATCGCTAGTTTGCAAAATGCGGTTAAAACTATCGTAGAATCAAGATCTGATGATGATTTAGAAATTTCTAGAAAATTAATCGCCGAGAAAAAAGGATTATTAAGAAAAAAACAGCTAGAATTTTATAAAGAAAAAAACGAATATATAAAGTTTTTTGAAAATAATTTATCAGGATAATTCGATAAAATTACGATTCCAATAATTAATGCAAAAATTTTTAAAACTTAAACACAGCTTCAAAAATACTTTGGTAATTTTATGTGCAATTTTATTGTTAAATATTAAAATCAATGATTCGTTCGCAAGCTTTGCCTATCAATATCTTGAGAATGCAAATTATTATTTATTAATGGATGCTGACACTTCTGAAATTCTAAAATCACGCAATATAGACGAAAAAATCTCCCCCTCTTCAATGACAAAGTTAATGACTGCTTATGTGGTTTTTGATCAGGTTAAAAAAGGCAATGTAAGGCTTCAAAACCGTTGTTTAATTGGTAAGGATGCATGGCGAAAAAGTGGTTCATCAATGTTTTTAAATTATGGTGATGTGGTTTCGGTCGATGACTTATTGAAAGGGTTGTTAGCGGTTTCAGCAAACGATGCTGCGATTGCCTTAGCACAAACAACGGCAGATAGCTATGAACATTTCATAAATTTGATGAATTTAAAAGCTAAAGAGTTAAAGATGAACAATTCGCATTTTATGAATCCGCATGGTCTTCATCAAGATGGTCATTACATGACACTTAAAGACTTGGCTACATTGATTATAAGGTTATATAATGATTTTCCAGAATATTCACAATATATGAGTATTCCCGAATTTACTTATCGCAATATTACTCAAAAAAATCGCAACCCTTTAATTAAAAATCATTATGAAGGAATTATTGGTGGAAAAACTGGCCATACCAATCAAGGTGGATATGGATTGGTGGTAATGGTAAAAAGGGATAATCGGAAATTGGTTGCAGTAGTAAATAAGGCACCCAATCCAAAGGTTAGAGAAAATATTATAACCGAATTACTTGATTATGGATTTAACAATTTTAAAAAAATTTATATTTATGAAAAAGGTGATGAGGTGGCAAAAATAAATGTTTGGCTTGGAAATAAGAAGCAAATTAATGGCGTCATTAATAAATCAGTTAACTTTAATGTTAGAAGAGAGGTAAATCTTAATGACATAAAAGTCGAGGTAAAATATAAGAGCCCACTTAATGCGCCAATTAAAAAAAATGAGGTAATTGGGGCTATACAAATTAAAATCGAAGGCGATCAAGTAAAAAATTTCGATATTTTTGCAAAAGAAAATATTGACAAGGTAGGTTTTATAAGAAAAATTAAAAGAATATTAGAATATAAAATTAATAATCAAATTAATCGGTTTTTAAAATAATTTTAAGAGTTGTTTTTGAATTGTTAGTTTAAAAAACTAATTTTAAATTAAATCACTAAATTAAAATTTATGGACATCCAAAGACTAATGCAACAAGCACAAAAAGTGCAAGAAAAAATGAAAAAAATTGAAGCCGAAATTGCAGAAAAAGAATTTGAGGGTTCGGCTGGAGGCGGAATGGTAAAAGCCATATTAACTGGTAATGGTGTTGCCAAAAAAATTATTATTGACCCAAAATTAATTTCAACTGATGAAAAAGAAATTCTCGAGGATTTAATTGTTGCTTCGTTTAACGATGCCAAGAAAAAATCAGATGAAGGTTCTAGCGAGGCAATTAAATCGGCAACTGCTGGCATTCCATTGCCTCCCGGATTCAAATTTTAAGAAATGAAAATCAAACTCTGTGGCTTTAATGATATTAACTCCTTAGAGTGTGCAATTAAAAATTCTTGCGACTTTTTAGGATTTGTTTTTGTTAAAAATTCAATTCGTAACATCAATTATGAACAGGCTGATAATTTTACGAAAATAATTCCTAAAAATATCGCTAAAGTTGCTGTTGTTAGTCAAGCTTCGGCAGATCATATCGAGAAAATAAATAATGCTCTAAAACCCGATTTTTTTCAGTTTCATGGCGATGAAACTATTGATTATATTTTAGATTTCAAAGAAAAATATCCAAATATTAAAATAATCAAAGCTATTTCAGTTACTAATAAAAGCGATTTAACAAAAATTAAAATATTTGAAAATTATATCGATTATTTTTTGTTTGATAATAAAAATCCCGGAAGCGGAAATAAATTCGATTGGAATTGTTTGGCGGATATTTCTTCGTCAAAACCTTGGTTTTTATCGGGTGGATTAAATATTGATAATATTGAAGATGCAATAATTAAAACTAAGGCTAAATTATTTGATGTTTCATCTGGAATTGAGAAGATTAGGGGGCAAAAATCTAGCGAATTGATTATTAATTTAATAGAAAAATTTAAATCATTTAAAAATCAAATTTAAAATCTTGAATTGGAAATATTTTTAAATTATAATTTTACCTTGTTCTAAGATTAATTTATTTATGCTCATAAAACTTCGAAATTTTATATTTGGAAATCCTCGTGATTTTTTTGATAAAGAAACTCGTAAAAGCCTTACTCTAGTGGCTTTTTTGGCATGGGTTGGTCTTGGTGCTGACGGAATTTCATCTTCCTGCTATGGTCCAGAAGAAGCCTTTGTTGCCCTTGGCTCTCACGAAGAATTGGCAATTTACCTCGCGATTGCTACTGCCTTTACCATTTTTATAATTTCCTTTGCTTACACTCAAGTAATTGAGTTATTTCCAAATGGTGGTGGAGGCTATCGCGTTGCCACTAGATTGCTTGGCAAATATGCTGGTCTAGTTTCAGGGTCGGCATTAATTGTTGATTATGTACTCACTATTTCTATTTCAATTGCTAGTGGAGTTGATGCCATTTTTAGTTTTCTACCCAAGGATATGCAAAATATAAAAATGCTAATTGCTATTTTGATGATATGCTTCTTAGCCTTTTTAAATCTTAGGGGAATGAAAGAATCGATTAAGTTTTTACTACCAATTTTTTTAGGATTTATTTTTACACATTTTTTTCTAATAATTCATGGAATAGTTGCTCATGGCTTTGGCCTTGGTTCTTTAATTCCGCAGGCCGTCCAAGAAACCAGCGAAATGAAAAATACCATGGGCTGGGTTTTTGTTTTTTCAATTTTCTTGAAAGCTTTTTCGATGGGTGGCGGAACCTATACTGGTTTGGAAGCGGTATCAAATAATGTCAATACACTTTCTGAGCCAAGAGTTCGAACAGCAAAAATTACTATGTTTTTAGTGGCTACATCTCTAGCCTTTATGGCAGCTGGCATTATTATTTTATATTTACTTTGGGGTGTAAGCAAAACACCGGGTCAAACTTTAAATGCCACCACTTTTTATGCTATCACTGAAGGTTGGTATTACAAAGATATTAGTCTTGGCAAATTTATTGTACCAATAGTTTTAATTTTTGAAGCTGGATTGTTGATAGTTGCCGCAAATGCTGGTTTTTTAGCGGGTCCAAATGTTATCGCAAATATGGCTAGCGATGAATGGATGCCTAAATCATTTAGTTCTCTATCGAGCAGATTGGTAGTAAAAAATGGCATTTTATTTATGACCATCTGTGCTATTGCCACCCTTATTATAACTGGCGGTTCGGTTCATATTTTAGTAGTTTTATATTCAATTAATGTATTCTTAACTTTTTCATTATCGCTTTTGGGGTTAACAATATACTGGATTCGCCATCGTAAACGCCAAAAAACATGGCTCAGAAAATTAATTGTTTCTTCAAGTGGCTTCATCGTATGTTTTTCAATATTATTGATTACTATAATAGAAAAATTTTATGAAGGAGGTTGGATAACTCTATTAATTACCTCTTTATTTATATCAATTGGTTGGATCATTAAAAATATTTATGTTCGTTTTAAAAGAAATCTTAGCCTTAAAGAAATGGACTTTATTTCATGCCAAGAGCAATGTTCAAGCCCATCTTCAATTCTTGAGGTGCTAGATAAAAAAGCTCCAACTGCAGCAATTATTGTTGACCAAACTTTTGGAAGTGGAATGAATTGTTTATTGCAAATCAAAAAATTATTTCCGGGAATTTTTAAAAATTTTATATTTGTTACGGTTGGCGAGGTTGACTCAAATACTCTTCGTGAGGAGCATCGCTGGAGAGATATGAGGCGCAAAACTAAATCGGTAGTTAGCAAATATAAAAATTATTGTAATGCCAATGGTCGCTTTGCTAAAGCATATGTTGGTTATGATACTGATATTGTGGAAAAACTTACTCAGCTCACAGATCGAGTTGCCAAAGATTACGAAAATGTCATATTTTTTGGCACTAAATTTATTTTTGATAATGAAAATATTTTTACTCAAATATTATTTAACCACGTTCCATATATAATGCAAAGAAGACTTCATGTAAAAGGTTTAAATATGGTAATTTTGCCTATGAAAATTGATGATAATAAAATCAAAAATGATTTAATCAAATGAACTCAGTAGAATTAGAAATCATTGTTATAACCGCATTATTAATTGTAGCAGGATTAATTTCCTGCTTTGAAACCGCAATCACAGCATCGTCGCGCCCCAAAATTCATCGCCTCGAAAGTGAGGGAAATTTAAAGGCAAAAAAAATTTTAAAATTATTAAAAAATCGTGAAAAAATAGTTAGTGTGATGCTTTTAGCCAATAATGCCACAAATATTGTGGCATCAGCATTAACAACCAAATTATTGCTTGAATTATTTGGTGAGGTTGGTGTTTTATATGCCACTTTTTTCTTAACTATAATTGTAATTGTATTTGGCGAAATATTGCCAAAAACCATTGCTATTCAATTTCCAGAAAAATGTGCCATTTTATTTTCTACATTAATTGAAATTTTATACAAAATCTTTTCTCCGATAGTTGATATAATTCAAAAAATTATTGATTTTTTAATAAATATTTTTCGTTTTAAAAAAACCATTAAAACCAATAAATCTGAACTTGAAGAGATACGTGATACCTTAGATTTAAAGGCAAAAGAGGGGGCTATATATAAATATGATAAGGATTTACTTGATGGAGTTTTGGATTTAGCCGATACTGAAATTAATGAAATTATGGTGCATCGCAAGGATGTCGAATCAATAAATCGAGATTTAAAAAATTCTGAAATCTTAAAAAAAGCCATCGATATTGGTTATACAAGAATACCGCTTTGGAAGGGTAGTAAAGATAATATAATTGCAATTTTAAATGTCAGAAAATTACTTAAGGCTTTATATTTTTTTAAAGGTGATATTGAAAAATTTAATCTAGAAATTGCAACCTCTCAACCTTTTTTTTCACCAAAAAGCAATAATCTTCGGTCGCAACTTTTTGCCTTTAGAAAAAATAAAAGGCGATTAGCGGTAGTTATTGATGAATATGGAGCTTATCAAGGTATTGTTACTCTCGAAGATATTTTGGAGGAAATTGTTGGCGAAATAAAAGAGCAAGACGAAAATAATGAAATCAACATCATTAAAACCAAATCTGGAACATTTAAAATTACTGGAAAATCTTTGGTTCGCGACATTAATAAAAAATTGGATTTAAATATAGAAGAAAATGAAGAAGCCCATAATATTTCCGCCTATATTATCAACTACTTAGGAAGAATACCCGAAGAACGCGAAAATTTTATTATCAATAAAATCGGTTTTGAAATTTTGAAAAAGCGCGACAATAATTTATTGTTAATTAAAGTTAAAAAAATCCGGGAATAATTTATGACTATAAAAGTTCGATTTGCGCCTTCGCCAACAGGTTTTTTGCATGTTGGCAATATTCGTATTGCGATTATTAACTATCTATTTGCTAAAAAAACCAATGGAGAATTTCTCCTTAGATTTGATGATACTGACTCATCCAGGGTTGAGAAAGAATATAGTGAAATGATTTTTACCGATATGAATTGGTTGGGTTTAAAATATGATAATTTTTTTAAAGAATCTGATCGTTTAGCACGATATGAGCAAGCTAAAAATCAATTAATTGCCAATGGTAAACTTTATGAATGTTTCGAAACTGCCGAAGAATTGAATTTGCAACGCAAATCACAAAATGCCTCTGGAGTATCTCCTATTTATAATCGAGCAAGTTTAAAATTGACTCAAGAGCAGAAAAATGAACTTCGTAACAAGGGTTTAAAGCCTCATTATCGTTTTTTACTTAACGATAGTTTAACCTCTTGGGACGATAAAATTAAGGGTAAAATTACTTATGAGGGTCGACATTTTTCGGATCCAATTTTAATTCGTCAAGAAGATGAAAGTGGCTTTGGAATTCCAACTTATACATTTTGTTCAGTAGTTGATGATATTGATTATGGAATCACCGATATTATTCGTGGCGAAGACCACATTACCAACACCGCAATCCAAATTCAAATTTTCGAGGCTTTGAATGCTAAAGCTCCTAATTTTGCTCATTTAGCTTTAGTCAAGGCCTCGGAGGGTAAAATTTCTAAAAGAGAAGGGGGATTTGATATTAAAACCCTGCGAAATCAAGGCTATGAAGCAATGTCAATTATAAGTCTATTGTCACAAATTGGCACTTCGCAAAACATCAATATTACCGATAATTTTAATGATTTAATAGCAAATTTTGGTTTTGAAAAATTCTCAAAATCTTCAACAAATTATGATATATTAGAATTAAATAACATTAATCAAAAATTATTGCAAATAGTGAGTTTTGAATATATCCAAACAAGATTCAAAGAACTTAATTTAAAATATAATATTTCTCAAGAATTATGGGAAATGTGTAAGTCTAATATTAATTTTATTCATGAAATTGAAGGTTGGGCTGAAATTTTCAACGAAAAATTTCGTTATAAAAATGCAGAAAATGATCAGGAGTTTTTGCATAATTGCCTTAAAGTTTTGCCTGACGAAACCAAAAATGACAATTCTTGGCAAATTTGGCTTGATGAAATTAAAAAAATTTCTAATAGAAAGGGTAAAGATTTATTTATGCCGATTCGCTTGGCATTAACAGGCAAGGAAAATGGACCA
>Ga0172372_10009646_pt1 | contig 12518 bp, 12 predicted proteins | sample LakKiv5m_2_FD_114544 | JGI IMG/M metagenome (GOLD analysis project Ga0172372, IMG submission 114544) | Freshwater microbial communities from Kabuno Bay, South-Kivu, Congo - kab_092012_9.5m | ecosystem: Environmental > Aquatic > Freshwater > Lake | place: Democratic Republic of the Congo...
GACAAGGGCATAGAGGACAAGAAGATTAAGACCTTCCTGACGGTCACTAGGTCAAAAGACTTGCTACCAAACATCATCTTTGACCGTACACTAAAAGATACCAAAGACTTTGCAAAGTTGGTTCCCATGTTGTTAGAGGCAGGATATCGCAAAGAGAACATGCACCTGATTTGGGTACTGACAGACTTCCGTGTGGCAGTACAACAGAACTTTGAACGCCGCCGTACCGTTCCCGTCAACATTCTAATGCAAACCCATTCGGGTGCTGCCGCAAACATGCGTGATATGCTCACCAAGAACTACCCATATCAGTACATCAACGGTGATGCTTTTGTCATTCTTGGTGGACCATCAAACACGGTGTTCTTCCAACCATCAAAACAGTCTGCAACCAAAGTACCAAACATGGTAGTGAAAGAGTTCAAGTACATCAAAGTCAAAGAGGCGGGACAAGCCTTGGACGATGATGAAAAGGTCTCTCGTAAAATCATGAACTGGATTTATCAAAACGCCCCCTCAAAGTCAGCCATAGCGGATTTCTTGGATGACGAAGAGGAAAAGGATGCGTCCGGACCAACACAGTCTCGTCAACAAACCCTGAAAAGATTCAATATACCACTCCCTACAAGATGACCTAAATAGGTCGGAGGTACATTATGAGCATACTAGCAGCCATGTCATGGGTTGCAGCGACTCTGTTCGTCTGCTTCAGAACAACAGCCGTATATGAGTATTTGAACACATTCATACCCAAGCGTTTAACTAAAATGCGAGAGTATGAGATGGAACGCAAATACGACTACGGGCTTTCTTACAAACTCTTCATGATGACACGGCACGACTCCTTTTTTGTAAGATTGGTGACATGCCCGTACTGTATAGGTGCTTGGTTATCTGCGGGATTCTCTTGGTATTTCTCTTGCATGGAGTGGTTGCCTGTAGTATACTTGGGAGGACTAGCAAGTTACTTTGCTGTAGGTCTAGCCCTAAACAAGATGGAGGCATCTAGCGATGGAGAATAAAGTCTTCGAAACCCAGCAAGAGTTTATTCAATATCTCTCCTCAAAGGAGGGTATGATGAAAACCCCTTCGGGTATTAGTTCTTGGTATTGGAGAGCAAAACTCTTCTATGACCCAAATATTTGTGGATGCAAGAAGAAGAATCTAAACGAGGCAACTATCATTGAGGGGTACAAAACAATACCTATGCTCCCCGAAGGGGAAAAGATAATTGCTAGAAGCATAGTTGGCTCAAACTTTACACTAAAACTGAATGGAGAAGTTATAGGCACAATCTGATACACGGAGGACACATGGACACTAACGCAAAGAAGTTCCTAAAGCATGTCCGTGAGCATTTGTCTGAATATGGTGGTAGGCTAGTATTCGGCAGAGGCAACAAAGTCAACTGTGGTGATGGATGCCGTTCCATCGGGTATTTCTCTGACAATCCACTTGAGATACGAGTGGCTAGAAAGTCAAGAGACCCAATCACTACCGTAGCACATGAATACGCACACTTTCTCCAATGGCTTGAGAACCCGCAGCATGTCATGCGAGCCGATGACAAAGCAAGTTTCATCATGTTTGACTGGTTGGGCGGTAAAGAGTTTGAGAATCGTGATGTTGAAAAGGCTTTCTGTAGAGTCATGGTGATGGAGAGAGATGCTGAACGCAGAACAGTAGAACTCATCAAGAAGTTTGGTCTGAATGTGGACATTGACAAATACATTCGTCAAGCAAACTGTTACATCTACATGCATTGGATTATGAAGGAACGCCGTTCTTGGCGTTACAAACCGGGGTGTGTTGACCCGTTTAGTTCTCGCACGGTGATTTCAAAGATGCCTAACACATTCAAGGCAAAGTCTGACCGTAAGATACCGCCACACATCCGAAAGACCTTACTTCAGTATTTCCCCTGACCTACATACGAGACACGAAAGGAGGCACACATGGCAGATTTTCTAGGAACAACATGGTGGAGTGTATTGATGTTTGTTGCCGGTGCTTTGATTGGCAACCCGCTATTCAGGTGGGTGTCAGCAAAGTTGCCTTGGAACAAGTAATCTGATACACTACCCGCGAACTCTACAACATGATAACCTTCAGCAAAATCAGATGGTCTAACTTTCTATCCACAGGGCAGTACCCCACAGAGATAGACTTGACCTCTACAAATACGACGCTCATTACGGGCGAAAACGGAGCAGGTAAGAGTACCCTATTGGATGCTCTTACCTTTGCTCTTTTTGGTAAGCCCTACCGCAATATCAACAAGCCACAGGTAGTGAACTCGGTCAACGAGAAGAACTGCGTTGTTGAACTTGAGTTTGAGATTGCCGCCGACAAGTACAAGGTGAAGCGTGGTCTTGAACCTGCAATCTTTGAGATATACAAGAACGGTCAGGTAATCAATCAGGATGCTAAGAGCAAGGACTATCAGCGTATGTTTGAGGAGCAGATACTCCGACAGAACTACAAGTCCTTCTGTCAAGTCGCCATCCTCGGGTCTGCCAACTACACAGCGTTCATGGAACTCACAGCAGCAGACCGCCGTGCTATCGTTGAGTCCATACTTGACATCAACATCTTCTCACAGATGAATGCTCTACTGAAGACCCGGCAATCACAGGTCAAGGAAGAGTTGATGATTATGGAGTCCGACCTTACGGTGCTTCGTGAGAAGATTAAGTTGAACGAGAAGTACTTGCAGAACCGTGAGAAGGACAACGACCGTAAGATAGAACTATACAACGCAGAAGTCACTCGTTGCAAACAAGATGAGGACAAGTTGCGTGAAGAGATTGAAACCCTACAGTTGGAAGTGTCAAAGCATCTAGAGACCATCACCGATAGTGATTTGGTAAACAAGACCATTAGCGACCTATCCAACATCAGCAGACAACTAAAGGGCAAAATCAAAACCCTTGAGAGTGAAGTAGACTTCTACAACAAGAACGATACCTGCCCAACCTGCGTTCAGAAGATTGACGATGAGTTTCGCAAGAAGACCATCGCAGCAAAGAACTCCAAGGTTCAAGAGGTAAACAAAGCCATTGAGGAAGTTGCAGAGCAGTCTAGCAACACAAGCGAAAGACTTGAGGAGATACAGAAAGTCTCTAGCAATATTCGCACACTAGAGATTCAACTATCTGATTGCAGGACTAGCCTACGCAGCACAGAAAACACTCGCAAGAAGTTTGAGCGAATGCTTGCTGAATCTGAAGTTGCCAAGGCATCGGAAGACAAGACCGATGAGACTGCTCTTGAAGACCTTCGCAAGCAGTTGGAGGAGATGGAGAGCGAACGCAAAGACTTGGTAGAGAATCAGTACTACTACGGAGTGGCATCTAACCTACTCAAGGATAGCGGCATCAAGAGCCGTATCATCAAGCACTACATCCCCATCATCAATCAGATAATCAATCGCTATCTCAATCAGATGGGTCTGTTCGTATCCTTCAATCTTGATGAAGAGTTTAACGAGACCATCAAGAGCCGCCATAGAGACACTTTCACCTATGCCTCATTCAGCGAAGGTGAGAAGCGTAAGATTGACTTGTCCCTACTCTTTGCGTGGAGAGCCATTGCACAGATTAAGAACAGCATCAATACCAACCTGTTGATAATGGACGAGGTACTGGACGGTAGCCTAGACGATTCTTCGGTGGAGTCATTCCTAGACATCCTGAAGAATATGAACTCGGCTTTCAACATCTTCGTAATCAGCCATAAGCCCAAGGAACTGCTAGAAAGCAAGTTCCAACGCCACTTACAGTTTGCCAAGAAGGGGAACTTTAGTGTACGGGTTTAACAGGCTATTTGATAAAAACCTAAATAGGGAAGTATCGTAGGAGAACCCCATGAGAGAGTCGATTTTCAAATTTCCAACCAAGACCCATGCCCGTTTTGTGGCAGAACGCCTAGTGCGTGAGGGGCTTGAAGCGGAATGCCCTAGTTCAAACTTCGTAAAGGTTCGCAGCAGGGTAGACAATATCGCCGCTGATATCATTCTAGAGAGCCGGGGCTCTTTGGTCATGGGTGAGGATAACATCATCACCTCGGTCTTGGGACGCTTCAAGGGTTCAGCAGTCAAGCCACAAGCATCGTCAACAGCACCAAAGCCAATATCTCCTCCGACACTAACTCGCAATACGCAAGTGATGCCAAAGAAGACAGCACCGGTTCAGAGTGGTATGAACAGAAACCCACTCATCAGATTTGGTGTGCCATATACCCTAGCCATAAACTTCCCATACCTGAAGCAAAAGTTGGCAAAGATGCCAGCAGGTAGCAAGATAATGTACGGCAAGGAAGATGGTGACTTGGATGCTATCTCGGCTAGTGAGGTTCAGAAGTACAAGGGCTACGGTTGGGTGGTTATTGAGTCTATCGTAGACTTGGCTCCATACCTAGAAGAAGCCCTAGCACACCCCGACAACATCACAGAAAGTACCGGCTCTGCTGACCCCGCAAGATGGACGGGCAGCAAGCCGGGTTCAGGAAAGTATCGCATTCTTCCCGACGAACTAAAGCGTAAGCGTAGAATGCAGAACGCTACAAACACCCATGTAATGGTACTAGACCCCGTTACAGGCTCCACAGTCCTTTCACCTTTTATCGTGGTAGATGAGTTGCCCAAGAAGATAAAGGAAGAGGAAGGCGAGGGCGAGAAGAAGCCTGAAGTATCTACCTCCGCTATTCAGAACGCAGCAGTAGACATGCTCAAGAAGGTGGTTCAGAAGAACCCCAAGAAGTATCCTAAACTCGCAGGTCTATTGGGAATCAAAGCCGCAGGAAAGAAGTGAGTCATGAAGTCTATTGCTGAACACCTGTTGGCAGAAGATGTGTGCCTACAGAAATTTGGCAAGGTTTTGTTTGGCGATATCTTCGGTGGTGAGAAGGACACCGGATACGAGAAAGCACTTGCCAACAAGATGCGTGTATTCTTCGGTCTGCACGGGCAGTTTTCCGAAAGAGACAAACTCGTAGATGCCTTCCGCGAACTCAAGAAATGCACAGGACACTTCCCGAAGGAACTGTCTCCATCAACAGGCATCATCTATCGTGGTGTTCGTAGAACTGCAACAGACCTGATACGAGTCAAGGATTGGAAGTACAGCGACCAAACTAGAAAGGTCATGATTGGTACTGTGAAGTACGAGTCAAGGTATCCGATTCAATCGTGGACTACAAACAGCATGGTTGCTTGGGGATTTGCTTCTACTAGGAAGACAGCCAAGCAGTTTCAGCAAGGAGATTTCGTAGAGGGCGGCTACTATCCTTGTGTGTTCATGGGAGTAGTCAACAAGAATGACCTATTGTTCTCAAGCGACTTCCTCTCTCGGTTTAAGCACAAGGCAGGACTAGGAATCCTTCGTAACGAATATGAGGTGGTTCGTATCTCCAATGAACCATTCACCTGCAAGATTATGGTGAAGATGGAAGACCTCATCATACCGTTAGGCAAATACAAGCCACTAGATGTCCGTCTAGAGAAGCACCTGATGGATTTGGGTATAGACCCCTATGTACAGACTCCGTATTCTAGATGAGTGCTAGGATAACCTTACAGCAATCAACCTGACAGGCGGTTCTTGAGGCTAGACTCTGTGTACCATCGGCGGGAGTCTCCAACTGAATCGCCATTTTGCAACCCTGCTTTACAAAGTAGTCTGCGAACATACCCTTGGTGGGTGGGGTTTTAAGTCCATCTTCCCACAGGTGGAAGTATCCTCTCATTTCGTTTTTCGCCATCGCTTTTACTTGTGGGTCAGCATTCCAAGAATAAATGTAGCCGAAGGGTCGGTGAGGGTCTTCCTGCAACGAGAGCATGCAAGACTTACCCAAACGAAGCAGGGTGTCCATGTTTTGAATCAAGACCTTACCTTCTTCTGATGGTGAATCTGGGTATCCCCTATCTGTATTCTTACCTGCGTTATTCCAATGCTGGCGAGTACCAATACAATCGGGAGAAACGATGGGTATGAAGGAGCATTCAGGAACTTCCTTACACAAGACTTTGCAGGCTTCCCAACCTGCGGGTTCATCTCCCTGCCAACCCGCCGTAATCAGAACTCCGTTAGGCTTCTTTGCTTCAAACAGGTAGATTTTCTTATCTCCCACCTGACCAAGAACTACGATGTCGTGGGTATCGTTTGTTAAAATTGAGAACTTTGAGACCTCTCGGTTATACCGATGGTCTTCAATGATTTGCTCTATGAAAGTCCGTAAACCCATACGAGAATATGTATGGGGAGTGGAGTGTTTGGAAATACTAAATAACCACAGTCCAACGCATCATAGGGGCATCAAATGGGAAAAACATTCTATTGGATAGGCGGAGCAACAGGAGCAAACGATTTGTCGGCGTATGACTGGAACAATCCCAAGAACTGGATTGTTCAGAACTCCGTAATTGGTGGAGTAGCAGCATCAAATGGGGGAATTAACCAAAATTCCTCACCAATAAGCACCACAACATCATCAAACGCAGTAAATCGTTTCAATGTTTCTACAGGTTCAATTGGAGCAGCGGCAGACATATCGGTTTCTTACTGCCCCGGCGCAGGAGATGTTGTAATCATCGGTGAAATCCCAACACTAGGAAACAACACACCAAAACAGGTAAAGTCTCCCTTATTGTTCGGCGGCTGTGGAGTTACATCAGGAGAAGGATGGACGGGTAATGCAGGATTTGCTTCTTGGCTAAATGCACAAACCGCATCGGCAACGGGTTCAAATATGGGAATTGCTTCACTCACCATAAAGAACTCTTTCTTGCCAAACACACAAACTCCAGTATATCCCTTTGAGTGGATTGGTGGTGGAATCACATCCGTAAACGCCGACATTTTAGATTGGGTTCAAAGCAACAACCCTTCAGTTGATGTTGAGGCATTGTCTAACGCAAATACATCAGACCTTCGTGTTATTGTCAAGGAGCAACTTACTACAAATTGCTCCGCACCATATGAAACAACAACAGGAAACCCAATCAAGGTTTCTCTGTTGTTCAAGGCGGGAGTAAAACAACCACAATCTGGTCCAACCCCCATGTCGGTAGTTAAAACTAAATTGATGGAAACGAGTAGCCATATTGCTCTTGCAATTTTCGGTGGCGTTTTTGATGTAGTAACAGTCAAAGAAGCAAACAACGACCCATCAAGCAGATTTGTCATGTTCTCCGGTTCATATTTGAACGATGTTTTGTTTGATAGATTTGGCGGGACTTTGTGGATGTCTTGGGATAACTATATCAACAAGATGAGTGTGCTAAACACCTTCTGGTATGGTCAGACTGACCCAACACTAACACAGTCCTTCAACATGGAGGCAAATTTTGATGGTCCCTTGGTGAGAAGCACTTTGGGATATACAGGAGTTCTACCCGCAGAACATTCAATAATGCGAGTTGGACCTTGCATGTACATAGCACCGTCTAACGCATCTTCAACTGGAACGGGCAGATACAACAACGCAAGTCCACCAACAATTTCTTTGGGAACAGATATTGGTTTGACTCTACTTGGTGAAGAACAAAAACTGCCGCAACTACACATTGAAGGAAGAGATGAAGACCTAATCTCGTATCTAAACGGTAGATGGCATCTATCTTTCAAGGGTAACACAAACCTAAATTACTTGAATGCAAAGCAATGTGTTTTGAAAGCAAATCCAAATGCTCCCGCAATTTCAAAGGTAAGAATAGGAACAGCAGAACTGGTAGGTAATTGCGAACTTACATTCACAAAAGATTCTCCAATTATTGATGCAGGAGACCAAGATATTTGGTACTTCGGTCAAATGACGGATAGACTTCGTGGTGGTCTAAAGTTCTTAGATGCCTCAGGAATTGTGTTCGGCAGCAGAGGAATAGTTATGTCCAATTCGTTCGAAGATAGAGACATTAAGAAGGATAGCAGGACGGGAGATGTAGACTATTCTCCAATAGATACTCAAGGCACAGTAAATTTCTAATCGTAGAGAGGTAAGAACAAATGCCAACATTTTATTGGGTAGGTAAGGGTTGTCCAAAAGAAGGAACATCAAATTCATCGCACTTGTGGGGAACCAGCGAATACGATTGGAACACACCACATAATTGGGTAGTCGCTCACAGTCTACACGCCCATACACTAAATGCTTCAACTTATGGTAAGATTGGACCCAGCCTAACGGTTCTTACTGAAGTATACGCCATTCCTAACAGATGCCCCGGACCCGGCGACCAAGTATATGTTGGTCACTTTCCTTGGTTAAAGCACTTTAGAAATCAAGGACCAAACGAAACAAGTGGTCACACATTTATAGAGTCATCAAACCCAAGCGCACAAGAAACAGACAGTTCTTTTGTGGGTGTCAATGACACATTCCATAACACCTCTGCTTGGCGGTATTCTTCTCAAGCGAATAATGCAGCGTCCGCACCCGGTATAAGTAGAGGACCCGGAAATGGTACACGCCGTACAGTACAACAAGTTCTATACAGACCAATAAACTCTTCAAATGGTAGAGTAACAACAGTCGTGGTTCCTAGAGCACTTTATGGAACATCAACCGTACCCCTCTTCAAGAAATTTTATGCAACAACAACAAATAGTTTAAATGGTGGTAGTGGAACGGGGTCTACAATAAGTCAAACCGAAGTTAGCGAGTGGTGGGATGGACCGGGAAGTTGGTTAAATGGGGAATTGCCCGGAGCGAGCAATACTGAAACTACTACTATTGCTTCAAGTTTAGATTATGCGATGGATATCAGAAACAAGTATAGACTAGGAGTGTCACAAAGTTGGTGGAACCCACAGGAACTCACTCAACTACCAAGCAAAGCCTTGGCCCCCTTGTTGTGGGGAGGTTGTGTTGCAGGTTCAACAGGAATTACATCATCCGAAGGAATATCGGGGGGAAGCGGGAATACCTTCTGGATAAATTCGGGAGATGGTGGAGCCAATCTTGTGGCTGACAAAAATCAGGCATTGGATGAGTTGAATGTCATTATGTATGGAGATAGGCTACCACTAAATGGACAATACACCAACATACCCACTTCCGGTGTCGGTGGTACTAGCGGTGATTGGAACACATATGTTATGAACTTTTGGGATTGCTATCCGTTTAGGTCAGTAGGTGATGGTTTGTTTGGTGAAGAGTTTGATACTGTAGTTACAAAACTACAAGAGTTGAATTGCTCAAGTCCAACTGGAGGTTTTTCTACGCAGACCCCCGATTCTACTTGCTACAACTGTTTTGGAGCAACGGCGAATGCTAGAAGCACGACTCTAACCAGAATAAATTCAAGAAGTCTTACAGCAGAAGGTGCTAGAGCAACATGCTTGTTTGTAAAGGCAAACAATGTTAATGTAAGGTCTCCGTTTGAGTATAACAAGTATGCAGGAAATAATCCTACCGGATACCAAACTTTTGATACTTTATACGGAAGAATGAGAACCACATCTATGATAAGTAGCGGAGCATCAACTCTTGGTGATTCTTGGGTAATGAGTAACTTGGGTGTTTTGCCCGAAAGAAACGGTTGCGGTTCTGACATCAACCAAGATTGTGCTCACGGTCCTAATGGATTGGGTTCTTGGGTAAATTCTTGCAAAACCTGTGGAGACAAGTATGTTGAATTGAGACTTGCAGAATTCTTCCAATTCCAAGTGGGTCCCGGAGAAACAGCCTCTCCCGAAAACTACAAGACAGTACTTCACGCAGATATGCGATTCGGTCAATTCAACCTGTCCTATGGTAGAGTTCAAGAAGCAAATTTGGGAGTTCCTTATGCTTCTTATGGTAATGAATATGGAGAAGGACCCAAAACCATCAAAAACATATCTGAATATGATGATTATGGCATAGGAAGTTGGAACACATTGAATACTCTAAAGACTTCTCTCAGAGAGTATAATGTGTATGCTGGAGGTCCCCTAGACATAGCACAAAGAACAACCTTTGTAAATTCAAACAACAACAGTACAAATTTTGGTAAATGCAATCCATTCTGGCCATCAGCATCCACATATTTCTTGGGAGCCAAAGATGCATCAGAACCAAAATCACGAATCAATAGGCTAAATTCATACTCTGTGTCAGCAACAGTAAATCCTATGACGGATGTTGGTGTTTCAAGGATATTTGCAAGTATTGGAGATACCTTTGAATTCATGGGTGGTTGCCTAACAGGTAACCCAAGTGCATACAACTATACCAAAGATATGGGTAACATATTTGTAAATCACGGCTACCCAATTGTTATAGGAAACAATAGCGGAACAGTAAACCCACCTGAAATGGGTAAGTTCCTCTTTGGTTCAACTATGACAGGAGATAGATTCTATTCTCCATACATTAGCATCAAACCATTGGGTATAAACCTGTCAACAATTGATGGGGGAACGGGTGCATCTGGTCCGATTACAAACACTCTGTTCACAGCAAAAACACTATTTACTTCACCAATCTTCTACTCTCAAGTTGGAGACTTGGGTCTTGACAACACAGATTTTAGTTTGATATCGCCCGACTCAATAAACTACGGCCCCGAAAAATACGGAAACAAGACTATAGACAGAGCATTCTTAAAGAACGATGTTCTAGTAGATTTTAGAGAAGATGATGCTGCTTTCCTACACTTTGGAAGAATCTTGAACGCGGGTTCAACTGGAGGAACTGGTTCTGTGTATGGTGGAATCATATTCCAAGGAGAAACAAAACAAGTTGTAACTCCACCAGCGGGTGCAAGGTTCTGGACAAGCAAGATTGACGGAAACATTTTGGATTCTCGTCAAACCTCTGTTCCAACATCCTTTGTAACCACCAATTATGCTGAAGGACAACTAGCAGCATTGGGAGACCTCCCAAATGAACTTGATTCTAGTGGTCAGCCTGCTTCTACAGGTAGAAACCGACAGACATTCGAAGCAAATGTCTTCCTTAACCAACTTCGCCGTGACACAATTGAAGCAGGAAACATTGAAGGCGAAGTACAGATAAATCAATGAAACAAACATAATAAGTATACAAAGACACCCCGCAGAATGCGGGGTGTTTTATTTTGCAGGAAACTCTTTGTTACTTACGGTGCGGGGTACTTGGCATGCTCGCTATCAATTGCGGTGAACAGATTGTCTACCGCCCAAGCGAACGGAACCTTGTACGCATGAACCTGTGCCCGAGAGAAGTACGAAAGAATGTCTTGAGCACCCACAGGGTTTGAACTGTGGACAACCATACGAGTGGTGTAGGACTCAATCTCGCCGTCATCAAGCATCTGCCGCAGCACCCGAACGAATGGAATGCTCGTCAGGGCTCCGCTTGAGTGGCTCCACCCCAAGTCGTGGTCAATGCAAATGTAGTCGTACTTGTTCTGCTTTGCCCTATCAACCGCGTCCTGCCAAGTGTAGACTGAATCTATCTGACAGGTGGGATTGTTGGTCACAAACTCGCGATGACGGTATGCCTCATCGTCTAGAACTAGAATTCTCATACCCATAGTATAGTCCGAGAACACCCCCATGTCAAGTGCCTTATGAATAAATACTAATGTTCTTACGGGGAGGTATCGTATGAGCAAACTTCAAAAGGTTATCGTCTGTGCATGTTCGTTTCTTGTCGGTATTATCATAGCCCGTGTATTAGGCTTCTGATAACTTGACAGAACGCATATCTGTTGTATAATACAGGTATGTCAGATTCCACTACCAAGCCCTTTCCCAAGGGTAAAGATGCCGAGTACATTCTAGGCATAGTACATGACCACATTTTGATAGCGGGCGATGAACGCATGACCATGTTCTACATGGACTTGCTTGATGCTTGGCGTAATGGAGAAAACCTAGACAGGTTCAAGTGGACTGATGAGAGGCTAGGTCTAACAGGTTCTAAAGATTGACTTGCCACACACACTTTCATGTGGTATACTAACGCAAATGATTACTCAAAGCACAATTGGAGCCTTGGGTCAGGTGAGCAGGTTCGCATCTAACGGACCAAACAACATCACCAACACCAAGTTCAAGTTCAAGAACGGGTGGACTCTATCCATGAGTAAGGGTACTCAGATGGGAGTCGGAACATACTCTACAGATACAACGGTAGAGGTGGCTGTCTTCAACTCTAACGATGAGATGGTTCCGTTTCTTGACGGCGATACCGTGAAGGGTTATGTAGACGCAGACACCCTTGTTCAAATCATGTATTGGGCGGCAACACAAAAATGAGCAATGTATTCTTCATTGGCTGCACACACTTCGGGCATGAAAAGATGTATTCATTCGTGAACCGTGACGGCACGAAGGTTCGTCCATTCAAAAATGCAGAAGAGGGCGATGCAGAGATAGCAAAGCGATGGAACGCTACTGTCGGCAAGGATGACAAAGTGTATGTCCTTGGCGATGTGGCTTTCACCAACAAGTCTCTGAAGATACTTGGTGACCTGAAGGGTAGGAAGATACTCATCAAGGGCAACCACGATATCCTCAAACCCGGCGAGTACCTGAAGTACTTCAAGGACA
>Ga0172372_10009647_pt1 | contig 12518 bp, 6 predicted proteins | sample LakKiv5m_2_FD_114544 | JGI IMG/M metagenome (GOLD analysis project Ga0172372, IMG submission 114544) | Freshwater microbial communities from Kabuno Bay, South-Kivu, Congo - kab_092012_9.5m | ecosystem: Environmental > Aquatic > Freshwater > Lake | place: Democratic Republic of the Congo...
AAATAACTCATTTTTAATAAATTAAATATATAATAATGTTAAAATTTTACCAGGCGGCCTATTGCCCTGAAGGGGCAAGATACACCAGCGGGGGGTGCAACCCCTCGTGGGTGGCCCCCGCAGAACCACCCGCATTTAAAAAACCGCAGAGTCGCGCGGAGTTAACCGCAGAGTCGCGCGGAGTTAACCGCAGAGTTACGCGGAGTTAACCGCAGAGTTACGCAGAGGAAGATAACTCTGTGAAACTCTGCGGTTAAACAAACACGGTTCGCAGCGCACAAAATCAATGTAGTGGCAAGGGGGTACACAATATGATGCCGGGTCATTCCGACTGAAAGGAGGAATCTTTCACCCCCGGTTTTCAGCTCCATTACTCCTTGACATTTTCGTCAGAATAGTCTAACTTTGAAGTATCATTTCATTCAACCCTTAAAATGATACCAAATGAGTGAATCTTTTCTGCATTTCCTCTGGAGATGGAAGCGCTTTGACAGCAACAAACTGCAAACAACATCGGGATTACCACTGGACATCCTGAGCCCCGGCGAATGGAACCGCCACTCCGGTCCCGATTTTTTTAACGCCCGAATCAGAATGGACGGTGCGCTCTGGGCCGGCAATGTCGAGTTGCATGTTCAGGCATCCGAATGGGATGCCCACGGACACAGCAGCGATCCGGCTTATGATAATGTGCTCCTGCATGTAGTTTATGAAGAAGACAGACCCGTTATCTCCGCCAGCGGAAAACGGATTCCCTGTCTTGAACTGAAAGGTAAAATTCCGCCTCGCCTGATTCATCAGTACAGGCAACTCGAACAACAGCGCGCTGGCATACCCTGCGGCAAATTCTGGCGGGAAGTGCCTGATGAAATACGCGAGGGTTGGCTGAAACAAATACTCGCAGAGCGTCTGGAGCTGAAATCCGGTGCGGTACTCCGGCTCCTCGAAGTAACCCGTCAGCACCAGGATGAAGCATTTTACAGATTGCTGGCCCGCAACTTCGGATTACAAGTCAATACAGAACCCTTTGAGATGCTGGCACAGTCGGTTCCGGCTGTTATTCCCGCCCGTCTTCGCAGCAATCTGCTTCAGCTGGAGGCATTGTTCTTCGGACAGGCAGGTTTGCTGGAACGTCATTTTGAGGAGGAATACCCCTTGTTGCTTCAGCGGGAGTATGCGCTGCTGAGGCATAAATTCGGATTGAATCCAATGAACGCTGCTCAGTGGAAATTCATGCGAATGAGGCCATCCGGTTTCCCGACAGTCAGGATCGCGCGGTTTGCAGCCCTTTTACAAAAAAATCCGTTTCCGCTTTCCAGCCTGTTGGCTGCCCGGAATCTGGCAGAAATGGAAGAGCTTCTCTCAGTTGAACTGAGTGATTACTGGAAAACCCGCTATGACTTCGGCAAAGAATCTGCAGTATCGGGCACCAGACGGACTGGTCATGATTTTATACACACCATTATATTAAATACACTCGTCCCCTTTATGTATTGTCTGGGCAAACTGAAGGGGGATGCCGGGCTGACCGGCAAGTCGCTTGATTTACTCGGTGAGATACCACCGGAACAAAACAAAATTACACGATTCTGGTACGACATGGGTGAGCGTCCGGCCAGTGCTGCCCGGACACAGGCGCTGATTCACCTGAAAAAACACTGGTGCGAGGCGCGCAATTGTCTGGAGTGTGAAATAGGCCGGCATTGCCTCGGATAACCAGTGTATTCTCCCAATCCTGTATTCTGTTACTGGCCACCAGTAACTGTCAGTTCCGAGGATCTGGTGTAGTACTCCATGATACCGTTTACGAGATACTCGTTTACCACCATTCTGGTCAGTTTTTTTCTTACAAGGTACAAGGTCCACTTCCCTGGCTTCAACTCCTTCAACTTTTCAGCCGGAAAATCAATGAAGGGCTTGCCTACAGTGGTGGTCACTTCCATGGGAACAGTGAGCCCCTCTTCATTGTTTTCCCATAAGATGACCAGTGTTTCTCCCTTTTGAAGCGGATCACCCTTCCATGAAAGACGGCCTGGCTGGTTGTTGGGAATGCTGTTGCCACCCATACTGAAACTGTCGATCGGAGAAATTCCCATGACAAATTCGTTCTTGTCTCCATCACTGCCCAGCCAGTTAAACCGGTGTTCAGGAACAAAACTGGCGATGTAACTGTACTGGTAGGTAATGCCTACGGCCGGCAACAGTTTCATGGGTGTACTCTGATACCTGATTCCGTCGGTTATTTCCAGGACCTTGCCTGATGCAATGTCGCTCATGCCGGCTTCGGCAGTAACCCGTCCGGAGGCCACATCGTACCGGACATAGCATCGCAGGTTAAGAGCAGGCTTTTTATCTTCCTGTTTACAGGCAGAAATGAACAAAGTTGGCAGAACTAAAAAAAAGATGTATTTCATGTGTTCGTCTGAATATCTTTGCCGCTTGTCGGAAAAAACTTGCAGCTTGTGGAGCAGCCCGTCTGCCGCAGCGCAAAGTTCTGATTTAACGCCAAATAAACAGGAAAAAAGAACCGGTTTTGCCCCTGATAGCCCAATAAATGAGCCCGTGCAGTGAAAAAAGTACTCGTTACAGATGATTGTCACCCAATTTTGACCGACGGGTTGTTAAATTTGGGTTATGTTTGCGATTATTTCCCAAATATTGCACCCGAAACAACCTTTGAAATTATTGGTGAATACGCAGGATTGATCATAAACAGTAAAATTATGGTCAATCGCGCATTCCTTGACAGAGCTGAAAAACTGGAATTTGTGGGGCGACTGGGATCGGGGATGGAAATTGTTGACAGAGTTTACGCGGGAGAAAAGAATGTGGCAGTGGTGAGTAGTCCGGAAGGTAACAGAAACGCAGTGGCTGAACACGCACTCGGTATGTTGCTGGCCCTCTCCAACAAACTTTTGAAAGGCGACAGGGAGGTAAGAGAAAACGTGTGGGAGCGCGAGGCCAACCGCGGTTTTGAGTTGAGTGGCCGTACCATCGGAATTATCGGATACGGACACACCGGACAGCAGTTTGCCAGAAAATTGCAAGGAATGGAAATGAGGGTGCTGGCTTATGACAAATACCAACCCGCAGGTTATGCTTCCGGCGAACCCTGGGTAACAGAAACAACACCGGATATCATTCAGAAAGAGGCAGATATTATCAGTTTGCATCTTCCTCTTACCGAAGAAAACCGATATTTCTTTGACAATACATTCATCAGTGCCTCCCGAAAGGGAGTTATACTTCTGAATACATCCCGTGGCAACTGTGTGAATACAGCCGATCTGATTCACGCACTGGAAGACGGAAGGGTAGGAGGAGCCTGTCTGGATGTTTTTGAAAACGAAAAACCGGCTACATTTACAGCTTCAGAAAAGCTGATGTATGACCGGTTGCACAGTTTTGAAAATGTAGTGCTCAGTCCACATGTTGCCGGATGGACCATTGAATCGAAAAAAAAGCTGGCAGAGATTCTGCTGGAAAAGATAACCGCCGCCGCAAGGAGGTGAAACCCGAAATCTGGATCAAACGATAAAACGAATCAACAATTTACTCAACCAAAGTTCTATGGTACGTTCTTTACTCTTAACTTTCGCGATGCTCCTGTGTTCACTGGGTGTCGCACTGGCCCAGACGGTGCTGTCAGGGACGGTGAAAGACAGCGAAGGCCCGCTCATCGGAGCAAGCGTCAAAGTGTTGAAAGGCTCCGACGTCGCACGCGGCGCTATCACCGACTTTGACGGTAACTTCCGAATTTCCATGGATCCGGGAACCTATGATGTGGAAATTTCCTACACAGGTTACCAGACCCAGAAAATCACCGGAGTTCAGGTTCTGGTGAACAAACTCAACAACATTCCCGATGTGACAATGTCCTCCACGGTTTTGACGGAGGTGGTCATCAGTGCCTACAAGGTGCCGCTGATTGAACAGGACAAAACCTCGGGTGGTCAGACGCTCACTTCCGAACAAATCAGGAATCTGCCAACCCGTAGCGTGAATGCTATCGTTGCCACTACGGCGGGTACGACTTCGGTTGATGGTGGTGAAGTAAACATCAAAGGTTCGCGCGCCAACGCAACCAACTACTACATTGACGGTATCCGTGTTTCCGGCTCTACTCCTCCGGTACAGGATATCGAACAGCTTCAGGTTATCACCGGCGGTCTCGGTGCCGAATACGGCGACGTAACCGGTGGTGTAATCTCGATCATCACCAAAGGCGCAGCCAGCGAATATCACGGCACGGTGGAAGGTGAAACTTCCGAGGGCCTCGATCCATACGGCTGGCGCCTGCTCACAGCCAACGTGAGTGGTCCGCTGCTGAAAAAGAAACTCGCCGATGGTTCCAGCAGGTCTATCGTTGGTTTCCGTCTTTCCGGACAGTACAACTACCAGAAGGACGACGATCCGCCGGCATTGCCGGTATATCGCGCCAAGGAAGATGTGCTCGAGCGCGCCATCGCAAATCCGCTCAGGTTCTATAACGGCCGTATCATTTCAACGGCTGAGACATTCACTCAGGACAGCGTGGATGTGTACAACTACAGCCCGTTTCAGGACCAGACAAGCATTGACGTAACCAGCAAGATTGATTTCAGGGTTACAGAAAATATTGACTTCAGTGTAACCGGTACATACAGAAATACCGAAAACCTGGTTGATCCGGGAGGCTGGCGTTTGCTGAATGCCCAGAATAACCCGACGTCGTACGGTCAACGTATCCGCGGTATCGCGCGCCTGCGCCACCGCCTGGGAAGCTCCAGTGGCTCCAAAGAAGGTGCTGATGCCAACAAGGTATCCATTTCCAATGCAAGCTACCAGCTGCAGTTCGGCTTCGAACGCGGAACGAGCAGCATAGCCGACAAGCTCCATGGCGATAACATCATGGACTACGGCTACATCGGCAAGTTCGACTACGACTTCCTGCCCGTTGCGGGTGTGGACGAAACCGGTACTGTGCGTCACCTCGACAACTTCGAGCGTTTCGAGGGCTACACGGCCTCTACTATCAACCCCGGGATGGCGGCATACAATGAGTTTGCCAACCCCGAGTTCATTGATTCGTACCTCGCACAGAACGGTCGTTTCTCTTCTACCTACGAAAGTATCTGGTCAGGTATGTACCCGAACGTGAACCTGATCTACAATCAGTTCAGCAAGGGCGAATCAGACCTCATGACTATCATGGCATCCGCCGGCTTCGATCTGAAACTCGGAAAAACGGGTGTGCACAACATTCAGTTCGGTCTGCTTAACGAACAGCGCACCGAGCGAAGCTGGGTAGTTGCACCCCGCGGAATCTGGAACCTGGCAGCTCTAACTGAAAATATCCACTTTAACGGTCTGGATACAGCCACCGTTATTGGTCGCTTTTGGGACGAGCAATGGAGCCCGATTATCGGCGACTCCATTACGCAGTATGCCAATGCAGTTATTGACATTCAGGACAAGAAATTCTACAGAAAACTGCGCGAATCACTCGGTGTCAACATTGATGACTGGGTGAATGTAAATGAACTCACTCCCGAGCAGCTCAGTCTGGGCATGTTCAGCGCACGCGAACTGAACGACCAGGGCCTGATTGGCTACTACGGTTATGACTACCTGGGTAACAAACTGGCAGACGGTATCACTTTCAAGGACTTCTTCACCAGCCGTGATGCCGATGGCGTTCGCGACTTCCCCGTTGCTCCGCTTCAGCCGCTTTACCAGGCCGCTTACCTGAAAGACAAGTTCACTTTCAACAAGATGATCTTCAGTCTGGGTATGCGTATCGAGCGCTTTGACCTGAATACCAAGGTCATGCGCGATATCTACTCGCTCTACCAGATAATGGATGCCGGTACTGCTGCACGCACTGTTTCCGGTATTGTGAAGCCATCTAACGTTCCTGACCAAGCGAAGGTGTATGTGACCGGACCAAACTCTACGGAAGTTCAGGCATGGCGCAACGGTGAAACATGGTATTTCGCCGATGGTACGCAGGCCAACGACGGTAACGTGATCTTTGGTGGCGGTGTTGTTACTCCGCTGCTCCTCGATACTGTCAAGGGCGATGATATCCTCGACACACGCTTCGACCCGGATCTTTCTTTCCGCGACTACACGCCGCAGGTCAACTGGCTCCCGCGTCTGGCATTCTCGTTCCCGATTTCTGAAGAGGCAAACTTCTTCGCGCACTACGACGTACTCGTTCAGCGCCCGCCAAGTAACTGGCAGATCACTCCGCTGAACTATGTTTACTTCTACACCCCCGGTCGTACACCGGGCAACAACGCCAACCTGCTTCCAGAGCGCGTGGTTGACTATGAAGTAGGCTTCCAGCAGCGCCTTAACCAGAACTCTGCCATCAAATTCTCTGCATACTACCGCGAACAGCGCGATATGATTCAGAGCCGCCTGGTGCTGTACGTTCCGGTTATCGGTCGCTACGAAACATACGGCAACCGCGACTTCGGTACAGTTAAAGGTTTCACATGGCAGTATGACCTCCGTCGTACCATGAATACTGAAATCCGCCTGGCCTACACCCTCCAGTTTGCAGATGGTACCGGCTCCGGTGCAGATTCACAGCGCGGTCTGACTCGTCTCGGTAACCTCCGCAACCTGTTCCCGCTCGACTTCGATGAGCGCCACAACATTGCAGCAATCATTGACTATCGCTTCGACGATGGCAAACGCTACAACGGCCCGCGTGTCGCCGGCAAGGATATTCTCGCCAACTTCGGTGTGAACATCCAGACAACCGCCGCCTCCGGTCGCCCCTATACAGCTACACTGCGCCCCGAACGCTTCGGAGGAAGTGGTACGCTGGGTTCAATCAACGGCAACCGCCTCCCATGGCGTTTTAACGTTGACCTGCGCGTTGACAAGTCTTTCGCACTCTCCAAGGAAGGCAAGAAGCCGCTCAACCTGAACGTTTACCTCCGCGTTTCCAACCTGCTTAACCGCAAGAACATCCTCGGAGTGTACTCTTCCACCGGATCACCAACCGACGACGGATACCTGGCAACAGCAGAGGGCCGCTCGGTGACACAAGGTATCGCCAACCAGGGTTTCAACCTGGATGCATACCTGGCCGCTTACTCCTGGAATGTGCGCAACTTCAACAACTTTGCCCTCCCGCGCCGTATTTATGTGGGTGCTGCATTCGAATTCTGATTTGTTCACATCCGACCAATACACAACAAAAACTTTCATCAACTAAAAATAAACGATCATGCGTATATACAGACTTTGGATGGCGCTTTCGCTGGCCTTTGTCGCCGTGGCGGGTTTTGCCCGAAACAACCCGTATGACAAAAGCCTGCCCAAGTCGCCCAAAGCTCAATACCGCGACGTCTGCGCCAACTCTGAATCGCAGATTGACCAGAGTATCAACAACGTGCGCGCCCGTCTGCTGGGCGGTGGCGACTGCTGGTGGGACTTCAACGACGGCCGTTACGTCGTTCCCAAGGTGGACGTGTCAACTGGTCAGTCAGAGGTGTCCTCTATCTTCGCCGGCTCTGTCTGGCTGGGTGGTGTTGACCCGGCAAAAAACCTTAAACTCGCTTGTCAGGATTACCGCAGCGGTGCCAACAACGAGTTCTGGCCGGGCCCGCTCTCCGAGTTCGGTATCACCGAGCAGTTTACCTGCGATAACTGGGACCGCCACTTCCGTGTAACCGGAGAGGAAATCCGTAAACACCTCTCCAACCTGTCCAAGGGCGCTGCCAGCCCATCCGATATTCCGCGGGGCGTAAAAGGTTGGCCGGCTAAAGGTAATCCCTACTTCGTTGACGTATGGGGCTTCGACCTGCCATTCACCCAGCAGGCGCTCGCCGGTTTCTTCGACAAGGATGAAGACGGTCTTTATGACCCGCTCAAAGGCGACTATCCTTCCATCGAAATCCGCGGATGCGCGCTCGACAAGTACCCGGATGAAATGATTTTCTGGATTTACAACGACCACGGTGGTGGCCAGCCGCACGGCAACACCAACGGTAGCGCTATCCAGATGGAGGTTCAGGTTCAGGCATTCGGCTACCAGACTACTGATGAGCTGAACGATATGACTTTCCAGCGCTACAAGCTGATCAACCGGGCAACCGAGCGTATTGACTCTACGTTCTTTGCCATGTGGGTTGACCCGGATCTTGGTTGCTATCTCGACGACTACATCGGTTGCGATACAGCAAAAGACCTGATGTACGTTTACAATCAGGATGCTACCGACGGACAGCCGGGCGCTACCTGCGCAGGTGTGCCCACGTACGGAGACAAAGTGCCAATTCTCGGTGTTGACTACTTCCGCGGTCCGCTCGACTCCGCTGGTAACGAGCTTCCGATGTCCTCCTTCGTGTACTATAATAATGGTGGAGTAGGTAGCTGGCCGGCCGCCACTACCGACCCCAGCCAGCCTGGTGAGTTCTACAACTACCTCACAGGACGCTGGAGAGACGGTTCTATATACGGTGATCAGGGCTCAGGCTATGGCTCAGGCAACGAAACAAAATTCGTGTTCCCTGACCCGCCGAATAATCCGACTGGCTGGAGTATGTGTACGGCCAACCTCGCTTTTGGCGACCGCCGTACGCTTCAGGCTTCCGGTCCGTTCACACTGCTTCCGGGTGCTGTAAACGAACTCATCATCGGTGTGCCATGGGTACCGGATATTGACTATCCCTGCCCCGATATGGAAGGCCTCTTCCGCGCCGACAAACTCGCTCAGGGCCTTTTTGACAACTGCTTCGACCTGCTCGAGGGCCCCAACGCTCCCGATGCCGACTGGATTGAAGTGGACAAGGAGATCATCGTGGTTCTGACCAACAATCCCGACTCCACGGTAAACAACAACGCCGCCGAGAACTACTCGGAAGAAGATTTCCTTGCTCCTGACGAACTGAAGAACAGCCCCGATCCGGCAGTACGCGAAACCATCAAGTACCGCTTCGAAGGTTACAAAATCATTCAGCTGAAGGATCCGAACGTCTCTGCAGCCGATTTCGACAATCCCGAACGCGCACGTATCGTGTACCAGGTGGATGTCAAGAATGGCGTCAAAAAGATTTACAACTGGGATGAGATTCCTCACCCCAACGATCCGGATGACAGGCTTTATACACCTGAAATCAAGGCTGACGGACAGGACCTGGGTATCCGTCACACCTTCTCCATCAAGGAAGACAGGTTTGCAACAGGTAATAACAAAGGCCTCATTAACCACAAGAAGTACTACTACGCTGTGGTGGCCTATGCCTATAACAACTTTGGCACTTTTGATCCGCTCAATCGTCCGGTTACTGGTCAGCAACGGCCCTACCTCGAAGGACGTCTGAATGTTCAGATCAAGACTGTCATCCCGCGTCCTGTAGTGGATGTAGCCCTCAACTCTGCTTACGGCGACGGTGTGGTGATCACACGCGTTGAAGGCGCAGGTGTAGGTGGCAACTTCGTGGATATTGACGACGAAACCCGTGAGCGCATGTTCCAGAGCGGTTACGACAGCACACTGACCTACAAACCGGGTCGCGGTCCGCTGAGCGTAACTATCTTCAATCCTTTCGAAGTAAAAGACGGAGAATACGAACTGGCCATCGTTGACGAAAATATGACCGATAACATCGTGAGCGCCAATGCCCGCTGGGAATTGCGCAAGCTGCCCGACGGACAGGTCATCGCTTCCGAAAAGACTATCGCCAAACTGAACGAACAGGTTATCCTGGAATACGGATTCTCGATCGCACTTGCTCAGAGTAGCGAACCTGGTTCGAACGTGGATGCAACCAACGGTGCACTCGGTGCCGAAATCGAGTACAAAAATCCGGATCAGCCATGGTTGCAGGGTATTCCCGACCAGACAGACGGCGGTACTTTCCAGATTTTTGACTACGTAAAAACAGCTCCACTTCAGCCAGACGAACTCCTGGATCCTAAACAGGGCCTCAGCACGATGGGCGACGGTTTCTTCGTTCCCTATGTACTCTGTGACTGGCGCAGTCAGTACCCTGAGTACTACTTCACGCCGGCATGGACGGACAAGAACTCTTTCAACGGCAGTGCCATCGGTAACGCCGCTGCCCGTACCAAAGCGCTCAACGCACTTCCAAACGTGGATATCGTTCTTACAAGCGATAAAAGCAAATGGAGCCGCTGTGTCATCGTGGAAGCAGCAGGATATCCCTACACCAGCTCGTCTCCTTCCGAGTATCCGAAACTACCCGGACTGGTCACCGAAAGTCCTGCACCTCCCGGCAAAACCCGTGTGATGTTCGATGTTCGCTACTCGCCTTCCGTAGGTAAAGATGACAACAATGGCGACGGCCTTCCTGATCCGGATGGCGCTGTTGAGCCAGACAAACTGCCCAACGGTCAGAATAACCCGAAAGCAGGTCAGCCACTCTACGGTATGGGATGGTTCCCGGGTTACGCCATTGACGTGGAAACTGGTCGCCGCCTCAATATCTTCTTCGCTGAAAACTCCTGCTACTCCGCCAATGTTGACCAGACTTACACCGGTCGTGACATGATGTGGAACCCGACAGGTTCTTTCTTCCGTGAAGGCTTCACACCCGGTCCAACCAGTCCGCCACAGTACTACGACTGGCTGCTCGGTGGTCAGCACTGGGTATATGTAACCAACACATCCTATGATGAGTGCGCGTTCCTGCGCTGGGGCTTCTCTCCGGAACTGCAAACCAGCCAGACTGCCAAGCTCTCCCGTATCAAGCAGATTGCATGGACGGGTATGATTTTCGGAAATGAACTCTTCCCGATTACTTCATACAAGGATGGACTTATCCCGGGCGGTAACGACGCTGTCGTTAAACTGCGCGTGGATAACCAGTACCAGACCTGGTTCAATGATAATGATTCCAACAAGAAAACGGGTCACCCGCTGTACCGCTTCAAGATTGACGGCCGCGGCCGTACCGATCTCAGCACAGTACAGGTTGAAAGTGCCCTCGATTCTGTAAAGGCAGTACCAAACCCATACTACGGTTATTCGCAGTACGAAACTTCGCAGTTCACACAAACTGTGAAGATTACCAACCTGCCCGGTAAAGCGACTATTACTATCTACTCGCTGGACGGCAAGTTCATTCGTCAATATACCCGCGATGAGCAGTATGAGCCGTATAATCAGATTTCACCTGCCGTAGAGTGGGATCTGAAAAACAGCAAGGGTATTCCTGTGGCAAGTGGTGTCTATCTGATACACATCAACGCACCGGGAATGGGTGAACGAACTATCAAGTGGTTCGGTATTGCACGACAATTCGACCCGTCGGGACTCTGACGATGTTGCCATGCTCTCGTCCGGAGCCAGCAGAAGTATTCATTCTGCCGCTCCGGACAAGGGGCAACAACTCTAAACCATTCAATCATTCAATTGCATCAAAATGAATAAAATATACCAAATCCTGTTTTTTCTGCTGGTATCCGCGGTGTCTTTCGCGGGTAACCCGGATCGTCAGGGTGAGGCGGGTGCGAACCAGCTGCTCATCAATCCATGGGCCCGCAGCGCAGGTTTACATGAGGCCAACACTTCCGGAACATCCGGCGTGGAAGCCATGTACCTGAACGTGGCCGGTCTGTCCAGAATCAGCAGTACCCAGATACAGGGTGCGCACACCCGCTACATCGCCGATATCAATATCAATGCTTTTGGCCTTGCCCGCAAAGTAGGCAAGGGCGGTGCGTTCGGTGTAAGCCTGATGGCACTCGACCTCGGCGAAATTCCGATCACTACGGAAGATGTGCCAGAGGGTTCCGGCGCTACTTTCAGTCCTTCGTACTTTAATATGGGGCTTGCCTACTCTCACCTGTTCTCCAACAAGGTGTCGGTAGGTATCACCTTCAAAGTGGTGAACGAGTCAATCTCCAACGCAGGTGCGCGCGCATTCGCGCTCGATGGCGGTGTGCAGTACGTTACGGGTCCAAATGACAACTTCAAGTTCGGTATTTCACTTCGTAACGTAGGTAGCAAAATGCGGTTCACCGGCGAAGGTCTGTCAAAAGGCCGTCCAAACCCGGGATCTACATTTATTTACAACAACACGTACTACGAGCGCTCTGCTGCGTTTGAATTGCCTTCACAGCTTAATATAGGTGCTTCCTATGATTGGCTGCTGGGTAAAACAAACAAACTTACGGCCGTGGCAAACTTCACTTCCAACGCATTCTCCCGCGACCAGCTGGGTGCAGGTCTGGAGCTTTCCGTTCGTAAAATGTTCGCTCTCCGAGTAGGTTACAAACACGAACTTGATGGCAATGATATCGAAGCAACCCTTGATAATGGCCTGAGCGGAGGCTTCTCCCTCACCCTGCCATTCAAGAAGGACTCCGATTCACGCCTGGGCCTGGATTACGCCTATCGCCAGACGCGTATCTTCAATGGCATCCATACGCTGGGTATTCGGATAGATCTCTAAGAGCTTGTTCAGGATTCTCTGCCGTTGGCAAAAACAGGTTGATTTTTTGTCAGTTTTTGCGTTTTTGAAGGCGCATAGCCGGTGCTACGTAACTGAAAA
>Ga0172372_10009652_pt1 | contig 12515 bp, 9 predicted proteins | sample LakKiv5m_2_FD_114544 | JGI IMG/M metagenome (GOLD analysis project Ga0172372, IMG submission 114544) | Freshwater microbial communities from Kabuno Bay, South-Kivu, Congo - kab_092012_9.5m | ecosystem: Environmental > Aquatic > Freshwater > Lake | place: Democratic Republic of the Congo...
AGCCTGCTCGTTGCCTCCGTCCTCGCGGCGGGTGGATTTACGGGTATGGCGATGGCTCAGGATGAGTGTTCGACGGCCGTCACCGCGGTGATCGGCGCGAATGCCTTCGACACGACCTCCGCGACGACCAGCCCGGAAGCGGTCGACGACACTCTCTGCCCCGGCACCTTCCTCGACTGGGGAACGGCCAACAAGGACGTGTGGTTCAGCTACACCGCTCCGAGCTCGGGTTACCTCAACCTCAACACCTGCTTCGCCGGCAGCTTCGACACCTCAATGGTTGTCTACACCGGCTCGTGCGGCGCGCTGACCCAGATCGCCTGCAACGGCGACGGCGTCGGTCTCGCTGGCTGCCAGCAGTTCTACTCGGCCGTTCCGCAGATCGACGCGACCGCTGGCACCACCTACTACATCCGCGTCGGTGGTTGGTCCGACCCCGACACCGGCATCCCTGAGTCCGGCACCGGAAGCCTCGCGCTGAACTTCCAGCCCGTCAACGCGGGCTGCCTCGGCGCGACCGGCGACTGCGGTCTTCCGCACGGCACCGGCGGCTGCGACGACCCCGTCTGCTGCTCGGCCGTGTGCGACTTCGACTCGGCGTGCTGCGATGCGTCGTGGACGGCTGACTGCGTGACCTACGCGGTCGACCTCTGCGGTCTCTTCGTCTACACCTGCACGGGTTCGACGCAGGCGAACGACTGCGCGACCAACGCGACGGTCCTCACGACCGACACGTTCCGCGACATCAACAACACCGGCGCCAACACCGATGGTCCGACCCACCCGGGTGCGACCTGCGCGTCGGGCAACGACAACTTCTTCAACGACCTCTGGTACCGCGTCCAGGCGCAGGCCAACGGCTCGTTGACCGTGCAGACCTGCGTCGTCAACGGCGGTCCCGCGACCACCTTCGACACCAAGCTCGCGGTGTATGACATGGGTGCCGACTTCGCGACGTTTGACTACAACACGCTGCCCGACGCCCTCGTCGGCTGCAACGATGACGGCGATACCGCTTGCATCGACGCCGGCGGCGTCTTCCCGTCGCTCCTGTCGGTCAACGTTGCCAACGGCAACTGGTACCTGATCCGCGTCGCGACGTACGACACCCCGGGCACCGCGCGCGTCACCTTCGACTTCCCCGAGCCGTGCGCCCTTCCGACGGAGACCGGCACCGAGGCCGAGGCTTGCGGCGACGACACCAACGGCGGCTGCAATGCCGGCGGTCCGACCGAGTCGATCGCGGTTGGCAACAAGATCAAGGGTACGTTCTGGATCACCGACGACGGCACCGGTGGCCTCACCCGCGATCTCGACTGGTACCAGCTCAACGTGTCCGCCGACTCGACGGTCTCCGTCAATGTCTACTCGAAGAGCTTCGTGTCCTCGGGCATCTTCAGCGGTGACATCACCGTTGCGGAGTGCGACGGTGTCTCGTTCATCGGTGGCGGCGCTGGCGCTTGCCCGAACGCCGTCTCGGCCTGCCTCACGCCGGGCACCTACTACATCGTCGTCGGTATGGACTTCGACGCTGGTGCAACCCCCTGCGGTTCGGGGTCCGGCCTCAACGACTACGTCGTCGAGGTGACCTCGACCCCCGCCAGCTGCCCGGCGCTCGTCGGCGCGACCTGCGCGGCGCCTGGCCCGGATAGCGCCTGGAGTAACAACCAGGCTCCGCCGGTCGGCACCAACAACCTCGGTGGCGTGGTCGCCTGCGCGGCGAACCCGGCCTTCCCGAACTGCAGCGCTGGCGCTGGTACGGGTGCCAACAAGTTCGCCCGCGTCTTCAACGCTGGCCTGATTGGTGGCGAGATCAACTGCTTCGAGGTCGGCTTCTTCTCGGTCGTTCGCGCTCCGAACGCCGCGAACACGGCCTGCGCGCTGTATCTGTCTGACCTCCCGCTCCCGGCGACCGTGTACATCTGCCGCGACACCGATGGCGCGAATCCGCGCAACATCATCGCGACGGCTGGCGACGGCAACGACCTTGAGGTCCTCTCGACCCGCTCGGTCCTCGTCCCGGGTATGGCTGACACCGGCGCGATCAACTTCGATCCGCCGCTCTGCCTCGATGGCGTGTCTGACAACATCGTCGTCGTGCTCGACATCCCGAGCTTCCTCGTCGCGCAGGGCAACATCCCCGCCGCGGCTGGCTACGGCATGCGCGCTGCGGGTCTCACCGTGACCGGTCAGCCGTCTCAGCTCTTCATCCGCCTGAGCTGCGCTGACGCCGCTGGTCAGTTCGTCTCTGCCGAGAGCCTCGGCGCGACGTTCACCGCCCAGTGGTTCGTCGGTGCCAACGGCACCTTCGCGGGCTGCGCTTCGGATTGCGCTGGCGACTTCGACGGCGACGGCTTCGTCACCGCGGCTGACCTCTCGACCCTCCTGGGTTCGTGGGGCGGTCCGGGCGGCGACATCGACGGCGATGGCGTCACCACCGCTGCCGACCTCTCGGCCCTCCTGGGCGCGTGGGGCGCCTGCCCGTGATTCGATGACCGCTCGGGCGAAGGCTTCGGCCTGAACCCGGCGTTCGATCAGAAGAACACTGCACACCCCCGGCTTCGGCCGGGGGTGTGTCTTTTTCGCTCACTTGGCTTCGAGCTCGAGGAGGCGGTCTTTGCCTCGGCGCGAGCTGCGCGATCCGTGCGGTTTCACCGTTTGATGTATCCGCGAGACCGGGCTTTCGGAATACCCTTGCCACCCCGGCCCGGGTCTGCCGACCTGCTTGGCCGTCTCCGGAGACTGCTCGCGTGCGCACCTTTCTTGTCGTGATGGCCATTTTGCTCGGCGCCGCCGTCGTCGGGCTTGTCGTGGCGGGTCCGTCGGCGCTCGCCATGATGCCGTCGTTTGGCGCCGGCGACGAAGCGCTTGAGGTGCGCGTTGCGAAGGCCGAGCGCCGGCAGTTGCTTGAGACCGTTTCCGCCCCCGGCGAACTCGACCCTGAGATCAAGGTCGATGTGTCTGCCGAGGTCAGTGCACGTGTCCTTGAGATCCCATTTCGCGAGGGTGCGACCGTTCGCAAGGGTGAACTCGTCGTCAAGCTCGACGATCGCGATCTCCAGGCCTCGCTGCAGGCGCAGATGGCGCGCCGTGACGGTGAGCGGTTCCGGTTGCGCAGCGAGCAGGAGCGCCTCGCCGGCCCGTCGTCGCAACTCACGAATGCGCGCGCCGCGCTTGAACGCCAAGAGGCGCTCTTCAAGACCGGCGACGTGAGCCGGGCTGCGCTCGACGACGCGATCGCCCGGGTGCGCGACCTCGAGGCGCAAATCGCTTCCGCGCTCGAGGGGCTTTCGGTGATCGAGAGTTCGCTCGCGGCCGCCGAGGCCGACATCGAGCGCGCACGCGAACTTCTGAAGAAGACCACGATCTTCGCCCCGATCGACGGTCAGGTCACCGAGTTGAACGCCGAGCCTGGCGAACTGGTCGTGGTCGGCACGATGAACAATGCCGGCACGAGGATCATGACGATCGCCGATCTTGCGTCGGTGCGCCTCAAGGCGAAGGTCGCCGAGAGCGACGTCGCGCGCGTGATGGCGGGGCAGGAGGCCACCGTGCGCGTGAACGCGTACCGAGGTCGCGAGTTCAAGGGTAGCGTCGATCGCGTGGCGCTTGCGCGCGGCACCGAGCAGTCATTTGGTTCGAGCGCCGGTGGCGCGGGCAGCGGTAGCGGCGGCTGGTTCAAGTGCGAGGTCAAGCTCGATCTCGCCGACGGTGAGACGCTACTTTCCGGCCTCGCGGCGAACGTCGACATCGTGGTCGCGCGCAACGACGGACTCCTGATCCCCAGCCAGGCGCTCATGGAGAAGAAGCTTGACGAACTCCCTGCTGAGGTCGCGGACAGCCCTCTCGTCGATGCGGCGCGCAAGAAGGCCACCTTCGTCTTCACGATGGCGGACGGGAAGGCCGTGATGAAGCTCGTCCGTACGGGTGCCTCGAACCTCTCCGAGACGATGATCTCCGAAGGGCTTTCCGAGGGCGATGTCGTGGTGACGGGACCGTACCGCGTGCTCGAGCGCCTCAAGGACGGCGACCGCATCCGCGAGGAGGCGCCGAAGGACGCGCGCGAAGCGGGGAAGCCGGATGCCTGATCCCGGCACCGCTGCGCTCATCGAGGTCCGCGCGCTCACGAAGATCTATCGGGTCGGCGTCGAGACGATCCACGCGTTGCGTGGGCTCGATCTCGCCATCCGGCGCAACGAGATGGTGGCGATCATGGGTTCGTCGGGCTCGGGCAAGAGCACACTGATGAACATGCTCGGTTGCCTCGATCGACCCACGGCGGGCGCGTACTTCCTCAACGGCCGCGACGTGAGCCGCATGGGCGCAAGTGAACTTGCACAGGTGCGCAACGAGGAGATCGGCTTCGTCTTCCAGAGCTTCGAACTCCTTCCCCGGCAGTCGGCGCTGGAAAATGTCGAGCTCCCGCTCGTGTACGCCAAGGGAGGTTGGCGCGGACGTCGTCAGCGCGCGCTCGCCGCGCTCGATCGCGTCGGGCTCGGCAACCGCGTCGACCATCGTCCGAACCAGCTTTCAGGCGGCCAGCGCCAGCGTGTTGCGATCGCGCGCGCGATCCTCAACAAGCCGTCGATCCTGCTCGCGGACGAACCGACCGGAAACCTCGACAGTCAGACGACCACCGAGATCCTCGCGCTCTTCCGCCAACTGCACTCCGAAGGGCAGACGATCGTGATCGTGACCCACGAAGACGAGGTTGCTGCGCACTGCCAGCGCGTGGTGCGGCTGCGCGATGGTCGGGTTCTCAGCGATCTTTCGATCGCGCAGGATGTCGCGGGCCGACACCTCGAATCGATGCGTGCGACCACTGGCGCCGCCGCGACGGCCGCCGCGACGGGCGGAGGTGCCGCTTGCTGAACCCGCTGTTCTGGCTGCAGGCGATCACCCTCGCGTTCTCGCAGATCTGGGCGAACAAGTCGCGCGCGTTCCTCACAGCGCTCGGCATCATCGTCGGAGTCGCGAGCACCACGGCGGTCATCGCGGCGCTCACGGGCCTCAAAGGCAAGGTGCTCGCCGAGTTCGAGTCGGTCGGTGCGAGCAAGTTCTTCGTCTTCCCGGATCGGCCCGACAACGCGCCGCGCAACATGTATCCCTGGGAGAAGATCCTGCTGAAGCCAGAGGAAGCGCGCGCGATCCGCGACGAGTGCACGCTGGTGAAGGCGGTGACTCCGATCACCGAGGTCGGCCTCGACGTCGAGTCGGGCGACAAGCGCATCGAGGGCATCACCGTCGCGGGGATCTGGCCCGACTGGCACGAGGTGCAGAACCGATTCGTCGAGGAGGGCAGGCCCTTCACGACGATCGACGTCGACAGCGAGCGGCAGGTCTGCCTGATCAATGTCGATGCGATCGCGGAGCTCGACCTGTCGGCGAACGCCGTCGGCGAGGCGATCCTAATCGGAGGGCGGCGCTTCCTCGTTGTCGGCATCGTCGAGACAACGCAAGCGCGGTTCTTCGGCATGAATACGTCGAGTGCGGAGATCTTCATTCCGTTCTCGGTCGCGGAGAAGATGCAGGACCGCAACTTCTTCATGCGCATCGAGGGCATGTTCGCGAACCCCGAGCTTGCTGAGGAGGGTGAGGACGAGGTGCGCTTCGTGCTGCGCCGGATGCGCGGGCTTGCGCCGAGCGATCCGCAGACGTTCCAGGTGGCCGCGATCGACAAGTTCATCGAGCAGTTCAAGACGCTCGCGACCGGTATCACCGCGATCGCGGGCGGCATCGTCGGGATCTCCCTTCTTGTCGGCGGCATCGGCATCATGAACATCATGCTCGTGTCGGTGAGCGAACGGACCCGCGAGATCGGGTTGCGCAAGGCCGTCGGTGCGACGCCGACGGCGATCCTGCTCCAGTTTCTTCTCGAGGCGGTGACGCTCTGCCTCGTCGGCGGTTTCATCGGGATCGCGATCGGACGCATTGCCGCGTACGGATTGACGAAGATCCCCGGTGCGCAGCTCGAGCAGGCCGACATCCCGTTCTGGGCGGTGGTGCTCAGCTTCGCGTTCAGCGCCGCGACCGGCATCGTGTTCGGTATGTTCCCGGCGATCAAGGCGGCGCGGCTCGACCCGATCGAGGCGCTGAGGCACGAATGACGATGTCGAGCATCCGACTCCAGCTTTCCCCTGCGCGTACGAGCGCCGCGCTCGCGCTCGCGATGGCGACCACCGGCTGCCGCAGCGGCATCTTCGACAACGAGGATCCACGCTGGCGCGTGCCCGAAGCCCAGTTGCGACGCATCGAGGCGACGGACCCCGCTGCGGCTTCGCTCGCGCCGCCCGTGACCCTCGAGGATGCCGCGAAGGAAGCGCTCGCCTCGATCGAGGTTCCTGTCGCGCCGGAGGGTGGCGTGGCACTGTCGCTTGCGGATGTTCGCGCGGCGGTGCTTGCGAACAACCTCGACCTGCGGACGATCCTCGTCGACCCCGCGATCGCGCGCGCGAACCTCTCGGCCGAGGAGGCGAAGTTCGAGGGCGTGTTCTTCGCCGAGTATGACCGCAGCAACAACAGCGTCTTCGCCGATCTCGCGACGGGTGAAAGTCCCGACGCCGATTCGTTCAACGCGGGCTTCAGCCTACCGCTCGCGACCGGTGGCGAGATCTCGCTTTCCTCGCCGCTCACCCGCGGCGCGAGCGGGCTCACCTTCGGAGGATCAGACGACGATTGGCTGGCCGCGGTGAGCTTCTCGATGAGCCAGCCACTTCTCCGCGGCGCGGGCGTCGACGCCAACACGCATTCGATCCGCGTGGCTGAGTGGCAGGGGCAGATCGCCGATGCGCGCACCAAACTTGAGGCGATTCGCGTCGTTGCGAGTTCAGACAAGGCGTACTGGGATCTCTACTCAGCGTATCGCGAGCTCGGTGTGCGCCGTGCGCAGTACGACGTAGCGGTGAAGCAACTTGAGCGTGCCAAGCGACGCGTACAGGCCGGCGATGCGCCCGAAATCGAGGTGGTGCGCGCCGAGAGCGGCATCGGTCGCACGCTTGAACAGATCATCGTCGCCGATTCGAACCTGCGCATCCGCCAGCGCGCGCTGAAGCGCCTCATGAATCGCGACGACCTTCCGGTGTCGACTGAGACGGCATTGAAGCCTGCGAGCGATCCGAATCCGGTTGGACTGAAGCTCGATGGACGCGCGCTGGCCGACAAGGCCGTCACGAACCGGATGGAGATGCTGGAGCTCGAGCTGCAGCTTGCGATCGACCAGAGCGAGATCGGCTTCCGCCGGAACGCGGCGCTCCCGCTCTTCGTGCTCGACTACGGCTACAACCTGCAGGGCACCGGGCCCGAGGCGCACGAGGCGTACGGAAACCTCGGGAACGACGACAGCTTCAACGTGGGGGTGCGTGCCGAGATCCCGCTTGGGAACGAAGCCGCGGAGTCGCGCGTGAACGCGGCGATCCTGCAGCGCGTGCAACGGCTTGGGACGCGCGAGGCGCGTCGACAGTCGATTCAGACCGAGGTGTACGACGCGCTCGACAGCCTCGCGCAGAGCTGGCAGCGCATTCTTGCCGCGCGACTCGAGACGATCCTGGCGGCGCGCACGCTTGCGGCCGAGGAAAGGCAGTTCGACGTCGGACTACGCACGAGCACCGACGTGCTCGATGCGAGCGCAAGCCTCGCCGACGCGCAGAGCCGCGAGGTGGCGGCGCTTGCGAGCTATCAGGTCGCCCTCGTCGACATTGCATTCGCGACGGGCACATCGCTTGGTGCTGCGCGCATTCGTTGGGAGCCGTTCTCAAAGGACGAGTTGCCGGCGCTCGAGAACATTCCTGGCGCACAGGAACCGTCGGAGCGGGGTGGGTTTCGCGAGGAAGCGGCGCCTATTTCCCCCGCGCCGGAAGCGGCGCCTACTTCCCCCGCGCCGGAAGCGGCGCCTACTTCTACCGCGCCGGAAGCGGCGCCTACTTCTACCGCGCAGCCGTAAGCGCTTGCGATGCGATGGAGCGGATTGCTTCTGGCATCGCCGCATCTGACTCGAGATCGGCGAACGCGCGCAGGAGCGCCTCGCCGCGCTGGCTTGTGATGAGCCTGCCGTGCCGCACGAGCGCTGCAGCGATGGTCGCGGCATAGAGCCGCGCCGCGAGGCTTCGCTCGGCTGTGGTCGTGCCGGCGGTTCGCAACATCTTGTAGGCGCCCTTCAGCTGCTCGAGGGCGTCGAGCGACGTCGTCGTCGCCACGATCGCATCGAAGGGATCGCGCGCGCCCGGCACGATCTCGCGCGTGAGCCACGTCGCGCCCGCAAGCGTCGGTGACGCGTCGAGCTCGAAAGCCCAGCGCAGCGTGTCGCCGAGGTGTGATGGCGCGCTGCTCGATCCGCTCCGCGTGGGCGAGGGAGTCGCGCCGTGGTGGTCGGTGGTGTGCGGTTCGGTGGACATCGGCGGGGGTCTCGATGCGAGGGTCGGCGCGATCGCGGCTCTTGCTATGGGGTCGGGCGACTCGCGAGGAGCGCCATCAGTTGCTGAACTTCGTCGGCCACATCGCTCGGGTCCTCGACCGTTGCGCGGAGTTCATCCATCAGAATGGTGGCGAAACGCCGCTTCACGACGAGAAGCCGCGCGGCGCAGGTTCCCTTCTCGAGACCGAATCGCGGCGCGATCTCGTCGTATCCGACGGCGGTACCCTCGGTCGCCGCCTGGAGGACACGCAGACGGAAGATCTCCCACGACGCCTCCTCGCCCTCGGCGAGCAGCTCGCGCTGCAGGCGCTCGGCTGCCGCGCGAATCATGCCGGCGACGAAACGCGAGTGAAATGCGCGCTCCGGCGAGCCCGATGCGTGTTCGGCGGGTTCGAGCCCATGCTCGGCCATCACCTCGATCGCCGCGACGCCACCCTTCGGCATGCGGGTTGTGGCGGTACGACGGCGATGCATGTCGGCGAGGTAGTTGCGAACCGACCCGAGCAGCAGCGTGCGGAAGCGGCCGCGGTCGCGGTCGGCGCGCTCGAGGAGGTGCCTCGACAGGAAGACGTCGCAGAGGAATCCCTGCGTGAGGTCGGTGGCCTCCTCGTGGGATCGGCCGGACGCTCGGATGAAGGCGTAGATCGCCGGCCATGAGCGTCTGGTGATGGCCTCAAGGCTCGCTTTCGCGGTGGTCGAGGCACTCGCCGCATCGCGGATGAGATCCCAGTTCGTCTGGGTGAGGGAGGGGTTCGCGCGGGAGCCCATGCATGGACAAGGTACGCAACGCAGCGGAAATCCGTACACGTTCGGGCCGGAAATCGTCTGAATGATGGATGCCGTCGGTGCGACCGGCTTCCGCGGCAGCGGCTTGTTGCTTCGAACGCGTTTACGACTCAAGCGCCGCCCGGCCGCGCGGGAGTTCGAAGCGCTCCGTCGTTCGGATGTACGCCGAGCCGCCCATGCGTCCAACGGCCGCAAGCCGCGCGGGATCGATGCGCTTCCCGTCGAGGACGGCGTCGTCGACGTGCAGGAGGACGACCCGGCCGATCACAAGGTTGCCACCATCGGGGACGCCGGGCGCGAACCGCTTCACCTCGACCGTCTCGCACTCGAAGGTGACAGGACTTTCTGCGAAGCGCGGCGCGGCGATTCGTTCGCAGGCGACCGGCACGAGGCCGGAAAGCGCGAACTCGCTCTCGTCCGGCGGAAGCCGCTCGGAGCAGGCGACCACGCGGCGGATCGTCGACTCGGTAGCGAGGCCGATCGAGAAGCACCCGGTTCCACCCTCGGTCGCGGGCTTTGCGTTCGCGAGCGTGTCCTTCTCGCCGCCATCCTCGCGGTTCGACGGGCAGAACATGACGAGAAACGGCTCGGCCGAGATGCCGTTGAAGAAGGAGAAAGGTGCGAGGTTGGTGGCACCCGACGGTGACACCGTGCCGACGACCGCGATCGGGCGCGGAACGATCGCTCCGATGAGGAGGCCGTAGCGGCGTGACTCGGGAAGTTCGGCCGGATCGAGCCTCATGCGCGGTGCCTTGCGAGATCGTCGCGGACGCGCGCGAGGAGGCTCTCCATCGCCGCCTCGAGCATGCGGATCATGTCGGTGAAACCGTCGCGGCCGCCGTAGTAGGGATCGGGAACATCGTCCTGATCGCGCGTGTCGTCGAAGTGACGGATGAGGACGACGCGTTCGCGCGGGGCGCCTCGCGCGACCACGTCGCGGACGTGCGAGCGATCCATGCAGACGTAGAGGTGGTGCTCCGCGAAGTCGCGTGCGCGAAGTCCGCGGGCGGCGCCGTCCGCCGGATAACCCGCATCGCGCAGCGCGTCAGCGGATCGGTGGTCGGGGTCCTCGCCCTCGTGCCAGTCGCCGGTGCCGGCCGAGTCGATCTCGAGATCGGGGAGGATTCCCGCGCGTCGCGCGTGCTCGCGGAAGATGTTCTCGGCGGCGGGACTGCGGCAGATGTTTCCGGTGCAGATGAAGATGACGCGGTAGGGCTTGCCTGCGCGGCTCATGCGTCGAGTGTACCGGGCGCGCGCCGTATACTGCGCGCGTCATGGCGTACGACTACGACCTCATCGTCCTCGGAAGCGGGCCCGCCGGGCAGCGTGCGGCTGTTCAGGCCGCGAAGATCGGAAAGCGCGTTGCGATCGTCGAGCGACGACAGATGGTCGGTGGCGTGTCGCTTCATACCGGGACGGTTCCGAGCAAGACCTTCCGCGAGGCGGTGCTGTCGCTGACGCATGTGCCGTCGCTCTCGTCTGGAACGCCCGTGCAGCGACCGAGGCCCACGATCGAGGATCTGCTGCACCGCGTGAACGACGTGATCGAGCGCGAACTCGATGTGGTGGCGCGACAGCTTTCGCGGAACGGCGTTGATCTGATCAGCGGTTCGGCGAGGTTCTTCGACGATCATTCGATCGCCATCGACGGCGGCTCGATCGATCGCCACGCGTCGGCGGAAAGGTTCCTGATCGCGACCGGCAGCATCCCCGCGGATCCGCCGGTGCCGTGCGACCACGAGACGGTGCTCACGAGCGACGACATCATCCATCTGAAACGCATTCCGAAGTCGCTCGCCGTGATCGGCGGCGGAGTGATCGGCATCGAGTACGCCTCGATGTTCGCGGAGCTCGGCGTCGGGGTGACGCTGATCGATCGCCATGCGAGACCGCTCGACTTCTGCGACACGGAGATCGTCGATGAACTCATTCACCAGATGCGCGGACGGCGCATGACATTCCGGCTTGGCGAGGCGGTGAAGTCGCTGAAGTGCCTCGCGGAGGGGAAGGGCGCGTCGATCGAGCTCGAGAGCGGGAAGCTCGTCGATGTTGACGCGGTGCTCTACTCGATCGGTCGCGTAGGGAACACGGCGGCGCTTGCCCTCGAGAAGACGGGCCTCAAGCCCGACGATCGTGGTCGCCTCACCGTGGATGCGCAGTACAGGACGACGGTGCCGCACATTTCCGCGGCGGGCGATGTGATCGGCTTCCCCGCGCTCGCCTCGACGAGTTCGGAGCAGGGGAGACTCGCCGTCTGTGCGATGTTCGGCCTCGAGGCGAAGCCAGCGCCCGCCGGGTTCCCGTACGGGATCTACGCCATCCCCGAGATTTCGGTGATCGGCGCGACGGAAGAGGAACTGACCAAGAACAAGGTCCCTTACGAGATCGGCGTGGCGCGCTACGCGGAGATCGCGCGCGGGCAGATCCTCGGCGACGAGAGCGGCCTCTTCAAGATGATCTTTCACCGCGAGACGCGCAAGTTGCTCGGCGTGCACTGCATCGGTACGCAGGCGACGGAGCTCATCCACATCGGGCAGGCCGTGCTGTCGCTCGGTGGCGGACTCGACTACTTTCTCGAGACGGTGTTCAACTATCCGACGCTTGCCGAGTGCTACAAGGTGGCGGCGTACAACGCAGCAAACCATCTGCGCGCGAAGTCGGTGACGCCCGCTTGATCCCGTCCGATGCGCGCGTATACTCGCCGCGTCTTTCACAACAGGGGCCGACCAGATTCGACCGGACGCAACCGGTCCATCGTTGCGAGTCGTGGAGCATCCAGGCCACGTAAAAAGGATGCAAAACAACAACTGCCAACACGCAGTACGCTCTCGCCGCCTAATGCGCGGTGACGCGGAGTAAGCCCGACACCCGGTAGGGTTTGCCCGCGCTAAAAACCGGGTTGGTTCCAAAGCGCCGCCTGGCCGCAGAGGAACGAGAACACAGTCAGGCTGGCCGAGGTTTGGCGCTCGTCGTGCGCGGATGACCTTGGCGAGATTGAAAGCACGAACACACTCGTAGACGCGGTGGGCAGGACGTATCGGGACGGGGGTGCGAATCCCCCCGGCTCCATCTCAACGAACAGGGCCCCAGCATTGCTGGGGCCCTGTTCGTTGAGATGGCAAGATGGAGCGCTCGCGAGATGGAGCGCTCGCAACCTGCTTCGCAACTTGCTCGCTTTGGCGTGGATCGCGCCAGAGGGAGCCGCCGCAGCGGCGACCGACTTCGCTTTGGCGTGGATCGCGGCGGAGGGAGCCGCCGCAGCGGCGACCGACTTCGCTTTGGCGTGGATCGCGCCAGAGGGAGCCGCCGCCTTTGCTCG
>Ga0172372_10009653_pt1 | contig 12515 bp, 9 predicted proteins | sample LakKiv5m_2_FD_114544 | JGI IMG/M metagenome (GOLD analysis project Ga0172372, IMG submission 114544) | Freshwater microbial communities from Kabuno Bay, South-Kivu, Congo - kab_092012_9.5m | ecosystem: Environmental > Aquatic > Freshwater > Lake | place: Democratic Republic of the Congo...
ACCGACCAGGAAGTACGCTGGTGCCCGGGTTGTGGTGATTATTCCATTCTGGCCCAGGTTCAAAAAGTTATGCCAACCATTGGCATTCCCAGAGAAAATATTGTTATGGTAAGTGGAATTGGCTGTAGCAGCCGTTTTCCTTATTACATGAATACCTATGGCATGCACTCTATTCATGGAAGGGCAACCGCTGTAGCGAGTGGATTGAAAGCGGCCCGTCCCGAACTGAGTGTGTGGATCATTACAGGAGACGGTGATGGACTCAGTATTGGTGGTAATCATACCCTTCATCTGCTGCGCAGGAATTTTGATGTGAATCTTCTCTTGTTCAATAACCAGATTTACGGACTTACCAAGGGTCAGTATTCGCCCACATCAGAAGAAAACAAAGTAACCAAGAGCACCCCATTTGGAAGCATCGACCATCCCTTTAATCCAATGGCCTTGGTGTTGGGCGCAGATGCAAGTTTTGTTGGCAGAAGTATGGACAGAGATCCCAAGCACCTTCAATACATGCTTACCCGCGCCCATCAACACAAGGGCTCTTCTTTTTTAGAAATCTATCAGAATTGCAACATATTCAATGATGGGGCATTCGAAGTATTTACGGAGAAGGGCACCAAAGCAGAAGAAACCCTCTTTATGGAGCAGGGTAAACCTCTTGTATTCGGGGCTAACCAGCAAAAGGGCATCCGGCTCGATGGATTGAAACCTGTGGTGGTAGAGTTGGGAAATGAATTTTCAGCCGATGATTGCTGGATACACGATGAAAAAGATTTTTTCAAAGCACAAATGTTGACCCGACTTTTTGATCAGCCCATTGGTTCAGGCGGACGATTCCCCCGTCCCTTCGGAGTCTTTTTCCAAACCGATCGTCCCTGCTATGAAGATGTGATGACCGCTCAAATCAACGATTTCATTGCCAGTAAAGGAAAAGGTGACCTCGATAAATTATTGAGGGGAAGAGAAGTTTGGGAAATCACTGCCTGATTGCCGGAATTACAACACCACAATTCCCTGTCTTATCGCAAAAGTTACCAATCCGACACGTGACGCTACATTGATTTTTTTCAACAAATTATCCCGGTAGCCGTCAATGGTTCTCGGACTAACAAACATTTCTGCTGCAATTTCTTTGTAGCTTTTGTCAGTGCATAGCCACTGTAGGAATATTCTTTCTCTGTCACTTAGCATCGCAGCCAACATGGCTTCACTTGTTTGTCTGTGTTTCATTTTATTTCTCTCCTGCAGCAAATGAAGGCAGGAAGCTGAGTGTAGATACTGACCTTTTAACCGGATCTGGTCGAGTGCATTTTTCAACTCATTCGGTTCGGCATCCTTTTGCAGGTAGCCATGGACACCCATGTTCAACAATTTTTCCAGACAATGATCTTCCTCAAGCATACTTATAACCAATAGTTTGATGTCGGGGTATTGGTGTTGTAACCATTCTATGATTTCAAATCCATTCATTCCCGGCATTCTGATGTCGAGAAGAATAAGTTCAGGAAGGGGCGTTTGTTGTAACAACGATCTTAACTCACTTCCACTGCCGGCTTGAAGCATTACACGGTATTCAACCCAAAGGTCGATACAGGCGGCCAGTGATTTTCTGAAAAGTATATGGTCATCTACAAGAGCCAATCGCATGGGTAGATTTTTTATGAATGCAATTTGACTATGTTGGCGAATCAGACTTACGTGTTTTATACCTGATTTTTTATGTAAAAAAACTGTCTTGATTTAGGTATAAATAACGTTGTCTTTGGAATACATTCCTCCTAGTTTTGTTTTGTATCCGGTGGAAATGAGCGGCCGCCGGGAACACAGTAATCAAGGGTTAACAGCAATAGCGGCGCAAGGCCGCTGTTGCATTTTATACCGGTTATATGAAAACAGGTGATTATATTTATGCATGCTGCTGACAATTCATCCCGAACATCCTCAACCCCGCTTGATTCAACAAGTGGCCGACTGCCTGGCCTCGGGTGGCATTATCATTTATCCTACAGATACTATTTATGGACTCGGCTGCGATATTTTTCACCCCAAAGCTATTGAACGCATTGCCCGCATCAAACAGGTTGATCCACAAAAAGCACAACTTAGTTTTGTATGCAGTAGTCTTAGTGACCTGAGTCAGTACACGAAAAGTATTTCAACACCACTTTATCGGATCCTTAAAAATTATTTACCGGGTCCATATACCTTCATCCTTCCAGCCAGCAAACAGGTACCCAAATTGCTGCACAGTAAAAAAAATACCATCGGACTTCGAATTCCTGACCATCCCATTGCCCTGGCAATCGTCAATGCAACCGGAAGACCCTTGCTTTCTGCTTCCCTTCCGGGAGATGTACCCGAATCAATTGCTCAACCCGAAGAAATCTACCACCGGTTTCAATCCCTGGTCGATATTGTAATAGATGCCGGACCAGGAGGCATAGTTCCTTCGACCATCATAGACTGCACCGGAACCGAATGTATGGTTACCCGACAGGGCGCAGGTACCTGGGAAGAAAATTGATCAATCCCATATCGGTAACTGCCGCGAACGAATTTTGAAACTCTTCCTGTGACAATCAGATAACCCATGCGCTTCAATTGCCCGACGATGGGTGGAGGTTCCATAACCTTTGTTCCTGTCAAAACCATATTGGGGATGCTGAATAGCTAATTCTTTCATGATATCGTCGCGAAAGGTTTTTGCTAAAATACTGGCAGCCGCTATGTTGGCGAAACGAGCATCCCCTTTGACCATGCAGAGATGGGGAATAGAAAGATAGCGAGAAAAGCGATTGCCATCAATCAACAACAATTCCGGAACCTTACTCAGTTGTTGAATGGCAGTATGCATGGCAAGATAAGTAGCCTGTAAAATATTCATATGATCTATGGTAGCCACATCCACTTCTCCGATTCCCCAGGCAATTGCCTCTTTGCAAATAATTTCCCTTAATAAATATCGGTCTGACTCTTTTACCTGCTTGCTATCATTGAGTAAAGGATGAAAAAAATCGGAAGGCAAAATCACTGCTGCAGCGACTACCGGTCCGGCAAAGCAACCCCTGCCGGCTTCATCTACACCTGCTTCTGTTAAAGTTGTTTGATGTTGAACAGGTAACATGCTATAAAAGTGCTAATTAGTTTCCACTCCCACAAATTTCTTGCAAAGGCATGGATGGTCTGTAGTAATTTTGTGCCTTCAATACAAAGCGAGATGACAACAGCAGGGCATTCAGATCAATTGGTGATTAAGTGGTTGCAGGTAGGTATTGTAATGACTATTCTGCAAATTGCTTTGGGTGGTATTACCCGCTTAACCGGAAGCGGACTCTCCATCACGGAATGGGAAGTCATTACAGGTGTATTGCCACCGCTGAACCACGATGAATGGGTAGCTGCATTCGATGCCTATCGAAAAACACCTCAGTATCAGTTATTGAATTATGATTTTCAGCTTCCTGATTTTCAGTTTATTTTTTTCTGGGAATGGTTCCACAGACTTTGGGCACGGTTAATCGGATTGGTGTTTGCAGTAGGATTTTTCTGGCTCCTATTCGGAAAACATTTCAAAAAGAACATGGTGACACCATTGCTGGTTCTTTTTTTGTTAGGAGGTCTTCAAGGTGCCATAGGATGGATCATGGTTAAGAGCGGACTCACAGGAGACGCTGTCTATGTTAAGCCCACCCGGCTTGCCCTTCATTTTGTTTTTGCCCTTGGGTTACTCTGTTATACCTGGTGGTTCACGATGCAACTTCAATATGAAAATTCAGAGAAGTTGAAACATACTGCAATGCATCGTTGGGTTGTTATTTTACTGGCAGTAATGCTGGTACAACTGGCATTTGGGGCACTAATGGCCGGACATAAAGCCGCAACAGCCGCCTCTACCTGGCCAACCATCAACGGGGAATGGTTCCCCCTCAGCCTGCAAAACAGGCACCTGAAAGATTTTATTGAAAATCCCATCCTTATACACCTGGCACACCGGTCTTTGGCTTATTTTTTGCTAATAGCCATTGTTGTGTTTTCCTATCGTTTGGGGCAAATCAACTTGCCACCGGCAGTGAAACAGATGCGCTGGTTACCCGTACTGGTCGTTTTTATTCAGGTGATGCTGGGTATCAGCTCCCTACTCGCCAGTAAGGGAATTGTACCGGGTAAATGGGGGTACTTTGAATGGTCAGCACAACTGCACCAATTAACAGGGATGGTTCTTCTGCTTGTTTTGGTGAAAATGCTGTATCTAATAAGGCCGGTCCGTTCCTGAATCAATGAGCAACGGACATTCGAAAAATAAAAGGATATCATTGAAAAAATTTTTCTCACTTTTCTGGTATGCCCTGCCTGTTCAACTCTTTCTGCTTCACTTTCGAAAGCACCAGGAACTTCTTGTTCTATGGTACATATTGTTTGCAACAGTTACCGGACATTTTCTCAATAATTTTGGGGCTGATTCTCTTTTTCTTACGCCCGAATATTTTGGGACAACAAATTTTCTCAGCACCGCAATGGTGGGTTTTGCCTTTGGTATCTTTTTAATGAGTTGGAACATCGCCACATTTATATTACATGCCCGTAGCATCCGCTTTCTGGTTACAACTGCACAACCTTTTCTGAAATACTGCATCAACAATGCCATCCTCCCATTGTTTTTTTTCTTCATCTACGTTTATCAGATGGGGACTTATGCCAGCAATAGCAACCTTTTTTCTTCGTGGGCTGTTGTAGGTATATTGAGTGGACTGCTACTGGGATGCATTGCCTCCATCACCATTTCATTTCTCTATTTTTTTGGTGCAGACAAAACCATCTATAAAAACCTTTCCGGAGTAATTCGTCAGACCACCCTCCAATTTGGTCAGCGGCCTTCACCCAAGCTTCTACACCTGGAAAAGCCACAGATTCCTGTAAAATGGTTCCTCAGTGCCCGCTTGCACTGGCGCAAACCAAGGGATGTAAGACATTATCCCACAAGTTTCATTGAGGCCGTTTTTCAACGCCACCATTTTTCTGCCATCATCGCAATCCTCATCGCTTTCGTTTTTCTGGTATTCGTAGGATTTAGTTCAGATACCCGACTCTTTCAATTACCTGCAGCTGCCAGCATCATTTTATTTTTCTCATTGCTCATTGCATTTGCAGCCGCTCTTACCATCTTTCTTAAGAACTGGACCTTACCGATTTTGGTAATTGTATTCTTCCTGGTTCAATGGTTATACCAGCAGGACGTGCTGGATGTTCGCAATAAGGTGTATGGACTGGATTATACAAAAAATGGGTTCTGGCCTGAATATTCGCGGGAGGCATTGATTCTGATGTCACACCCGGATTCAATAAGAAAAGACAAGGAAGTTTATGAACGGCGGCTTGAAAACTGGAAAAACAGGCAGACAGTCAACAAACCCCGATTGCTCATCATCAATACCAGTGGCGGCGGAAGCCGAAGTGCTACATTTACCTTTCATGTTCTACAACACCTTGACAGCATAACGGGAGGTCGGCTGATGCGCCAGACTTTTTTGATCACCGGAGCCTCCGGGGGTATGTTGGGCGCCTCGTATTTCAGGGAACTATATGCCAGAAAACAACAAAACAAAATAAAAAGTTTACAGGATCCTGCATATAGCGAACGCATTGCAAAGGACCTGCTCAATCCGCTTTTTTCTTCTTTTGTAACCAGAGACCTTATCGGACCGGTTCAGCATTTTACTTACCAGGGTAAGCGATACCCCAAAGATCGTGGGTATGCATTTGAAAGAAAGCTGTCTGAAAATACTGATGGGGTATTGGATAAGCCACTTCATTCGTATGCTTCTGCCGAATCCGTTGCTGAACTGCCTACCCTATGGATGCATGCTGTCATTTCCGGTGACGGACGAAAATTACTTGTCAGCAATGATCGGTTGCGATTTTTAATGCGCTACCCTTCCAATTCCCTTTCTGACAATACTTTTACCGAACCCGATGCGGTAGATTTTCAAACCCTGATGGAAGAACGCGGTGCCAATACTGTCAATCTGCTTACCGCCCTGCGCATGAATGCCAGTTTCCCTTATGTCTTGCCCAATGTTTGGCTACCTACCCGCCCGGTGATTGATGTAATGGATGCCGGCTTGAGAGATAATTACGGACAAGAATCGGCACTGCGTTTTGTTCAGGTTTTTCAGGACTGGTTGAAAAAAAATACATCAGGAGTTGTCTTACTTCAAATAAGAGACAGAAGTCTGAATGATTGGGATAGTCTTTCCATGAAAGGTAATTTGGGTAATATGCTGTTGGATCCCCTCTTGGTGCTGAATAAAAACTGGTACCGCATGCAGGATTTCGCTCAACAATCTTCTCTGAATTTCTTGGCGGATGCGTATGGTGCAAACCTTAGGCGCTTTGTTTTTCAATACCAACCCTCCAGGAAAGAGTCAGCTGCCAGTCTTAGTTTTCACCTAACGCCCGCCGAGAAAAGAGACCTGGCTGCAGCAGTATTGAATCAATCTAACCAGGCTCAGTTTGATCAACTCATTTCCTTACTCCGGTAACAATAGATTACTATGAATTTTTTGCAGGCTGAATCAAATCAAAGCAAGCCGGTAAAATTTGTATCTGAAAAATTTCTGCAGTCGTTGCGGGCTCACCATCAATGTGTAAGGGGGCCAGCTTAGGATTTTTGATAACGAGTGAGGGAGTTTGGAAATAAAGGATGTTTTTATTGGTGAAGCTTTCCACCAATTCCTGTAAGCGGTTGTTGCCCCTGATTTGTTTCAGGATGGCAAATGGAAGTTTTGCCTTGTGCATTTTTTGTACGATAACAACATCGAGTAACCCATCATTTAAACTGGCCTGCGGAGCAATGGTTACCTGGTTTCCAAACTGGTTGCTATTGGCAATGCTGATGAAGAAGGCATCAGTGAAAAAAGAAAACTGATCGAGTATGATTTCGAAAAGGTATGGCTGCGCCTTAAAATACTGAAGTAAACTTTGTTGTGTATAAGAAACAAGTCCCCGGCTGTTGGCTTTGGCAAATTCTTCAGCCACCCTCGCATCCAATCCAAGACCACTTAACAAACATGAAAACTTCTGATTGATAAGAAATGCATCGACATGGGATGAACTTCCCTCAAAAATGAGTGAGAGCGCTGCCTGCGGCTTCAGGGGAATATGTGCAGCTAGAGCCAATCCATTGCCGGAGCCTACCGGTATGATACCAAAGCGAACCGATAAATGACGCATGGCTTTTACTACCTGATTAACCGTGCCATCTCCACCCACCGCAATAACATCCGTGAAGTTATGACGGGTAATCAAGTCAATCACCTCCTCATAATTTCCGGTGGGATGCGTAGCTAAAATCTCATATTCCAAACCACGGGAAGAGGTTTCCCGATCAATCATTTTTTTCAGCTTATCCTTTTTTTTGGTGCCGGAAATCGGATTGATGAGATAGATCAGCTTCCTTTCTTTCATCCTTACAAAATGTCAATGATAAATACCAATAAAATTACCAGCGAATCAGGGCACTGCCCCAGGTGAAACCACTGCCGAAAGCAGCCAGACAAACCAGATTTCCTTTCTCAATCATTCCCTTTTCCCAAGCTTCACAAAGTGCGATGGGTATAGAGGCAGCTGTGGTGTTGCCATATTTTTGTATGTTGTTGTACACCTGGTCATCCCTTAGTCCTAACTTTTGTTGAACAAACTGACTGATGCGCAGATTGGCCTGGTGGGGGATGAGTAAACCGATATCTCCCGGTATTAGCCCGTTCTTATTCAATGCTTCCATGATTACTTCCGGAAACTTTACCACCGCTTTTTTGAATACCGACTGTCCGTCCATATACGGAAAATTCTGTGCTTCATCAATCATTCGGTGGCTCATGAACATGTTACCAATTTCAGCTTCATCAAAGCTCGCATAATTATATTCTGCCCAGTGGTTGGCATGGGTACCCGGATTATACATGGCCAGCAATTCTGCAGCTGCCCCGTCACTATGGAGGTGAGTACTTAAAATTCCGGCACCTTCCTCCGTTGAGGGTTGTAAAACAACAGCACCTGCACCATCTCCAAAGATTACGGATATATTTCTACCGCGGGTTGTGAAGTCTAGCCCAAAGGAATGTTTTTCACTCCCTACAATCAAGATATTTTTATACATGCCACTGCGGATGAACTGCTCACCCACACTCAGGGCATACAGAAATCCGCTGCATTGGTTTCTAACATCCAGGGCCCCGATTTCCCGCATATTCATGGCCCGCTGTAACAATACACCACAACCCGGAAAATAGTAATCGGGGGAGAGGGTAGCAAAAATAATAAAGTCAATATCTTGGGCGGTTGTACCTGCCCTTTCCATTGCCTGTTGGGCAGCCAAAACCCCCATGGTAGTGGTGGTTTCTTTGGTTCGGTGAGCATATCTGCGTTCACGGATACCTGTTCGTTCCTGTATCCACTCATCCGAGGTATCCATGTATTGTGTGAGATCCTGGTTGGTAACCACCTGCTCAGGAACGTACATTCCAATACCGGCAATTCGTGCTTGGGGCATGAGCAATCGTTTTAGCGAAGATAGAAAAGATTGGGGAAAGCCACCATTCCGCTCATGTGCCTCATTGTCCGCTTATCAAAGGAAGCCTCATTACATTTTGAAAAAATAACCTGGTTTCTTTTTCCACTCCTTCTACATCTTTTGATAAGATGGGTGAAGCCAAAACATGGTTACCGGTCTCAGGCATGGCGACCGATCTCTTCAAACTGTCTGGTGTTCCCAATTGTTGCATCATTTGCAGAATGGCACTTACTTTCACTACAGGATCCTGGTGTTTTTCATCCTTGTAAAAATAAAGCGCCAATACAGGTTGATGGATGGCATTAAACGTGCCCGGCAGCATGGTTGTCTCCAATAATTCTTCCAACTGAACTGTTGCCTCCAGCCGATAAGTATAATTCCAGTATTGCTTATAAGCAGCGTCTTTATGACCAGCAGTATTGAATTTAGATCCTTTTACTAGTCGGGCAATTTGAAGCCCCCATGGATTATTCAACAACCAGGCATTGGGATCATTGATGGCAATATTGGGGGAGTACAAAACAAGACCTGCAATATCCGGAAACGCAGCTGCCAGTTGAAGGGCTACCGTTCCGCCAGTAGAAGTGCCCATCAGAATTACTTTCTTGCCAAGTTTTTTTCCAATAGCATAAGCTTCCTTGGCAGTTTGCCATAGGCCTTCTGCAGAATAATTTAACAAAGCATCGGAAGTGTCTATGCCATGTTCCGCCAACCTCGCCAGATAAAGGTTACAACCAAACATTTGAGCCAGATGCCGGTGAACAGGATCCCCTTCCTCCTGACTGGCACTGAACCCATGCAGGTAAACGATGGCGTATTCAGTTATATTTTTCAATGAATCATTGAACCAAACAATGCGTGCTTCATTATCAGGTTTGATGCGGTGTTTCTGTTCCTGCACAGCCACATATTGTTCTAATTGTTTTGCCGAATCGCTCAGTACTGGCAGATCATTGGTATAAACTGGATGGGAGGGATGAGGTCCAAAAAAATAAAGAATTAAAATGCCTGCCGGTAATAGCAGCAAGGGTAAAAAGCGGCGCATGTTTTTTTTATAAATCTAACCATTTTATTTTTTATCTCTTTCGGTAGTCTCGCATAATTTGAATTAAATTCGGGAGTAAAATATTTTTATGCCGCCCAGAAAAAGATTCCTTGCCTTAGATGTTTTCAGAGGGTTGACCATTTGTTTCATGATTATCGTCAACCACCCCGGAGATGAAAAATCTACTTTTTCATGGTTGCTGCATGCCGAGTGGCATGGATTCACTCCCACTGATCTGGTCTTCCCATCGTTTCTGTTTGCTGTTGGCAATGCCCTTAGTTTTGTAATGCCGGGTTGGGAAAGCAAAACGAATCAGCAAGTAGTTAAACTGGTAACGAAAAGGGCAGCTCTTATTTTTTTACTTGGATTTTTAATGTACTGGTTTCCTTTCATGACCTATGAAAATGGCCACCTTGCCATATCTCCCTTTGACCAAACCCGTATCCTTGGCGTTTTGCAACGCATTGCCCTTTGTTACTGGTCGGCAGCATTGATGATTTATTTTCTCAACACACGATCTGTTTTTTTTGTTAGTGTTTTTTTCTTGCTTTTTTACTGGGCCGCTCTTTATTGGTTTGGTGATTTCAGTAATCCTCTTAGCATGACCGGGAATGCCGGATATTATTTTGATAAATGGTTGATGGGCGAGTCTCATATGTATCATGGTGAAGGAGTCGCCTTCGATCCCGAAGGGTGGTTGAGTACACTGCCTTCAATCGTTAATGTTGTAATCGGTTATTATGCAGGGGCATATCTCCAAAAACAGGGAAGGAACTACCAGGCACTGACACATCTATTGTTCATGGGAGTTCTGCTGCTCTTCATTACCTATTGCTGGTATAGCTGGATACCCATTAATAAAAAGTTATGGACGGGTCCGTTTGTTACTTTGACGACCGGTCTAGACCTTATTTTGCTGGCGGCATTGGTTTACCGGATTGATATCCGCCAGGAGCGGACTGGCAATTGGTTTTTCGAAGTGGCTGGAAAGAATCCCCTCGCCATTTATCTTTTCAGTGACCTTTTCGCTACTACCCTCAGCATAATTACTTTAAAATCGGGCACATCACTTTATGAGTGGATATACATCAATTGTTTTAGTTTCCTAGGGCCATATTATGGCTCCCTTGCTTTTGCGCTGGGTTTTATGGGTATTTGTTGGGGACTAGGTTATTGGATGGACAGGAAAAAGATTTACTTGCGCGTGTGATATTATCCGCCTTGATTATCAAGCCATTCCAGAAATTAACCTACTGATAATCACATTGTTATATCTATTTTATTGTCCCCCATCAGGAAAGTCGTACCTTTGCGCCTTCAAAAAATAAGCATGGAAATCAGGAACATAGCCATAATTGCGCACGTAGACCACGGTAAAACAACCCTGGTGGACAGGATATTGCAAACGACCAAGGTGTTCCGCGATAACCAGGAGACGGGTGAATTGATCATGGATTCGAATGATCTCGAACGCGAGCGCGGCATTACCATTTTCAGTAAGAATGCCGCAGTTACCTACAATGGATATAAAATCAACGTCATCGATACTCCCGGCCACAGTGATTTTGGCGGAGAGGTTGAGCGGGTTTTAAAGATGGCGGATGGGGTGATTCTGCTGGTAGATGCATTCGAGGGTCCCATGCCTCAAACTCGTTTTGTACTTCAAAAAGCACTGCAACTCAACCTGCACCCGCTGGTGGTGATCAATAAAGTTGACAAACCCAATTGCCGGCCCGATGAAGTGCATGATGCTGTTTTTGAATTGTTTTTTAATCTGGATGCAACCGAAGAACAACTCAACTTTCCAACTTATTACGGAAGTGGGAAGCATGGCTGGTTCAATGATTCACTCACTCCTACCGATAATATACTCTCTTTGATGGATGGTATCATCCAGCATGTGCCTGCACCTGAAGTGAAAGAAGGCCCTTTACAACTTCAAATCACTTCTCTTGATTTTTCTTCATTTCTGGGACGGATAGCCATCGGCAAAGTAACCCGTGGATCTATTCGTGAGGCACAAAACATTGCATTGGTTCAACCCGATGGCAGTTTCAAGAAATCCAAAGTAAAAGAGTTGTATGTTTTTGAAGGGATGGGAAAGAGAAAGGTAAACGAAGTAGTGGCCGGTGATCTTTGTGCGGTTGTGGGACTTGAAAATTTCAACATCGGAGATACCATTGCTGATGTTGACATGCCGGAAGCATTGCCCGTTATCAGTGTAGATGAGCCGACCATGAGTATGACTTTTAGCATCAACAACTCACCTTTCTTTGGGAAAGATGGAAAGTTTGTTACTTCCCGTCACTTGCGCGACCGTCTCATGAAGGAAACAGAAAAGAACCTGGCCCTCCGTGTAGAGGATACCGACAGTGCAGATAGTTTCAATGTTTTTGGTCGCGGAATTCTTCACCTTGGAATCCTGATCGAAACCATGCGTCGGGAGGGATATGAATTGACGGTTGGAAATCCACAGGTTTTGGTAAAATACATTGATGGAAAAAAACACGAGCCATTTGAAAATCTGGTGGTGGATGTGCCACAAGAATTCAGCGGAAAAGTAATCGATCTGGTTACACAGCGCAAGGGGGAGATGCAAGTGATGGAGACGAAAGGTGAGATGCAACACCTTGAATTTGAAATTCCTTCTCGCGGTCTGATCGGTCTTCGATCTCAAATGCTTACCAGTACTGCGGGAGAGGCTGTGATGGCTCATCGGTTGATTGGTTATAAGCCATGGAAAGGGCCTATCCCCGGAAGAAACAATGGAGTATTGATTGCGAAATTTCAGGGAACCACAACAGGTTATTCCATAGATAAATTACAAGATCGCGGCAGTTTCTTTGTTGATCCGGGCGAAGAAGTTTATATCGGACAAATCATCGCAGAACATATCAA
>Ga0172372_10009657_pt1 | contig 12512 bp, 13 predicted proteins | sample LakKiv5m_2_FD_114544 | JGI IMG/M metagenome (GOLD analysis project Ga0172372, IMG submission 114544) | Freshwater microbial communities from Kabuno Bay, South-Kivu, Congo - kab_092012_9.5m | ecosystem: Environmental > Aquatic > Freshwater > Lake | place: Democratic Republic of the Congo...
ATCGGTGTCGATGGCAATCCGTCAGCAGCGTTCTGGGTGATCAAGCATGGCATCAAGGCAACGGGTATGCCTGCGTGGGGCAAGAGCATGGGAGACGAGTACATCTGGGGCATGGTTGCCTTCATTGACCAATTGCCGACGATGGATGCCAAGCAATACCAAGCACTCGTCGCATCCAGTGGCGGCCATCAGCATGGTGGTGGGGAAACGCAAATGCACAATCATGAAGGTCAGCACGGCGACAACAAGCCTGGCCATCATGGCAATAGCGGCGGTGGCGATGACCATCATGGATCAGGTGATGCTGGAGAGCCTGGTCATCACGATGCCGCGGCTACGGATAGCGAGGGTGGCTCCGCACCTAAGGCAGGTCACCATTCGGACATGAGTGGCGATGATCACCATGCCGGGGATAAGGCCGCCCCCAGTGGCGGAGACCATCATTCCGAGCAAACTCCGAATGCCTCGCCCAAGACCCACACCCACGCCGATGGCAAAGACCACCTACATGAAAGCTAAGTATCTGGCCCTGCTGGCCGCTCTCTCCGCCACGTCTGCGGTTCAAGCCGCTGAGGCCCTGACGATTGATGTCCATCGTGATGCCAATTGCGGATGTTGCAAGAAGTGGATTTCACACCTCGAAGCGAATGGCTTCAAAGTCGTCGACCATGTCGAAAGCAACATGACAGCAGTGAAGCAAAGTCTGGGCGTCGCGCCGCGGTTGGCGTCTTGCCACACGGCGGTGATTGACGGCAAGTTCGTCGAAGGTCATGTACCGGCTGCTCAGGTCCTCGAACTCAGCAAGGGCAATGATCTGGTTGGTATCGCTGTTCCTGGAATGCCGGCGGGCTCCCCCGGCATGGAAGTCGGTGTCGTACAGCATGCTTACCAGGTTATTGGGTTGACAAAGGCGGGGACAGACCAAGTAATTGAAGATTATTTTCCTCGGTAGAAACTTTATCAAATAAATAGCCGCTTGCGCACGTCCAGTGCCCAGGCGGCTTTAGTGTCTTACTCTACATTCTGACGTCTATAATTTTAATCAACTCATATATCCGTTCAGCTTTCGCCTCCTCAATACCATTAGCTTAATTTCGTTCCAAATCATCAATTAATTGTTTCATCTCCGCAATCTCCCGTCGCTGTGCCTTGACAATTTCATCTGCCAACTGCCGAACGCGCGGATCATTTATTTGCGCTCGCTCGCTGGTCATGATGGCAATAGAGTGGTGCGGGATCATGGCTTTCATATAGTCGGCATCATCTATTGTTACTTGGCTGCGCACAACCCAAAGCGCCACAGCAAAAAGAACGGCACTTGACAATAATATAATTATATTTACACTCCGCACCGTATACATTTTAAGCATGAACAGAAGCATTACTATGGTCATGATAGATCCCATTATCAACGCCATCCAGGCGCGAGTCTCGCTCCACATTACATGCTCAAGTGCGTAGGAGTTCAGATACATAGCCCCATACATCACTACTGTCGAGGTAGAAATCATGGCGGCAAAGCGCAAGTAAGACATATGCATAACATTAAGCCTTTTTTGTAATGAAGAAAATCAGCCAATCTTTTGGCTCACGGACCAAGAATGTGGCTCAGTTGAATGGACAATTTCTTGTGGATGGGAGTTCGAATTTTTTTGCGGGTACAATCCGTGGATGCATGTGCATCGACACCGAAGCCTTTGGTGCCCTCGATGAAGCTACACTTTGAATCGTTCTATCACGCCGTTGCTTTCGATCAATCCCTCGCCTTTCTCGCCGGCGGCCATTGCAGCTTGCCCGGTACTGATACTTAGACAGATCAGAGAAAGTCAAAACAGGGCCTTGTTGTTCATAAATGCTCCTGATGTTATTGGCAGTTTCGTTGTGTTGTTGGACATATGCGCCAAGCGCGCCGGCATAGCCGAGCGCGCTTTTGTCATATTTCCACATGCCAAATAACGTCAGGGTGACCTGGAAATTACATTTCCGTCAGCGCGATGTCATTTATTAGTTCTGGTTCCGGCAGCCTGTCCCGGCTACCCGGTATTCCAGAATATTCAGATTGCCGTTGGAATCCTCGTATGTCATCTGGGCCGGCATCACGCCACAGCTCGCATCCGTAGGGGTGCTGGCTACGACCTTGGCGATGTCAAGCTTCATGCCATAGCGGTAGTGAACGACTTCGGGACGATTCTTCCCGTTAGTCGCAGCATACTCTTGCATGGCCTGTTCATTGGCTTGAATCATCCGACCATAAACACGATCAGCGCCACCTTCTGCAATGGCTGCAGAAGAAATAGCCATAATTGTAAATGCGGCAACAGCGTTGAGGGTTTTCATATTCAATCACTCCTTCCAAGTAGTAATTTGAATATACCCTCGTAACCTGTCACAAAAATGAAGTCAAAATTACATCGTCGTAATGCTGTTTGTGCTGCTACTCAGGTGAGCCGCACTTGGTGTGCGGCTCACCTGAGCGTCTGGAGTTACAGCGCCTGCGGAGCGCGAACTATTCCTGTGCGCTGTCTTCGCATCAGCCAGTAGGCTGCCGGCAAGAGCAGCATGGACATCAGCGGGGCGGTGATCATGCCGCCAACCATGGGGGCGGCAATGCGCTTCATCACCTCTGAACCCGCTCCACCGCCCCAGAGAATGGGCAGCAGGCCGGCGATGATCACGGCCACCGTCATCACCTTAGGCCGCACGCGCAGCACTGCGCCTTCGCGAATTGCCTCCAGTAGTGCCGGATCACCGCTGCGCCCGGTATCCATACGCGCATGCCAGGCATTCTTCAGGTACAGCAGCATGATTACCCCGAACTCTGCCGAGACGCCGGCCAGGGCAATGAAGCCCACGCCGGTGGCCACCGAGAGGTTGAAGCCGAACCAGTAGAGCAGCCAGATGCCTCCCGATAGAGCGAAGGGCAGGGTGGCCATGATCAGTAGGGCCTCACCGAAGCGGCTGAAGGTCAGGTAGAGCAGCACGAAGATAATCAACAAGGTCGCTGGCACCACCCAGGCCAGCCGCGCATTGGCGCGCTCCAGGAACTCGAACTGACCGGAGTAAGAAACGGTCATGCCGGCCTCCAGCCGCACGCGCTCGGCGACGCGTTGCTGCAACTCGCGCACGGTCGATGCCAGGTCGCGCCCACGGACATCGACATAGACCCAACCGGACAGGCGCCCGTTCTCGCTGCGCAGCATTGGCGGCCCTTCGGTCAGACTAACCTGGGCGACGGTGCCCAAGGTGATCTGCTGACCGCTTGCGGTGAGGCCCGGCATCATCACGTCTAAGATGAGCAAGTCGTATGTGGTATGAAGCGCGTGCTGAGCAGCATCGGTCCCGTTTTCAACTCTATCGACTGTGAAGCCTGCCTCTGAAAGCCCCTGCTGTAGGTAGGTGCCTGTTTTCGGCTCGTCTTCAGCAACAAGAAGCTTCATGAAAGTATTCCCTCCGGCATTTGGAGCAGTGTGCCGATTGTCAGGGCGTGCAGCCAGTACCTTACAGAAACGTAATGCTCGCATCATCTGTCTGACAGCTTGTAGCGTTAACGTCTACCTCAGCAGTTGCTCCCACACTCTGCTTTTTGGCCTTTTCATGCTCCTTTGGCCTATCGGCGCCTAGATGGCGCCTTTTTTTTGCCGGTAGGAAACGACGCCTTAACTGCAGGAGCGAACAGGCAGAACACGGACAATTAGCGATTCGCCTGCTCACGCGGTTGGGGCATGTGTGATCTGACAAATCGTAAGATTCAGACGCAAGCATGCGTGGCATGCTAATTGCTGAAGCGGAACTCCGATGACCCAGCAAAAACATTTTGGGCCATCAAGCCTGGAATTAAGGCCACTGGGATGCCTGCGTGGGGGAAGAAGCATGGCTGACCCGTACACTGGGCAATGGTGGCTTTTCTGCAAAAAGCTTCCTGGGCTAGATGAGGGAGCGTATGAGCACTCGTTGCCTCTAGCGGTGGTAACCAACATGGTGGCGGGGAGACCCCAGCGGGGCACGGTAAATAGCATGGTGAGATGGTTTCGGACAACCACTCAAAAATTACAAAGATGTAATGTTTGGGACAGCTTACCGTAAGGGACGTAGGAATACATTCACGTACAAACAATCAAGAGGGAACCTTCATGAAGAAAATAAGCGGATTGATGCTAGCGCTGGCGCTTACGGTCACCTCACCTCTGATAATGGCCGCAAGTGACTCTGTGGAGCCCATGAAGCACGACCATACAGTGGGTGATGGTCACGAGATGATGATCAAGCTATTAAAAACTGGGAAAGTTCTTAGCGTATCACCTGTGACTGCTCCTTTGTCTGAAAACAGTGATGTTAGAACTTACGAGATACTAATTAAAACCCCTGATGGAGTGACTCACTCTGTTGAATTTAGAGGCATGCCTGTCGGGATAAATAACGGTTAATTGTTCTTGCTCTTGACTAGCACATCTCGTAAATTTTAACTGTGCGTCATTTGCAAAACTGGCGCACAGTAACCGTTCACGCCGAAATATTAAAATGGCAGATAGTTTAAGCCTAAGATTCCAAAATTACATCTGGTGGTAGTTGCGATGAAAATTATAAAGTCGCTTCTTGCGATTGCATTAGTAGCTACATCCACGGTGGCTGTGGCTGGCTCGGCTACGGATAGCCCCATGCGCCACGATCACACTATCGGTGACGGCCATCAAGTCATGATGGATCTGCTCAAAACTGGAAAAGTATTGAGCGTGACGCCGATGAGGACTAAACCAAAAGGTCCGGAGGTGCCCAAGTTAACGGGGAACGTTCAGTCATACGAAATTAGGATACGCACGCCAGATGGAAAGCTTCATGCGGTAGAGTTCCGAGGTATGCCGGACAGTATCAACAAGCGCTAGTTTTTTCCAGCAACAAGAGCAACAAGTATCATATCTTGATAAGTTAATTAGCTCATCAGGCGAGGTAGCACATAAAGGCCCGCCGCCGTTGATCTGAGGGTCGCGGTAGGGATGGCAGTTACCTGCCACCCCCTCGCACAGATCCGTACGTGCGGAACTACCGCATACGGCTCCTGCCTCAGGTTCGTGACGTGAAGCGTTCCTCCGGATAGGGATGTGCAGGTCTGGCTGCACCGCTTGAGGGCTTGCCGCCTGGGCAGACAGCTGCCCGAAAACTGTCAAGGCGGAGCAGGTTGCCCGGCACCGCGTGGTAGTTGAAATAGCCGCCAACCACCCGATTGAGCCACTGCCCTTGAGCCCGGACGGGCTCATGACGCGTCGACGTTGGAGTTCGTCCCGGATAGCCAGCAGCGTCGCACGCATCCGCTTCTTCGCCGTCAGTCGCAGCACTTGGAAGTCGCCGTTTCTTTTGGTGCTACAGCAGTGCGTGAACCCCAGGAAGTCAAAAGTCTCCGGTTTGCCCAAGGTCGCGCTGGGCCAGCATCTTATTTTTGAAGCGCGTTGAGGGGCGGCGAGGACCCTTCCTGTCGTATCCGCCACCGATCCTCAGCACTCAAGTCGCGCGCTTGCCGTTCTATTTCATAGAGGCCGGCGGTCGAGTGCAGCGCCTGCTGGCCAACTGGTTTTTGTTCGCCACATGCAGGTCGAAGAACTTGCGCCGGGCGTGGGCCATGCAGCCGATTTCGGTGATGCCTTGCTCGAAGCTGGCCTTGTAGCCCGCGAAATTATCACAGACCAGCTTGCCGCCCCAGGAGCCGAGGGAGTTACGTGCGTGTTCGCCGGCGCGGCTCGGGCTGAAGTCGTAGACCACCGCTTTCAGGTCGGAAAACGGTCTGGTGCAGTAGGCCCAGACATAAGCCCGATGGGTTTTCTTCTCGCCCGGGGCCAGCATTTGCATGGGGTTTCGTCGGCGTGGACTACGCCTTGCGCCAGTACCGCTTCGCGCAGGGCGTCGACCAGCGGTTGGAGCTGCACGCCGGTTTGTCCGACCCACTGTGCCAATGTCGAGCGCGCGATAGCCAGACCCGCACGGCCAAAGATCTTCTCCTGCCGGTACAGCGGCAGATGATCGGCGTATTTGGCCACCATGACATGAGCCAGCAGGCCGGCAGTAGGGATGCCCTTGTCGATCACCTGGGCCGTTACCGGTGCCTGGATCAGCGTCTCGCACTGGTCGCAGACCCACTTGCCACGGATGTGTCGTTCCACCGTGAAGGTGCCCGACGTGTAGTCGAGCTTTTCGCTGACGTCCTCGCCGATCCGCTTGAGCTGGCAGCCGCAGGCACACTGGGTGTTGTCCGGTTCGTGATGGATCAGGGTGCGCGGGAACTGGGCGGGTAGCGCGGCGCGCTTGGGCTGCTGGCGGGATTGGGCGACAGGCGCAGGATGCAGCGCCTTGAGTTCGGCCTCGATGGCCGCGATGTCCGTATCGATCAGCTCATCGAGCAGGCTGATCTGGTCGGGGCTCAGCTGCTCGCTGCGCTTGGCGAACCTGTACCGCTTGAGCAGTGCGATTTCGTGGGTGAGTTGCTCGATCACTGCTTGATCGCGGTGGATCTTTTTGCCCATCGTGTCGACTTGCGACAGCAACTGCGCGGTCAAGGCGCGCAGCTGTTCAGGTGTCAACTCGTTGAGATTGGGTGCGGAAGTCATGCCGCTGATTGTCGCAAAAGCAGCTAATCAGCGGCGATTGAGCGATGGGCTAATGGCAGGTGCTACAGCACCGTGATCGATCCGCCCGAGCCCATCCGCTGCCAAGGCAAGCCAAGTACCAAGGCCTGAAGTTGCTCGGTGTCGAGTTCGACTTCCGAGCAGCGGTGGATGCCTGGCCAGTGAAACTTGCCCTGGTTCAGCTATCCTTGCGCCGAGCATACTAGATTTATACTGACGTCAAATTACAACCCTCTTGAACGGCTAAGATTGATAATTATCCAATCTCTTTAAATCCTCCTGATAGCCCGCGCAGCCTGAAAAAATCCGCTGAAAAGCAGTGCATGAACATCAAATAGCTAATGAAATGCTTGCTTATAGCGGGATCTTTTTAACGACTCTATCAAGTCTGCAATTCAAGTAACGCCACCTTAAGTGACCGGAACTCTGATCGCAGGCGTTTTCTGGGGCGCTTTAAGCTTACAAAAAAGTAATCATGCGTCTCCCTTCTGCATGCCATAGTTAAGGACAATGGCAAGTCGCTTGATTAGCCAGACCATGCGCGAGCTTCTAAGATCGATTAACGCTGTTAACACCAACCCTAAAGGCTGGTTTCGGCTTGGCTCCTTAGCCTGATTGGAAAGTACACATGCAACGTAAAACCTCTAGGCGAACCTTTGTTAAAGGCTTGACTGCCGCAGGCCTCCTTGGCGGTCTTGGTTTGTGGAGAGCTCCGGTCTGGGCAGTGAGTAGCCCCGGCCAGCCCAGCGTACTAACCGGTACGGAGTTCGATCTACTGATTGGGGAGACGCCGGTCAACATCACCGGCGCGGCTCGGACGGCAATGACCATCAACGGCACTATTCCAGGACCGCTTCTTCGTTGGCGTGAAGGGGATACGGTCACGCTGCGGGTCAGGAATAAGCTGAGCGAAGATACATCCATTCACTGGCACGGCATGATCCTGCCGGCCAACATGGATGGCGTGCCTGGACTGAGCTTCCACGGCATCGCTCCCGATGGCATGTATGTCTACAAGTTTCAGGTTAAACAGAACGGTACCTATTGGTACCACAGTCATTCAGGCCTACAAGAGCAGCTTGGTGTCTATGGTCCCTTGGTCATCGATGCGAAGGATCCCGAACCGTTCAGCTATGACCGCGACTATGTGGTGATGTTGACTGATTGGTCCGATGAGGATCCCGCTCGAATCCTTTCTAAGCTCAAGAAGCAGTCCGATTATTACAACTTCCACAAGCGCACTGTCGGAGACTTCATTAACGACGTGAGCGAAGACGGCTGGACCGCTACGATTGCGAATCGGAAAATGTGGGCTCAGATGAAAATGAGTCCCACCGACCTCGCCGACGTAAGCGGCTACACCTATACCTATCTAATGAACGGCCAAGCTCCCGACGGGAACTGGACCGGTATCTTTAAGCCCGGCGAGAAGCTTCGTCTGCGGTTCATCAACGGCTCGGCCATGAGCTATTTCGATGTCCGCATTCCAGGGCTGAAGATGACTGTAGTCGCAGCCGATGGCCAATACGTCAACCCAGTTAGCGTCGACGAATTCCGCATTGCCGTGGCAGAAACCTACGATGTGATTGTCGAGCCTGCAACCGAGGAGGCTTACACGATCTTCGCTCAATCGATGGACCGCACAGGGTACGCCCGTGGCACGCTAGCGGTTGCCGAAGGGCTGAGCGCTCCTGTTCCAGAAACCGATCCTCGACCACTAATCACCATGGACGACATGGGGATGGATCACGGCAGCATGGGCGGTATGGCGGGCATGGACCACGGCGACGGTATGCAGGGCGACATGGGCGCGATGGACCATAGCAACATGTCCGGCATGAACCACGGTGACATGCAAGGGATGGGCGATATGGCCGGAATGGATCACAGCAAAATGGCTGGGATGTCCGGAATGGACCACTCTGGAATGGCTGGGATGAGCGCAGATATGCAATCGCACCCGCCCTCAGAGTCCAATAACCCACTGGTGGACATGCAGACCATGAGCCCAACTCATAGGCTGAACGATCCCGGTATTGGCTTACGAGACAACGGCCGCCGAGTCCTGACCTATGGCGACTTGAGAAGCACTTTCCCCGATCCGGACGGCCGTGAGCCCAGTCGGACGATCGAACTCCATCTCACCGGCCACATGGAGAAGTTCTCCTGGTCATTTGACGGCATAGAGTTCTCTGATTCGGAGCCCCTGCGGCTCAAATATGGCGAGCGGGTACGCATCACTTTGGTCAACGACACCATGATGACCCATCCGATTCATCTGCATGGTATGTGGAGCGATCTTGAGGATGAGAATGGAAAGTTCATGGTTCGCAAGCACACGATCGACATGCCTCCAGGTTCGAAGCGCAGCTACCGCGTGACAGCCGATGCACTCGGGCGTTGGGCTTATCACTGTCACCTACTGCTTCACATGGAAATGGGCATGTTTCGTGAAGTCCGAGTGGACGAGTAAGAGGAACTTTATATGGGAAATTTTATGAAGCGTAAAACTCTTATCGGCAGCGCGTTAATGTTCAGTCTGCTGGGCGTAATGAATATATCAGCTGCGTTTGCAGAGCAAACGCATGATCAGCACAAGCAACCATCGGCTTCGTCGCAAAATTCAGGCAACAAGCCGGCATCTCAGACACAAGGCTCCTCTAACTCAGAAATGGACCACGGCGACATGGGTCATGGCTCGATGGACCATGGTGAAATGGACCATGGCAAGATGGATCATGACCCGAAGGCTACTGGTACTGAGGTGGATTCGCACCATGACCACTAGATCTTCTCGCTTTGCTCTTATTGCGCTCGGAGTTTCGTTGAGCGCAGCGGCTGGACGGATAGCCAACGCCGCCGAGATGATGGATCACTCGATGCATCAAACCCCTCCTATTCCGGCAGCTCAAGCCCCTGCATCTTCTGCCAAGCCCGCGGCAATGAATCATGGCTCCGGTGGGCAAATGGACCATTCTGCAATGGGTCATGGTGCGATGGACCATAGCAAGATGAACCATGGCCAAATGAAGCATGACGATACGCTCGAAATGCCCGGCATGGTTCATCCCTCGTTCATTCCAGTATTGACCGATGCGGATAGAGAAGCGGCTTTCCCTGGTCTTCAAGGTCATACGGTCCATGACAAGTATCTGGCCTGGTTCCTTCTGCTAGATCAACTTGAGTACCAGGACGCAAATGAAGGTAGCACCCTCAGTTGGGAAGCTACTGCCTGGGTTGGTGGCGATATCAATCGGTTCTGGTTTCGCTCGGAAGGTGAGCGAACGAATGGCGTTACTGAAGACGCGGAAATTCAGGCGCTTTACGGGCGTGCAATCAGTCCCTGGTGGGATGTAGTAGCAGGTGTTCGCCAGGACTTTAAGCCCGAGTCGCCGCAGACGTGGGCGGCTTTAGGCGTCCAGGGGATGGCGCTGTATGGGTTTGAGGCGGAAGCCACCGCCTTCGTCGGTGAAGGTGGGCAGACAGCAGCACGTTTTGAAGGCGAGTACGACATTCTCCTAACTAACCGGCTCATCCTCCAACCAACTGCCGAGCTCAATTTCTATGGCAAGGACGATCCTGCACGCGGAGTGGGCGCTGGTCTAGCAAATACAGAGGTGGGGCTCCGCCTCCGATACGAAATCGTTCGTGAGTTCGCACCGTACATCGGCGTCACGTGGAGCCGGGCATACGGTAATACCGCTGATATGGCGAGAGATGAGGGCGAAGACCTAGATGAGGCGCGGTTCGTTGCTGGCATCAGGCTTTGGTTTTAAGGACCTTCGATGAAAAGAATAATTATTAGCTTCGCTGCCTTCTGTGCTCTAGGCCTGTTGGTAGTGGCCGGAGTTGTTTTCTCAGGACTGATTAGCGTTGCCGCGGATGATCCTCATACGGGAGTCGTGCACGCATTCCTGGAAACTGCTCGCAATCGCTCGATTGAGGTTCGCTCCGAAGACATAGTCGTGCCATCTCTCGACGATGAAGACCAAATCCGCGCCGGGGCGGGGAACTACGACTCGATGTGTGTGGGTTGTCATTTGGCGCCAGGCATGGCTGAGACCGAGCTAAGCAATGGCCTTTATCCCGCTCCACCCAGCCTGGCTGAAGCGGGGCCATACGATGACCCAGCAAAAACATTTTGGGTCATCAAGCATGGCATTAAGGCCACTGGGATGCCCGCGTGGGGTAAAAGCATGGCTGACCCGTACATCTGGGGAATGGTGGCTTTTCTGCAGAAGCTTCCTGAGTTAGATGAAGGAGCGTATCGAGCACTCGTTGCGTCTAGCGGTGGTCACCAGCATGGTGGTGGGGAGACCCCAGCTGGGCATAGTGAGCAACACGGCGAGATGGCCTCGGGCGACCACCATCAGGGCGACAGTGGCGGCTCGGATCACCATGGCTCCAGCAGCACAGGTGGAGCATCCGGCCAATCAGGCTCCGGTCATCATGGTAATAACGAAAGCGATGACCATCATGCGTCCGAGGAGCCCCAGGCGGTTGAGCACAGCAATGGCAGTGACAGTGCCGATGCGGAAGGCAAATCCCCTTCAAAAAACCATGTGCACGCAGACGGGAAGCAACACGAGCACTAACATCCGGTATATGTGTGCCTATGCGGTTCTGATCGAGGCTCTAAGAAAGGCGGTTCAGCAAGCAGAGGATCGGCCCTAGGCCATCCTAGTCGACGCAACGGTACCGGAGGGCTTTGCAATTGCTTCCTTCCTAAAGTTAGGCCGCAAGGCCAGTAACTTACCTAGTTAAGCGGCTTGCGCTCCGGCCGTTCCCCAACGAATGCTCCCAGTCGTGGCGACAGGGAGCTCCCTCATTTTCAACTCAATCATCTCGAACAGACTAGCGAAGCCGTACAGGCAATCTGACGGCCACATCGCCACCAACTGCGCCCGCAGATCCCCGGTGCGGTTGGACTTACCTTACAACATTGTAATGAGGTTTTTCGAAACGGGCTCGGTAGGAGCGTGTCGTAATTCAGTGTCTGCTAACAGGCTGATGAGCCATATCGGCCAGTAAGCAAACGACGAAATACAACTATCGAACCCTGGAGAACGTAAATGACAAACTCAATGTTCGCATCCTGTATCCAAGCTTGTTCGAACTGTGCCCTAGTGTGCGAAATGTGCGCCTCTGCTTGCCTACGCGAGGATGATGTAAAAATGATGGCTCGATGCATCGAGCTTGACCGTGACTGCGCGGACATCTGCGCGTTGGCCGCCACCCTGATGAGCCGTGAAAGTGAGTACGCAAAAGAGTTCTGCTCCCTTTGTGCAAAGATCTGCCGGGCATGTGGTGAGGAATGCGCGAAACATCAGATGGATCACTGCCAAGAGTGTGCAAAGGCGTGCATGAACTGCGCTGAGGAATGTGAGCGTATGGTTGCGTAACACCCATAACTCAATGCTCTGGCACAACCACGCTGGTGGTGCCAGAGCCGGAAAGTCAGAATCAAAAGCAGACTGCCTAGTATCGAAAAAACGCACACGCTACCTTCAATAGCCAAGAGCGAGTCATCCGCTCAAACGTCTACCAGTAGTAAAGAAAGCCCAGGGCCCTTTGTTATCGCATTCTCTGTTCTCTTCTCTCTCTGAGCGAATCGCGGCGGAAATCTCGCACCGCTGGCAAACTGAAAAAGCACCGCCTGCATTAACGACGACAGCTTCAATCTACGAGCCAATACCATCCGGCAGCGGTGTGTATGGTGGCGTACGTGCACTTAGGCGTGGGATGTAGCTACCTGAACGCAATCGATATAACGGGGCGGGGGTTCTACCCCGTTTCCACGGACGGTTTGAAAAGGGCTGAAAACTTCAGATCTTGCCTGGCGACTCTACGACGCATTCGTGGGTTATGAAACCGCTCGATGTAGTCGAATAAATCCGCCCG
>Ga0172372_10009659_pt1 | contig 12512 bp, 14 predicted proteins | sample LakKiv5m_2_FD_114544 | JGI IMG/M metagenome (GOLD analysis project Ga0172372, IMG submission 114544) | Freshwater microbial communities from Kabuno Bay, South-Kivu, Congo - kab_092012_9.5m | ecosystem: Environmental > Aquatic > Freshwater > Lake | place: Democratic Republic of the Congo...
ATAATGCGGTGGTCCCCGACGCGGACGCGGTAGATATCCTTGCCACCGCTGAGCTTGGAGCAGCCATGCGGCCGTGGCTCAACGGCCAGAGCATCGATGGTATTGCGGAGGCGGAGGTAGAATTTGCGATCAGTCAGGGCCCGCAGCGTTTTTTCTGCGCGGCGCAGGATCTCAACCGTGTAGGGCGTCGAGTTCGCACTTGAGTTGGTCCCACGCGACCGCGCCGGCCGGATCTTCTTTCAGCTCGCCCAAGGCTACCCGTGCGGTGGCGAGATCGTGGAGATCTTCGAGGAGTTGCACGAAGTCGGGCGAAGGGAGCTGTGCGGCGGCCTCTTCGATTTCCATCAAGGTGCTCATGAAACTTCGAAAGATGCCGTTTCCGCGGCTAGATGGCAAGGGCCGGCACGGGAAAAGGATGAAGGTGGAAAACTGGCAGTAGCGGGGAGCGCGGAGGGGAGGAATGAAAAATGATGCGTGCGGGATGCAGAATGGAGAACGAAAAGAGATCAAGGCAGGAAATGGGCTCAGGACTTTTGCCCTGGGCGGGGGAGGGGCCCCTTGCCACCTCGGGGAAATGGGTTAGGTTTACGGTTTAGTCAGACCTCCTCAACGCCTCCCGTGTTCTCCTTTCGAATTCTCTTCGGTTTTCTACTGCTCTGGGCTTTTTCTTCCGCTGAGGCGCGGGTCGGGCGTTCGACGGTTTACGATCCGCCGGCGGATTATTACGAGAGTGCGCAAGGCTTGGTCGGCACGGGTCTCAAGGCAGCCCTGCATCAGGCGATCAAAGGTCACCGGGTGTTGTCATACGGTTCCTCCGGCACCGCGGCCGCCTTGCGGGTGCTCGATGCCATGCCGGGCAATTCGTCGCAGGTGCGCCTGATCTACTGGGGCACGGGGCGCGCCGGGTCACGCTACGGCGGATCGGTCGGCGACTGGAACCACGAGCATTGCTGGCCGCAGGCCTATGGGGTCGATGGCGGGGCGGGGAAGGCGGATGTCCACAATTTGCGTCCTTGCGATGTGCAGGCCAACGGCGAGCGGGCGAATCTCTATTATGCCGAGATTGCCGGCGGCGAACCCGCCGACCGCTCGCCTCTCTGCCGCAAAACATCGTCCCAGTGGATGCCGCGCCCCGAGGAAAAGGGCGATCTGGCCCGCGCCATGTTCTACATGGCGGTCCGCTACGAGGGCGGGGAGTCGACGCCCGACCTCGAGTTGTCCGACACGCCCAACGCCTCGGCCAACCGCTTCGGCCGTCTTTCGGATCTGCTCCGCTGGCACCGGGAGGATCCGGTGGACGACGAAGAGCGGCGCCGCAATCATCTCGTTTACACCGATTACCAAAACAACCGGAACCCGTTCGTCGATGATCCCGATTACGCGGAGATGGTTTTCCGCGGCGTGCCGGTCGTGCGGGTCACGGCGGTGCAGGCCGTGGCCACCGAAGGACTCGAGGAGGCCGTGGTGCGCATCAGCCGCCGAGGACCGGTGGCGCAACCCCTGACCGTTCCGCTCGTCTATGACGGCACGGCGGACCCGGGCGAGTGGGAGGAAACGCCCGCCGCCGTCACCATTCCCGCCGGGGCCGCGGCCGTTGATCTTGTCTTGGCGGGCCGCGCGCAATCCGGCGAGCAGGGCCTGCGGACTTTGCTCGTCGCCGCGGCCGACAGCGCGTCCTACGCCCCGGTGGACGGGCCGGCCGAACTGGCCCTTCTCGACGCGCCCGCCAAAGGTGTCCCGCAGATCATCGCTTGGCCGGTGGCCGGACCGGCCACGGACGGCATGACGCTGGCGGAAATCGGGTTGACCGGCGGGCAGGCTTCCGTGCCGGGCGCGTTCGCTTTTGCGGACGGACAACTCGTGCCGCCCGTCGGTTCATCTGTGCAACAGGTCCTTTTCACCCCGGCCGATACGGCGGGCTACGAAAGCCTGACCTTGGTGGTCGAGGTGCAGGTTGATCCGCAGCCCGCCGCCGGATTCGCGGGTTGGCTGCAGGGAGAGGAAGCCTCGCCGGACGCGCTCCATGCCTACGCCATCGGCGGGGCGAGCGGTCCGTCGACAGGAGACGGGCAGCCTCCAAGCACGGGTCTCGCCGACGGGCTCCTCGTGCTGTCCGCCGTGGTGCGTGCGGATGATCCGGCCCTGACGGTCGTGGCTGAATCCAGCGGCAATCTCGCCGCCGGCATCTGGACGGGGCAAGGTGTCGTCGCGGCCGGTGCCGCGGAGGGTGTGCCGCAAGACGGCGTGCCCGCGGGATGCGAGCGGCGCGTCTTCAGCGTGCCGGCCACGGGTGACGCGCGGTTCCTGCGGTTGCGGGCGGTGCTGGCGGAGTAGGGTGGTGCGTCGCGACCGCGCAGAAGAAATCAGTCCGCGAAGAAGCGTGCCTCGGAAAAGTGGAAGCGGCGTCCCCGCCGCTTGGTGTCTGGGTTAAGCGGCGGGGACGCCGCTTCTACTTTTTGGCTTCAACCTTCGGCTCAGGGTAAGGGACAGGCGGCTCGCGTGTCCGTTGGGAGGAGAGCGGACGAGCGGCGCTCCGGCTCGTAGAGCCTACGGCTCGGAGAGGCCGCACGTCCCTGCCTCAGGAAACAAAGTCCGGCCTCGTTCCAGGCTCGGTCTTATTGCACGTTGCTGATGATCTTTTTATCGGGGGCCTGGGTCTCGACAACCACGGTGGTCAGATGGTCGACCCCGGAGATTTCCCCCTTGGTCTTGTTGTCATAGTTGTCGTCCATGGCGATTTTGTAGGCTTGGCCCCAGGGATCCATCATGTTCTGGCCTTGCAGCCCGCCCTTGCCCTTCACGGCATTCTTGGCCTCGAAAAAAACGATTTTCTTGGGATTGTTGCCGGTCAGGGTCGCCATCACGGTGCCTTTTTCGGGCAGGCGACCATATTCAAGAAGATAAGCCTTCACGGCCGAGGCAATCTGGTGGGCGTCATTCCGGGCCTGCGCCTTCTTGCCCGAATCCATGGCGCCTTTCATGCCGGCGAAACCGAGTCCGGCCAGAATGGCGATGATGGCGATGACGACGAGGAGTTCGATCAGCGTAAAAGCGGAACTTTTGCGCAGCTGGGAGCAGGGGGTGGAGGACAGGGAGCGGGAGGATGAGGTCATGGGGTGAGTGGGTTTAGTGTTCAGTGGCAGAGTTAGATTTAGAAGGGGATGCATTTTATTATAGCTAGCCTTGGCTGGCAGGCAAGACGAGGGAAAAGCCGGGAAGGACGAAGTGCGAAGGGAAAGTGAACGTGGGGGGCGGAGAGCGGGCGGGTTGCGGCACCCTTTGTTTTCATTGTTTGCTTCTGTTCAAATGAATCCTCCGGATCTTGTCTCGTCCCGCTCGGCGGGCTACCCTTGCTGCATGAAGCAATACCGGCCGGACGTGGAGCGTCAGAAGTGGCTCTACTCCATGGAGAAATCCCGCAAGGTGCTGCGCCGCTGGCAGGGCAAGCCTGAGGGGCCCGATCCTTCCCGGCCCCGCATCCCCGACAACTCCGAGCCGTGGTTGCCCGGCGGGGTGCGATCCGTGGCCGATGCGCTCTGGATTTCCGACCGGATCAAGGAGGACGTGGAGAGATGGGGACCAAAACCGGATCCGATGAAGTAATCCGCCGCCTCGCGGGAGAGTTCCGTGTTCTCACCCTTGGCGGTTTGGCGGTCATCGCCACCGGGTTGAGCCGAAATACCTATGATGCGGATATTTGGGTGGAGCCTTTTGCGTCGCCGGACGAATGGAGCGATCGTCTGGCTCCCGTGCTGTATGCAGCCGGGACGGCGCAACCGGTCGCCATTGGATCTTGGGAGAAGATCGGGCGGGGTAACCTAGCCGGGGTGATTGGTCGCGACGGAGTTATCCGGGTGGACGGATTGGAACGTCCGCTCGACATTTTTCGCGATCCCAATCACCTCCCCATGGAGGAGTTTGATGAGATTTGGATCCGCAGCCGAGTCATGGACGATGGCACGCGGTTGCCGGATCCGATCGACCTGCTGGTCAGCAAGCAGGAGACCGGGCGGGACAAAGACCGGGCGGATATCATTTTTCTGGAGGGGAAGATCGAAGCGGACTATCTCGCGCGTTTGCCGCGGGCGACCGCGGGGGAGGCGGTGCGGATGCTCGGGCGCTTCCTCACGCCCCGGGTGGCCGAGGTGGCGCTGACGCACGCCGACCCGGAGGTGATCGAGCTCGGGCGGAGATTCCTGCGCGAGCTGGCGGAGGAAGGGGATCCTTACGCGGCGGAGATTCTGCGGCGGCGCGGCGGTTGAAGTGGTGTCATGGCCGAGGAACAAGGTCTCCCGAGTTCCGCCTTCGCGTCCCCTCAGGGGGCGTCTGCCTTGACCCCCAGCATTTCCCGCAAGGTTTCGGCCCAGGCCGGGAATTCGGGGTGCGCGGGGTGGCGGCGGGCCAAATCGAGGAGGTCCGTGGCGGCGCGGTTGGGTTGGCCGGCGGCGGCCCGGTCGCGGGCCCGTCGGAAAAGGAGCGAAGGCGCGGTGTAGTTGTTGAAGTCCTCGATCGCCCGACCACCCCGCCCGACCCGCATCTCGGCCAGGGCGACGCCGGCCGTCAACTCGAGTTGCCACGATTCGTCGAGCCGCGGGTCGCCGTCCTTGCGCCACGGCGTGCGCACGTTTTTCTCGAGAATGCCCCCGAGGTCGCCGGGGACTTGTTCCCACAGGTCGCCGGACGGGAGCAGGGGGCCGAGCCGCAACCAACGCACGAACGGCCCTTCGCCCAAGGGGGTCTGCAGCATCTCCCTCGCTTCCTTCGGCCCCGCGTTGAAGCCTTTGTCGGTCAGCAACCGCGCCAGCTCGGCGGCGTATTGCAGCGAAGGGGCGGCCCAGCGCGCGGCGCCTTCCGGCGCGCGTCCGCGCTCGAGCGAGAGCAGGAGATAACGCAGGCGCAACTGGAGGGCTGCCTCGAAAGGCTTGGCGCGCAGCAGTTCGGCGTTCTTTTTTTTCCATTCGGTCATGTCCGGCTGTCCCTGGTTCTCGACCGCGTCCTCATACAGCCGCGTCGCGGCGGCGCCGCTCTGCACGGCCGGCCGGAGGAGGGCGATGGCTTCGCGCCGGCGCGCTTCGGCCGAGCGTTCGTGTTTCTCCTGCAACGCGGCCAGGTCGGCCAGCGCGGCCGCGGTCTCGACCGGCGGGGCGTCCTGTGCCGCGGCGGGGGGCACGGCACCGGTGAACAAAAGGACCGCCGCGCAAGCCGGGCGCAGGGTCGCGAGTGTCATAGCAAGCCCTGCTCGGCGAGGACCTTGCTGAAGGGTTTGACCGAGCCGTCCGGGAAGCAGATCAGCGCGCCGCGGCCGTGGGCGTCGGCCGCCTCGATGAGCCATGGTTGGGTCGACCAACGGTTGGCGATGTTGGGGGTGGCATCGAACATGGTTGGAACGTAATGCAGACCGTAGGCCTCCTCTCCCGCATCTTTCATCTGGGCCCGCAGGGTCGGGCACTCCCAGCCGTTGGCGCCGATGCCGTAAGGCGCGAGGGTGGCGAGCCAGAAGGGCTCCCACGGCGGCGTGCCCGGCTCCGGGCCCTGCGGCCAGACCTGCTGGTGGTCGTCCAGGTAGCCCGCCAGCGCCACGCGGATGGAACGCATGTTGGAGGCGCATTTGGCCTGTTGGGCGGCGGCGACCAAGCGGTGGAGGTTCGGCACGAGGAGCGCCGCGAGGATGCCGATGATGAGCATGGCCGCGACCAGCTCGAGAATGGTGAAGGCTCCCTGTTGACGCCAGGGGCGCGGCGACAACCGCGAAGCAGGCGTTGGAACGGGGGGCTTGGCCTCGGCCCGGGTCATACCCCGTGCTGGATCACTGCGTGGCTCCGCCGATGGCGCCGCCGCCGGTCGAGGCCAGGGGATCCGTGGCCAGAATGGAGGTCTTGATGCCGTAGACGTTGAAGCAGACGGTGTCTGTTTCAATGGTCGCCGAGGTGGCTCGGGGAGTGAAACCACTGATGACGATGTCGGGCCGGGCGGGGTCCAATGCGGGAATGGTGAAAGTGGAAGGATCAGGGCTGATCGTCTGCTTTTGGGCCGGAGTAGCCAATTCGCCGGTGCCTTTGAAGGTCATCAAATTCTTGGTGTTCTTGAGGTTGGCGGTGAAGCCGCCCGAGAGGCCACGGTTCAGAAGCGGAAGATTGTCGGCCACTGGCACGGTTGTTTCGGAGGTAACGACCTCCTGATCGGGCGGGGTGCCGACCACGATCGCTTGGCTGATGGTGAGTTCCTGGTAGCTGAACGGAGGCTGGAGGCCGATCAAGGTTCCGGTGACTTTTTTGCGGTCGATGTCGATCATGCCCACGGTGCGACCGGTGTAGGTGCGGCCTTCGACGAAGATGGCGAAGTAATTCTGGGTCTCGTCCACACCCGCCAGGTCGGTATTGACCGAGCTGGCCGAGGTGCCGGTGGTGTCGCCGCCGCCAACCCCGCCACCTGCGGCCCCGCCACCCGTGGCGCTGCTGCGCGAGGCGAACGGGATTCCGCCATTGATGATGGCGAAGCCCACCACCCCGGTGATGTTGTTGCCGGAAACGGCGGCTTGGTATTTGCCGTCCAACTGTCCGGGATAGTAAGCGCCCAAGGCCCACGGTCCCGTCCCGGCACCGGCGAGAAGGGAGGTGGTGGAAGCGATCGCGACGAGAGGGGCAAGGAACAATTTATTCATGGCATGCGGGGTTAAGTGATCAATCTTCCGGCCTTTTCCGGCCTTCCGCAAGGCAAATCAAGCGTCGGGCCGGGGCGTCTGCTCAGAGTCCGGGTCGCAACACGGCGTGCAGGTCCGTGAGGTCGGGGAAGGCGGGGATTTTCTCGCTGCCGGGGCCGGAGGCGAGGACGAGAACGTCTTCGGCCACGGGTTGCGGTTTGTCGGTCCGGGCGGCGACGGCTTCCAGCGTGGCGCTGCCGGTTTCGGTCTCGGGTCGGCCGGGTCCGGTGGACCACGTGAGGGCGGGGACGCCGGCGGCGCTGGGACCGAGCACGGCGATGCCGCGGTCGGGGGCGAAGGAAAAGGCGTTGAGGCGCAGGCCGCCGGTGTTCGACAAGCCGGCGACCACGATGAGGGCATTCTCGCCGGCGTAATCGAGGGCGGTGGCCACCGCATCGTCGATCCCGGCATATTCGCGCAGCAGGGTCTCGCCGCGACCGAGTTCGGCGGCGCGGCCGGCGAGGCCGGCGTGGACGACGAGGAAATAGCCTTTGCGGTTGAACTGCAGCAATCCGATGGCACGGCGCACGAGATCGGCGAGGCGCGGTTGGGTCGGGTAACGCGATTGGTCCTCGGCGAACGCGAGGTCGCCCTCGGCGAAGACGCCGAACAATTTGGGCGCGCGCCAGCCGGGTGTGTTGTCCAGTTCGGCCTTGTTGCGGACGATGTCGAAACCGCGCTGGCGCATTTCCAGCAGCAGATCGCGTCCATCGCGGCGCACGCCGCCCTGCGTGTCCGGGGTCAACTGGGCGCCCCCGCCGCCGAGCATGACGTCGGGTCCGCCGTCCTCCGCGAGTTGCAGCGCGAGCGCACCCGGATCGCGGGCGTCGCTGGCCCGGGCGAAGAACGCGGCGGTGGCCGGTTCGGTCAGGGGCGTGTCGGAAACGAGCCCGGTGGCGCGTCCGGCCCGGCGCGCGGCGGCCAGCAGCGTCTCGAGCGTCTGGCCCTCGGGCGAAAGGGCGAGCGCGCCGCGGTTGACCGCCTGGCCGGTGGCCAGAGCGCTGGCCGCCGCGGCGCTGTCGGCCACCGCGTAGTCGGCGGCACGGGCTTTGGCGAGGGCCGTGCGCGGCATGGACTCCATGCGGAAGCGGAAGTCGGCGCCGCCGGCGAAGAGGCGGGCCGAGGAGAGATGCGAGGGCGCGAAGTTTTCCGCGACGAAGAGGATGACCGCGAAGGGTTTTTGCACGACCCATTCGCGGTAGAGCACGACGCCGAGGCCGGCGAATGCGAAGAGGCAGGTGAGGAAAATGATCTTGTTGCGGATGCGGGAGGGCATGGGATGGGCAGAGTTGGCAGTGTTCAGTTTTCAGTGATTCAGTAAAGCGGGAAGAGGACGCAGGTGCGCGGCCGGTTGTGTGCGTGCGGCTGTGGAAGACCGGTGCACCCGCTCTTGCCCGCGCCCGTTCTTCGGGGCAGATTGCCGGCCATGAAGAAGCTGCTTGTGCTGTGTTTCGCGTTGGCGGCGGCCGGTCTCGGCGGTTGCGGGGGCGGGCAGATGACCTATCCCGAATCCACCACCGTGCTGGAAGTGGTCAGCATCCCGCCGCGGTGCGTGGTGGAAATGAACGGCGAATACCTCGGCGGGACCCCGGTGAAGATCGACATCCCGTCCACCCCGGACGGACGCTGGCGCGGGTCGCCGTCGACGCGGCACCGCATCACCGTGTCCACCCCGAACAACCGCGCGGTGGAGACCAAGGAGTGGCGCGGGGGCGATGTCATCCCGCGGCGGGTGTTGTTCCGTCCGCCCTACGCCTACCTGACCGGCACGGGCAGGTAGCGCGGTCCGGTTCGAGGGTGGCTCACCGGGATGTGCGCCCTCCGAGAAAGAAGTCATCCCGCTTGACGGCTTGAAATTATGCGTTATTTTTATGCGTTATGAAGACCTTCTCGGTGATGCAGGCGCAGCACCATCTGTCTTCGCTCCTGCGGGAGGTCGAGGCGGGTCGCAAACTGACCATCACGCGCCGCCGCCGGCCGGTGGCGGTTCTTTCGCCGGTTCCCGTGGAGACGCCGGTGGTTTTTCCGGACTTTGCGGCCCGGGCGCGTCGCACCTGGCGCGGTCCGTGGCGCGGGCCGGGGGCGCAGGAGTTGGTTGACGAAAGCCGCGGCGACCGGTGACGCGCTACTATAACACGGGGCTTCTGCTGAAGCTCTACACCAACGAGAAGGATTCGGCGCCCGTCCGGAGCTTCGTGGTGCAGCATGCCGAAGCGCTGGTCTTCACCGTGATGCATCACACGGAATGCGTCTCGGCGTTGCGGTTGAAATGTTTCCGCGGCGAATGCCACGAGGAGGAAGCTGCAGGCGCCCTGCGGGATATCGAGTCGGATCTCGCCTCCGGTGTGCTGCGCGTTGCCGCGGTGGCGTGGGATGACGCTTGGGTGCGGTGCCGCATCTTGTCCGATGCGCATGCCGCGGCGACCGGCTGCCGCACGTTGGATGCACTCCATGTGGCCTGTGCTTTGCAATTGGGAGCGGAGGAATTGGTCACAGGCGATATCCGCCAAGCGGCGCTGGGGCGCAAGGCCGGTCTCCGCGTGGTGGATCCGCTCAAGCGGGAGCGAAAGCGATGAGGTGCAATGTAACGGGCTTTTTCGGAATCTCTGCTAAAAGGGAGCCATGAAGCGAACGGTCTGGATCCTCGGCGACCAACTCGGGCCGGACAACGCGGCTTTGGCGGGGGCGCGGAAAAGGGACGATGTCCTTCTTTTCGTCGAGAGCGAGCGCGGGTTGCGCAAGCTGAAATACCACAAACAGCGCTTGGTCCTTTTGCTCTCGGCGCAACAGCATTTCGCCGGGGAGATGCGGCAGGCGGGGTGGACGGTGGATTATCATGCGCTCGGGAGCGGGGTGACTTGGGAGTCGGCCCTGGCGGCGCACGTGAAGAAGCACAAGCCGGGGCGGATTCTTCTGGCGCAGCCCAACAATTACGACGAACAGGCGGCGGCGGAAAAGCTGGCCAAGAAATTCCCGGTCGAGATCGTGCCGACGCGGCAGTTTCTCGTGTCGCGGGAGGAGTTCATCGCTTGGGCCCGCGGCAAGAAGTCCCTCCTCATGGAAACGCACTACCGGCGGGTGCGGGCGGAGTTCGGTTTTCTCATGCAGCCGGACGGCCAACCCGTCGGCGGCCGGTGGAATTTCGACGAGGAGAACCGGAAGACGTTCCGCGATTGGGTCAAGGCGGGGCGGCCGCGGGCGGAGGTGGCGGCGGCCGAGCCGGACAAGACCACGCGGGAGTTGATGGCCTTGGTGGACAAGGAATTCCCGGATCATCCGGGATCAAGCGATGGATTCCGGTTGCCGGTCGATCGCGAGGGGGCGCTGCGCTGGTTGGACGAGTTCATCGCCACGCGGCTGGCGGGATTCGGTCCGTGGGAAGACCTGATGGTCGAAGGCGAAGAACTGCTTTTTCACTCGGTGATCTCGCCGCTGATCAATCTGGGTCTGCTGACGCCCCGCGAATGCATCGGGAAGGCCGTCGGCGCCTATGAGCAGGGCCGGGCGCCGCTGGCCAGCGTGGAAGGTTTCGTGCGCCAGATCGCGGGCTGGCGGGAGTTCGTCAACGGCGTGTATTGGCTCAAAATGCCGGAGTATGCGGAGGTAAACGGTCTCGACGCGCAACGTGCGCTGCCGGAATTTTTCTACAGCGGCGGGACGGACATGAATTGTCTGCGCCAGTGTCTGCGGCAGGTGCGGGAGACGGGATTCAACCACCATATCCAGCGGCTCATGGTGCTGGGGAATTTCCTGCTGCTGGCCGGCGTGCGTCCGCAGGAGGCGCTGCGCTGGTATCTGGAAATGTATGTGGATGCCCACGATTGGGTCATGGCGGCCAATGTGCTCGGCATGGTGCTGCATGCCGATGGCGGCTTCATGGCGACCAAGCCGTATGCCGCGGGCTCGGGCTACATTTCGCGGATGAGCAACTACTGCGAGGGCTGCCGCTACCAACCCGCGGTGAAAACCGGACCCGAGGCGTGTCCTTTCAACTACCTCTACTGGGATTTCTACGCGCGGCATGAGAAGCGTTTCGCGCGCAATCCGCGCGTCGGGATGGCGCTGAAAACGCTGGCCAAAAAGACGCCCGCGGAACGCAAGGCCATCGCGGATTCGGCGCGGGATTTTCTTGAGACCGTGACGAGTGACTTGTGACGAGCCGGGCTGAACACTGAATACTGGAAACTGAACACTCCCGAGCCTGCTGCTCGGGTTCTTTTCTCCGTGCCCTCCGGGTCTTCTGCGGTTAATGGATTTTTTCATGCGCGGGATCTGGTCCGAGACGGAATTCTGGGAGGTCGCGGTTTTCGCGGTCCTTGTCCTGCTGGCGTGGGGCGGGAGTTGGGCGATGACGCGCGTCTTGCGCGGCCGCACCGAGCGGGCGCTGCGCGCCAGCGCGCCGGTCCTCAAGATCGAGGTGCTGCGCACGCTGGTGCCTCTGGTCCGCTGGGGCCTTCTGCTGGCCGCGGTGGCCGTGGCGCTGCACATGCTCAAATTGCCGCCGGTCGTCGAGCAATGGCTGGGCCGCGGGGTGCAGGCGGCGCTGGCCCTGTTGTCCGCTTTCGTGGCGGGGCGCGCGGTGTCGGTCGCTTTCCGTGGCTGGGCGCGGTTGCCGTCGGATCCCGCGGAGTCCCGCACGCGCGGCACCCTCGCGCCGGTGCTGGCCAAGGCGTGCCAGGTCTTTTTCTATGTCATCGCCGTCCTGCTCGTCCTGCAAAACCTGGGCTACAACGTGGCGGGCTTGCTCGCGGGGCTCGGCATCGGCGGCTTGGCCATCGCGCTGGCGGCCAAGGAAACGCTGGCCAACTTGTTCGGCTCCGTGGCCGTGTTGATGGACCGCACTTTCCAAGTCGGCGACAAGATCAAGCAAGGCGACATCACGGGGGTGGTGGAAAAGATCGGCTTGCGCAGCACGCTGGTCCGCACGGCGGAGGGCTACACGGTTTCCATTCCCAACCAGATCGTGACCAACGCGCCGGTGACCAACATGGGTCCGCAGGCCGGCAAGTGAGCGGCGTTAAGGTTTGCCCCGTCGCGGGCGCGTGATGTTTACTGGCCGGACTATGGTCAAACCTTTCGAAGGACAAGTGGCGATCGTCACGGGGGCGGGACGCGGCATCGGGGAAGCCATCGCACGGCGGCTCGCCGACGGCGGGGCCAAGGTCGCGGTGGTCAGCCGCACCGAGGCCAACGCCGCCAGGACGGCGGACGCCATCAACGCCGCGCATCCCGGCGCGGCCAAGGCCTACGCGGTGGACGTGGCGGATTTCCCGGCCGTGCAGGAACTGGGCGACGCCATCGTCAGGGATTTCGGCCGGGTGGACATTCTCGTCAACAATGCCGGCGTGACGCGCGACGGGCTGAGCATGCGCATGAGTTCGGACGACTGGGACGCCGTCGTCGACACGAATCTCAAGGGCGCGTTCAATTTCATCCGCGCCGTCCAGCGTCCCATGGCCAAGCAGCGCCGCGGCCGCATCATCAACATCGCGTCCGTCGTCGGGATCACGGGCAACGCGGGCCAGGCGAACTATGCCGCGAGCAAGGCCGGGCTCATCGGACTGACCAAAACCATCGCGCGCGAATTGAGCGGACGCGGCATCACGTCCAACGTGGTCGCCCCGGGGTTCATCGAGACGGACATGACGGCGGTCCTGCCCGAGAGCATCCGCACGGCGGTGGTGGAAAAAATCCCGCTGGCGCGCTTCGGCGCGCCGGACGACATCGCCGCGGCGGTGGCCTTTCTCGCGGGCCCGGAAGCGGGTTACATCACCGGGCAGGTGCTCGTCGTCGACGGCGGGATGGTCATGTG
>Ga0172372_10009660_pt1 | contig 12512 bp, 18 predicted proteins | sample LakKiv5m_2_FD_114544 | JGI IMG/M metagenome (GOLD analysis project Ga0172372, IMG submission 114544) | Freshwater microbial communities from Kabuno Bay, South-Kivu, Congo - kab_092012_9.5m | ecosystem: Environmental > Aquatic > Freshwater > Lake | place: Democratic Republic of the Congo...
TACCTGTGATTGCAGCACTCATTACTTTAGCTTCCTGACAATCTTTGGCAAATTTAAAATTGAAACAATCGCACCACGACTAATTGTAACATCGGGACATGGTTCATATCTCGCTTTGTCATCACCTTCTGGGTCTTTGGTATAAGCTTCATACCGACCAGTGCTTTGAACCCATTGCGCTTGTGTAAGGTGAATAAAATCATCGTTAATATATTCCAATACCCCTGAATAATATTTTGTTACTGTCTCAACATGGACTGGCTTACCTTTGTGAATCTGTAAAATGTCCGGTTGAGGTGAAAGAGTTTTTGGCTTATCCTCATGAGTGATTAATTCTTTTAAGTCTTTCAGTGAAATTTCCATTTTAGTTCTCCTTTGTTTTATGTTTCTGCTTAATCTTTTTTGATTTTTTTATTTTATTTGCCATACTCACTCCTTATACTTATCAAAATATTGTCTGGCTTTTCTCACGCCAAACTCTGCATCACATCTGTCATTGCTACATCTTAGCTCTATTGCTGCGATATTTTTTAATGTTTCCTCGCACTCTTTGAGGTGTTGTTCAATCTGACTTAAGTAGTCCTTCTCCATCTGCCTTATCCCATTTACTGCATCTAAATACCTTTGATCTTCTGCTTTTTTCGGGTATTCTCCAAATATGGGCCTGTCTAAAAATCTTCTACAACATACACAATTACATGGCGCTACGCTCATTCATCAGCCTCTACTTTATCAGTATTATTTTTGTTCATGGTTTTGTCTTCTGGTTTATTTAACTTCAACAATCTCTTTTTTTGATCCCTTATTCTTTGTGTCTCTCTTTCACATTGGCGACAATGGCACAACGGAACTCCATAATCATTTGTTCTAAAACTTCCCCATGGCAAATCTCTTTTACACCTGGAGCATTTTTTTATTTGTGTCATAGTAATTTCTTTATTTACACTCATGTTCTTCTTTATCCATTTTTATTACATCTTTTTTAACTGAATACATTCCATTAATTTTTTTACATGAACCATATTCAATATTAAAAACCGGCTTTCCAACTTTTTCATAAAAATCACATTCATTATATTTCTGACATTCTTCATTTTGATAAACATCAACCCATGGCCTAAAATATTCTATTTTTTCTATGGCATTTTTTTGTGAAACCATAAGGCCCATCATTTTAGCTGTTTTAAAAATATTTAAAATGTATTCTTCATGACCTGGCCTATCTATATTATCAATATCAACACCATCGCATTTTTCTTTGGCCAAATATAATCTATTAACCATTACAATCAAATTTTTACTATCAGATGGAACAACCCATCTCTCTCCTTGCCAATTATCAAGCTTTGAACTTAATGCTCCAAAGCTATGCGAGTCAGGCCTCCATGATTCATACTGGGAAGAAAAATAACAAAACATTTTCGCTCCCATGGAATGACATTTTTGAAAATCTTCTTTAGATGTATCAAACATGTCAAATATAACATAATCAGATGTCTTGCATTTGCTCCAATCTTTTTCTGGTTTATAATTTAAGTGAAATTTTTTTATAGGATTATCTGAAACAGGGCTAGGCTTTGTTGGTTCTGGTTTTTCTTTACATGATAAAATTAAAAATAATAACAAAAACACTTTCATAAAACTCTCCTTATATATTAAAAAATTTAATACATTAAACTTATAAACATTTCAAGATCAAACCTCTAGCATTTTTACCTGCCATTTTGATCTGTTTTGTTTCAACAAACTTTTCATGTCTTTTTAATACGTTAGAGTAATCAGAGTATGGCGATATTCTCTCTAAACTATTCTTCAAAAGACCTGAACTGACAGGTATAAAAATCTGATTTTCCTTCTCTAAGTATCTGATTCCAAATAGGCCAAGCATTGTATTATAATCTGCCTTTTGGAGAGTGTTTAAAGAGCTATAAATTTCAAGTATTTGCCCTATGGTTAATTGCTTGCCTGGAACCTGAATATCCATGATATGCCCATAGCATTTTTCACTATCATTTTCTTCATTAGATTTTATGTAATCTGACTCTAATAAATTTAAATCATTTATTGTTTGGCCAATAAATTCTTGTGTTATCAAGCCAGTATTATGATAAGCATAATAACCAGCAATGATGGCAGAGACTTGATCAGCTTGCCTCGGTGTTAGTTTTCTTCTTTTTATTTCACTTTTTGCAATTTTAATATTTTCTAAAAATGTATGATAGTTAACAACCGATCTAACAAATAAAGCATCAGCAAATCCAGCGACAACACCCATGGCGCTATCTAGTCTATTAAAATCTTCATCCGATTGATCTGAAACAGATTTCATTTCAACAACAAAAAACCTTGATGTATCAGGTGAACCCATTTGACTCAACTGAACTGAACCCATACAAAAGATTGCGTTGTTGTCATAGGAAATATATTTACCATTGTTAGAACCTCTTAAGCTTTCATAATCACCTTGAGTTGAGGTTTCTCTAATAAATTCTATTACTGCTTTTAATCTCTCTCTTGATTTTTCTTCAGTAGGTTCAGATTCATCACTAATGATTGCTTTGGTTGAGTTCTTTATTCTTTGCTTGATGCCAATAACTGTTGAGTTAACAGTTAAGGTAGAAAACTTTACCATCTTTTTAATATACTGAAGTATGGTTGATTTACCAGCACCAGATGGCCCAGTAATCCAAAGATGCGGCCTCCAGGGGATACATGAAAAAATCTGAGCACAATAAATCCAACCAAGAAATATAATATAGTCACCACTATTTTTATATTTAAGCATTTTAAATGCTTCGATAATTTTTAAACAATCTTCATTAGATGCCTGGATATTAAAATCAAAACTTACTGCTTTTCCAGATTCGTAATAGTGTTTGCTGTTAATTTCATTTTTAAACAATTGGCAGTATTGGCCTTTATAGAAAATTTTATCACCAAGGTTTACAGCTATCTCTTCTTTTTCCTTCCAAACTCCAACACCTCTAACGGCATCATAATCAAATATCCCGGCCTTATTTATTTCTTTACCAAGAGTTTCAATGACTCTTTTCCAGTCCGGTTCTGTAGAAATTTCTCCATCTGTTTTGGTTACATAACCATATCGATCACCCCAATATTTTCTTGGAGCATTTAAAACAAAGTTATTAATTGTGTGATCATTTGATTTCCACTTTAAAATTTGTTTCCTTGAGGTGGAATAATAGAACTGATGCTCAGAGTTAAAACCGAGTGGAATTATTTCAACAAACTCAGAAATATCAACTGTCAATTGTTTTTGTACTTTTTCAATTCCTTCATACTGGTGAAGATCATTAAAGTCTGTCCATTCACTATTGTTGATTGAAAATATAACACACCTAGCTATTGCGTTACTTAATTTGTTTGAAGCCTGCTTGGCCTTTCTAAAGCCAATGTCATTCAACTCTGGTTTTACGTTAACGTCTTTATCAGCACAAAAAACAATATATGAATTAGAATTTATTGCCCTAATACCAACCGCTGCATTGAAAAGATTATTCGCTGTAAAAGCTGCAATAACGGCCTTTTTAGAGTCTTTTTTAAATGCCATGTAAATACTTGCTGCTGTAGCAAAACCTTCAGCAATGTAAATTATCTCTGCATTTCTAACATCTCCAAAAGGGCAAAATGATCCTTCCAATTCGATTCCAGTTGTAAATCTCTTTATGTAATTATTTGATTCAAGATCAAAGAAAATCTTTTGCAGGCCAGTAAACTCAGATTTACTATTCCACAATGGAACCATTAAATCACCATAGGTTCCTATTTTGGCATGGTAGTTTGAATCTATTTTTTTATTTAATAAATATGGATGCGTGTCACTTGCTGTTGGAGAGTTGTAGTAGATCGGTTCCCATTTATCTCGACAGGCCTTGTGTTTTTTTATCTTTTCATCTTTTAAATTGTCTTTTGCTTCTTTTAATATTTGTTTTTGTTTTTCATTAAATTCTTTATTCTGATAATCATTTCTACCAAAAGAATTTATTGTGAACTCTTGGCCATATCTCCAGTTTCCATATACTGCGCTATAAAAAACATTGCCCTTGTATTCAAACTGATTAAGAACTATCCAAATAACTTTGTCACCATTTTTGGTTGAATCGAATCTTTTAACTTTACCATCTGGAACTAAATTATCAATTGGAGATAGTATCGGGTATCTCGAACTAATATCGTTACTTAATTTGTTTATAAAACTTAAATAGTCCATTATAGAATATTTTTAAACTTTAAATTTAACACTGGAATTACTTCACCAGGGTAAACCACATCAAAATTTGGATGCTCAAAAATCAAGCATACAATGGTGCTGTTATTAAATATATTAATAAATTTAGCGTTTTGCGGTATTCCTCTTTCAACCATGGATGATTCAATTCTAACGTCTTGAGTTATTAAATTTTTAATTATATTTATTGACACATTTACACATACTACTCTCCGTGATTCATCTTTATTTATAATCATATTTACCTTGAGGTTTACTTTTTTTTCTTTTCCATTTTTTTAATTGATTTTCTGCTGGAGTTAATCTTTGTAAATTTTTATTATTAATATTTAATGGATTATCGTCTTTATGATCTACTTGATAACCATAAGTAGGCCCTTGAAAGCATTGAACAACTAAAACTGAAGCCGTAAATTGTTCCATTTTTTTATTTACATAAAGTCTTATAACAAGATCAAATCCACCACCTTTTCTTTTTCTGTGTTTAAATTTTAATAATTTTCCACTCTTGGAATAAAACTTTCCATCTTCAGTTATTTTATAATTATGAAAATAATGGGTTTTCATTAAAAAAATCCTATTTTAACTAACGCTTGACTGGCATCATTTACTGCATCCATTGGCGTTTTTCCTTCACCAGAAACTAAAATATTTAATTTATCTCGATTCATTATAAAGCATTGAAAATTATTTTCAAAAAAACATATAGAACCATCGAGATTATTTTTATGAATAAATCTAAAGAAATTTAAAAGTTTCTCTTCACCGCTTGAATTATTTCCTGTTTCATTTTTTCCATTCGACACGGCAATTCCTTTGTTAAAAACTCATTTTTATCTCTAACCAGAAAATATGGAACATTCATGGACTTGCAAAAGTTTTCCCAATCTATTTGTTCTTTTCTCTGTTTGTCTTTTCCATACTTGTATTCGACCTCGATCATTATTGGTATCTTTACATCTATAAGATCGATCAAATAAAAACCATTATTGTCAGCTTGCCCTGGAATACCAATTGATATTGGAGAATAATCAATTATATTTTCAGGGCTAATTCTTTTTTTGTGAAACAACCCAACATTTCTATCGAACAACCTCAATGTATTATAATACATTTTACCGGCCAATAGTTTTGTTTGAGTTATTAAATCTTTATGACTTTTTACACTCTCGTTCATAAACTGCCTTTATAGCTTCATCTGCGGCCTTATGCCATTCTGGTGAAGGATTTTTATCATCACACTGGCCATTTCTATATGTGGCCCAAACTTTTCTTTGCGTGTCGAGTGAAACCATTCTCCAGTGTCGATAACACATTAATCTCTCTGGTGGAACTGGCGTTTTGCAGTTTATAGCGTGACAGGTGTGGTTATTCATTGCAGTCTCCATGATCTTCAAAATCGCCTTCTATTCTTTGTCTGAGTTTTGCCGTTTTAAAAACAATTCTTTCGCAAACGTCTTCATCGATGTCTTTAAAATTAATCATCATTTGATTTATCATTATTAGAACATCTGCCAATTCATCAACCAATCCATCTTTGGTATGTTTTCTATTAAACTCTTTTAATTGTTTATTATTTAATATTTTTGCCGATTTTATATTGTCGCAACAATTCTGATACATCATTTCAACCATATCATCAGTTTTTGATGATGGATATTTGCAAAGGTATGTAAGTAAAATCTCTACAGATAATTCATTTAATTCTTCTACCATTTGAATTAATTGAGATTTTTCGCCAAATTTTTCTAAAGCAGATTTACAAATTCTATCAATTTCTTCATGACTCATAATTTAATTCCCTTTAAAATAAATTCCACAACTTTTGGGTCAACTGAATTTCCAATCAAATCATATCTTTTGTTATTTTTAACAATGCTTGTGTAGTTCTCTGGATAACCCTGAATAAATTCACACTCATTAGGATGTAGTAACCTAAGTTTTCCTTTTTCTTTAATATAATTTTTACTTGAAAAACTTCCACACCCTGGCCCGGTTGTTAACGTGTTAGCATAACCATCGGTTGTTTCTCTTGCTTCAACAAAACTTTTGTCTTTATGGCCACAAGTTTTATTTCCTCTATCGTATGGCGCTTTACACAGCCAACACTTAACTCCATCGTCATATCTGGTTGATCTTGACCATGCCACTAAGTTGTCTAACGGTTTTGATTTCTCTTTTGGAAGTTCACCTATTTTAAAATTGCACCAATAAAGTCTTTTTCTTTTCTGTGGAGAGAAATGAATACTCTCTATTTCAATTGGTTCAACCTCAAGGCGTTTACTTATAATATCTCTATTCTTGGTTGACATCGATGCCACATTTTCAAGTAAGAAATATTTTGGTTTTTTAATTTCCTTTAAATAAAAGAAACAATAAACCAAGGAAGATGACATATTGTTTTTCTTTAGGTCTGGCAATTCACCCCTGGTTGAAGATGCTATACTAAATTGCTGGCATGGAGTTCCGGCCACCAGTAGATCGATGTCTGGGAGTGATCCTATTCTATTGTAATCGATACCCTTGTTTTGTTTTATGCAAAACTTTTTAATATCACCAATGTTTTTATTTCTATCTATATTTGGGAAGTTGTGGTGAAAAACTTTCATAGCAGTTTCTTTAATCTCTGAATAAAACTCCAGGCTAAAGTTATCTTTAAAAGCGTTTTTTAAACCTAATTCAAATCCACCTATTCCAGTACAGATTGAACCAACTCTTAATTTTTTCATTTTAAAAATTCCTGCAAGGTATTTTTAAGGGATAAATATTTACCATGGTTATAATAAGTCTCAACAGATTGTGTGAGCAATCCAAGTAAAAGAAAGAACTGTTTCACGCTTGCAGATTCTTTTGCTTCAGCGATCTTTGGTTTACCTAATCCTTCTTTTAGTTGTCCAAATATTTTTCTACTTATAAAATCAACTTCTGCATCGGGCATTGTTCCAAGGTGAAGTAAAGACCTAGCTCTGAGATATGAAGATACTTTGTCGTTATCATTAACATCGATGTCCATTAAAAAGTGTTCAATTTCTTCTAGGCTACTCATGAATACACCTTGCTTTTAATATTAAAATTTTTATGTAGTTCATCACGTCCGTACCCTTCTTGCAACATTTTTTTAATAGCTGGAGTAATACAATATTCTTTGCTGTATTCAAAAAGTTCTTCACCAAACTCATTATAAAGCTGGATATATTTCCAATTATCTTTCATGTTGTGGAGTATCGAAACCCTAACATATTGATTCCATCTATCTTTTATCTTTTGATATGTTTGTTGCTTAACAGAAGATTGTGTGACTTCACTTAATGTTCCATCGACATTATTTATTTCAAAACTTTTATTAGATTCAAAATCGAAACCGCAAATACAAATTTTGTCTTGTATTGGAATAACTGCAAAACATTTTTTACACGTTTTGGCCTTAGATTTTTCTTGCTGATTCTTTCTTTTTATGTCTATTGCCTCAAGTTCAGGTTGTCTAACATCATAAGGAAACCCCCATTTCGAGGTGTTGTTGGCATGATCAAATATTGTGGCGTGTGTCTTTTCATATTTTAATATTGAAGAACCACACATAAAACATTTTGACTCTCCACCGTATTCAGTTCCACACTTTGCACAAATTTTATAAGGTCTTAGAACCCTTCCCCATTGTTGAATACATAATATTTCTGAATCTGTTGGCCTTGCATTTATTTCTATTTCAATAAATGGAGCATCAAAACCAACAGACCATATATTGCAATTGGTTATTATTTTATATTTTCCAGACTTAGCTCCAGCAATTGCATCTTCTCTTTCTTTTTTTGAATGATCAGCATCGCAATGGATTGCACTAATGCCTGCCTGCCTAAAAGACTCTGCCATTATTTTTGAGTGCTCTTTATTAACCGTAAAGCATATTGCTGGTTTTTCATTTCCATATTGTTTATATGTCTCAACAATGTCTCCAACTATCTGTGATTTTGTTGCTCTTTCAAATAAAACCTTTTGATCAAAATCATCTCCAACAATTCTTATTCCAGAGGTGTCAATAACTGATGGTTGATAAATTTTAACTGGAACCAGGGAACCAGTATCTCTTAATTCATGCGCCTCGATTGGCTTAACAACAGAGTCCCAATATGTATGGGTTCTTTTTCCAACTCTGAATGGAGTGGCAGTAAGGCCTACATAATATTTTTTAAAACTGCATTTTATATTTTCAAAAGCTTTATCTGAAAAATCTTTTAATGAATAACCTTCAAGCCACCATATTAATTTTTTATATCCTGGTGCTACCATGTCGTGACATTCGTCAATGATTATCAACCCAAAGCTTTTTAAGAAGTCATATTTACCAGATTCAATCCTTCTAACAATTGTATCTATTGAGCATATTTGTGATAGGTGGCTTCCGTTGAAACCGGATGAATTGCCCATCAAGATCGATGACTTTATATTGTAATATTTTTCATAATTCTTTGATGTTTGAAATATTAATTCTCTTCTTTTTATTACTGTTAATGTATGTATTTTTTTTGAGATAGATTCGTTTACAAACCAGGCCATCCAAAGACCTTTTCCAGCACCAGTCATCGCCCACAGCATTACTTTTTTATCACCAACAGCAAACCTTTTTGATATTAAATCAACACCTTTAACTTGATAATCTCTAAGTGTATATTTGCTCATTGTTTTTGTTGTGTAAAAGTTTAAAAATTTCCAAAGCACATAGCATATCGCTTAAATCATCATGATGTTTTAAATCAAAATTTAATCTCTCGGCCCATGTATTAAGCTTGTTAGAAGTATAGCCAGCCTTCCTTCCCATTTCAACTGTAGAATATCTTATTTTACCATTAAAAATTTTATAGAAAGACCATACCATCTCTTGGCCATTTTCAAACCTTGCTTTTCTCATGGCCCATTCTAAAAAATAATAATCGAACCATGGATGAATTTCATACCCACCATCCGGTTTTCCATTTTTACCAAATCTTGGTTTTCCGTTGGGACTAGCATGACATACAAATGGTTGAGGAAAATTATCTGGGTGTTTGTATTTAGATAAAAAACAAAGAAGTTCATAACAGAACTGATCATTTGGAGTGAAATTTAATACTTTATCAAAACTTATTCCATGGACGCCTTCAGCCTCTTTGCTCCATGTATTAAAAGATAAAAAAGGAGGGCGAACCCTCCTTTGAAAAACATCTATCAAATTTAAATTTAAGTCCGTGACCCCAAGACTAAAACTTATTATCCCATTTTTAATAGGACATCTGCCAGATGTTTCAATATCAACAATGAAGTAGTGTTTAAAATGGTGGTTTAAATCCATTTTGTTGGTGTTGTTGTTGCGGTTGTTGGTATTGTGGTTGTTGGTATTGTGGTTGTGGTTGTTGATACTGCTGAGTTTGGCCCTGATTGCTCATTGGCATCTGTTGTTGGTATTGTTGTTGTTGTTGAGTTTGTTGGCCATGAACTTGTGGAACTTTAGACTGTGGAGCATCTGCAAACAATCTAACCAATTCAGCTTCAAAAGAAAGTGTTCCAACATACTGTGCTTGCTCTTGCTCGGTAAGTTTTTTAGCGCCACTAAACTCAGGATCGATGATGTAATTAATTTTTGTAATTGTTTTTGTTGGATCATCTTGTCTTGGTTCTTCAACAACATTAATCACATACTCTTTTGATGTGTTCAACAAAAGAGATGATGGCCCTTTATTAAAATCTTTAGTCAACCTTGAAAAGTTGTTTGGAGTTAAACCAAGGGTAATTAATGTTTTAAGTGTGATGTCTTTAGCTCCACCAGTAAAACTTCCATACCATGTCAGTTCTTGCATACCACCTTCAGTTAATGGAAATTCAAACTGAACATTCACTTGTAGGTGTTTTTCTTTTGAAAGCGCTAGGCCATAATCTTTAATTTTGGCGTTAAATTTACCGAACATTTTTTTCTCCTTTGTTGTCGGTTATTTTGCTAATAGGTCACTTAATCTGTTTTTAATTCCTTCCAATTGCTCAATTGAATTAGAAGACTCTTCGATTGATTGTTCTATCAATGGAATTATATTAAAGTAATCTGTTCTTGTTTTAACCTTTGAAAACAATCCTCTAATGTCATGGTGCAATTGGTTCCAATATAGTTCTTTTTGTTTTTGTTCATCAACCTTTCCACCAGATGCATAGAATTGATTAATCATTGATTCAACAATTTTAAAATTTTCTTTAAATCTTTCTCTATCTGAAATCAGATCGATTGTATATGGCAAGTTGAATCTATTCTTAGCAACGTGCGATGGCCTAAACTCTGTGAACAATTGTCTTCCACCAGTTGATAGTGCATACCTTCCAGCTTCATCGTCTTTAAAATTTTTTCCATTAATAAAAAAACATGTAGAAACCCAATCCATAAACAATGCATTTGCATCTGTTGATTTTTTCTTACCATCAGGATCGCCATGCAATGGTAGCTCCCATTTATCATAAGCAAGCATCAGTATTGGATCATTAAACTTAACTTTCTTGGCATGAAATAAAAGTATTATATTAAAACCACAATTATCTCTCAGGGTTTCTAGTTTCTTTTTAAAAAAATCAAGTCTAGTGTAGGCAAGAGCGTAAGCCTTTCCATAACCAGAGCAAGCTGTTTCCATTGTTTTACCTGGTTCTTTTGCAATTATTTCTTTATGGATCAGCTTTTCAATACCATCAACAACATCAAAGATAACTGTTTTAAAGTTTTCTTTTTTATGAACTCCACTAATTAATTCATCAGTATATTTTAATATCTGATCAAATGTTTTGCATGTAGGAAACCTTGGAGTATCATATTCATCAACTTCATCTGTAGCAATCGCCACTGGAGAGTCTGCGCCACTAGCAAATGTTGTTTTCCCCATTCCTGGTGGCCCATAAACAATCATCGATAATGGTTTTCTTAACTTGCCTTTGATTATAGCGGTCATTATTTTCTCTTAGATTCTTGATTAATAAATGAAACAACTCTTGGCTTTGCCAATCTTGGAATATTTGAATTTTTATGCCAATAAAAAATTGTAACATAAGTTTTATAGTTCAGTTTTTCAGCTACATACTTTTGACCTTTTTCAGCTTCAATTCTTTTTAACGCTCTTAAAACATCTCTTGTTCTTGTGTTTTCTTTTAAATTCATAAAAAACCTTTATTAAAAATTTTAGTTTTGACATGCTTACAAATTTATTTTAAATCTTCAACAAAAAAAATTAAATTTTTTAACAAAGGTATTTTATGACTGAACAAGAAATTGAATGGAAGAAATGGAGATTGACTGGAATCGGTGCGTCAGATGCGCCTGTAATTACTGGAAAATCCAAATATAGAACAATTCTTGAATTGTTTGATGAAAAATTTAATAAAAAAATTGACTTATCAGAACCTAATTTTGCTCAATCCAAAGGTCATGCATTAGAGATAAACGCCAGAGCATGGTATGAATTTGAGACAGGATTAAAGTGGACTTCTTGTAGATTCACAAACCCTGATATGAATTTTATCATTGCAACATTTGATGGTTACAATAAAGATTTACATGAAGGTTGGGAGTGTAAACATCTTGGTAAAGATGATTATTTAAAATTAATTAATGAATCATTGCCAGTAAAAGAAAGAATACCAGAACAATATTTTGATCAACTAATGCACCAGTTTTTAGCATCTGGAGTTAATGCCATAAGACTTACTGGAGTGTGTGATTCTTTAAATAAAGAAGTCAAAGAAAAGAGGATGCATACCATTACAGTAAAGATGGATGACTCTTTTAAAGAGTATATTAAAAACGAATTGCTTCCAAGGGAATTAGATTTCTGGCAGCATGTAACAAGTGGAGTTAGGCCAGTATATAAGTTTGAGCTTAAAAAACAAAAAGACATTGATAGCTTTGATAAGTATAGAAACCTTGTACTTGGTATTTCAATGACAACTGTTGAGTTTAACGAATATAAACAAAAGCTTAATTCAATCCTTGAAGAAAATAATACAAGCATTATTAAGTATAAAAACTTTGAGCTATCAAAAGAAAGTATAAAAACTATAAATTATAAAAATGCCATCGATGCGTTCGTTGGTTGGGTTTCTGATTTAAAGAAATTGGCAGCAGAAGATGGAACACCAGAGGCCTTAGATTCAATTATTAAATCAATTGAATCTTTCCCAACTGAACCAGATTTCTCAAAGTTTAATGAAGATGCAGGTTATGATTTTATTTTAACAGTGACCGAAGAACCAAAACCAGAAA
>Ga0172372_10009661_pt1 | contig 12511 bp, 9 predicted proteins | sample LakKiv5m_2_FD_114544 | JGI IMG/M metagenome (GOLD analysis project Ga0172372, IMG submission 114544) | Freshwater microbial communities from Kabuno Bay, South-Kivu, Congo - kab_092012_9.5m | ecosystem: Environmental > Aquatic > Freshwater > Lake | place: Democratic Republic of the Congo...
ACTAATTTTGTTCAAATAATTAATAAAATAATATTAATTATTTCTGTGATTCTGTTACAAAAATTTTACGGCATTATTATTCATAGCGATAATTTAACTCACTTATATAGTTTATATATGCCAAATACAATAAATACGTGGAATATTTATCCAATCTGGACTATTAATACAATTAAAATATTTTTTAATGGTTTAAATAATCTATTTATATTCGACCAAGTAAATTATATTTGGTTCTATATTTTGATTCAAGATATATGTAATAAAATTGACAAAAAATTTAAGATAAATTATTCTCAATACGTATTACTTTTTCCAATTTTTTGGCCAATAGTAAAAATATTAATATTGGTTTGGCCTTTTGGTTTAGCTTTTTATTTTATTTTTCATTTCTTTATACTTTTAAAGCAAGATAATAATTCAACTAATATGTTACATATATTATTTATATTGATAGCCTCAAATATATCTCATCCTGGATTTTTTATCTTAACGATAATAATTGGTATTGCTTATTTTAATAAATTACAAATTTTTTTCTGTCTATTTGTTATAATAGTCATAATTTTCACAAATAATTTTACATCACAATATGTATCATATTTTGATGTCCAAAACTTCATTTGGGTAATTTTAATCTTAAGTAGTTTAGCAATAATTGCAGATTATTTTAAAATTAATAAGGAAATCTCTTTTTTCACTTTTATACTTGTCGCAGGATTAATATTAATAATCCAAGAAGATTTTATTGCAGCTAGGATAGTATACGTAGCATTAATAATTGTATTCTTAAAATTTTTTGAACTTAAAACAAACTTTATATATTTAATATCAGTTATATTTATTTCTATTTCATATGCAATATTAAGTAATTTAGTATTATTTGATTCTTACTTTGATGGATATAGTAAAAAATGTTGGTTAGAGTATACAAAAAATAATAAAGTGAAGATAATTAATGAATTTAGAATTTTTTCAACATTTGATAAAAATAACCGGAGAGTAGAATTGTTAGAGATTTATAAGTTTCCTCGTCAAGAAAATACAAAATTAAAGTTAGGTGTTGAAAGAGAAATTTATATTTACTATAGGGATCAAAGAAAGATTAATTTATTAAGTAAATGGATTTGGAAAAATTCTCACGAAGTTAAATTTTATAATCTTTCATTAACGTTTGGTAAAATTGTATGTGTAAACGATAGATTTATAATTTATGAAAGGTATATTTCCTCTTAATTAATTTAATTAGGGTCATAAGAGAAGTTTTGTGAAATAGAAGTAAAAATAATATATTAATAGGAATGCTATTAAGTTGTTGTCTATTTTTTATAAATTTTGATATGTTTAAAATACAATTTTGAATAAAAATTTGTTTTAAATATAATTTGGCCACTTTGATTGATTCTTTAGGTGTATTACCTTTTTTATAATGAAACTCAATTAAATTGAGTGTTCGAATCAAATGCGAAAAGTAGAATATATTTTTACCATCTTCTTTATTAATTACGATATGATCTTGCAAATCATGTGTTGTTTTATAGAATGTCATTTTGGATGAAAGATATATATCGCCTATGTTGCTTAAAAATATACTGAACCCAACGTCTGGAGTTGGTTCGGAACAATATTGCATATAATCTTTTAAATAATGTGTATTAGCTAGAAAAATAGCACCCGGATTATTAAGATTATTTCGTGAAATTGATGTTAATCGTTTTAATAATTCGAAATTAGTTATTTTTTCATCTTTATTATTGTAATTCAATTTAACAATTTCATTAAGTCGAATATTGTGGTCGCTTATATTAGGAATAATTAAACTCAAAGTCTTGTATTTGCTGAATATATTTAAAGCTTCTGAAACATAATTTTTTGAAATATAGTCATCATCCGAAATTAGTTGAAAAGTATCATATTTTGCAATTTGTAAAGCATATTTAAGTGATATTTTCCAAACATCACCTAAATCGAAGAAAGAATAAGAATTTATTGGAATATTTATAACTTCCCATTGACTATCATATTTTTTATAAATATCAACAAATTTATTTTTTTTGTCTGAACTTTTCGTATAATTCAATTTATTTAAAACCGAATCAATATATTTAATTTTATGTCTGTTATTTACAATTATTTTTTGTAATTTTTTAACATCATTATTATCAATACTTTTTAGACATTTATAAAAAAGTTTAGCTCTTTTTCTTCCCCCAACAACAACCGATATTGTAGTCCCAAAATCTAATTTATCCATTATTTTAATTTAAGAAGTTTACTCCCAGAAAAATGTCCTATTGAAGAAAAATCAAGTTCTTCAAAATTAAACTCCTGTGTTAAATTCTTTAAAGTTGATATTTTTGAATCGTCTATGTATATAGGAACTCTTATCTGAAACTGATATATAATTTTCAATAAATCTTTTTCAATTTTTCCAGAATGATCTAGATCGATTATGATTAAGCTAGAATCTAAAATTTCTTCAAGGACTTTTTCAGATTCAATATAGTTTTTATCAATTTTTTTTATTATTTGAGTAAAGTTTTTATTCTGCTCAAGTTTATTCCAAATAAATTCTTGCTCATGCTTGTAACGAGCCCAATTAAATTTTTTGTAATGGACGGCATCAAAAGTTAATATTTTCACATTTGGGTTAGTTAGCACAGCAAATGCTGAGATCCCAGATCCTGTGCCAAATTCAATTACTTTCTTTGCATCGAGAGTTTCCACTAAAGAAGCTAGTAATCGATAGTGATCAAAATTATTATTTAAACTTTTGAATTGTTCGACGCTATCCCAACTTTGTTTAATTTTTAAATAGTTCTTCAAAACACCATTATAAAAATCAATGTTTTTTTCATTAATATCCATGTGAGTATCTGTTGATTCGAAATAAATAATATCCATATCATACTTATCTGAATTTAAATGAATTCTGTTATTCATAACGAATTGAATTATTTGATTAAGTGTTTTACCGAGAATTCTATTATTTAGAATCAATATTAAAAAAAAGTTTAAAAATTTTTGATTAACTAATCCGGCAATCACAGTATCCAAAACTAGATAAAGCTGACGCTTAAATCTTTTCAATTTAAGCGGGCCTTATAGTTTTTCTGTCAATAGCGTAATCACTGTCGTTTGAGTACAAGCCGATGAACCATCGGCTTCCACCTGATGGATCACTTGCATCTACTCCGTGAACAATGTCTGCGTAGCATGTTCCAAAATCTCCTGGGTTTAACTGATTTTCTAAATTTATTTTTTCTCCTTTATTATTGATGGCCCAAAAACCTCCACCTATAAAATCAGTACCTTGTTTTGACATGTAACCAGACATTATTAGTCGCTGATTATGTGATGGGTCATGGTGAGCATCCAATTTGCCCGTGCCTGCTGGATACTCCACTATTTGCACCCTATCGACTGGCCCCATAGATGGAGTGTTTATTTCAAATTCATTTGGGTGACGACCACCTAATGCTTTTAAAATCCTATATATTGATTCAATTTTGCCATAAATAAACAATGATCTTTTATCCCATGGGAACCAGTAAGAAGTTTTTTTAATCTGCGGCACCGCATATTTATTTGAGACTTCTTCAGTAATATCTCTCCAAAAGTTCATTACTCCATCAGTTAATTTATGAAATGAACTTGGTTCAGATTCTCTAAAATTCTTAACCTCACTTTTTATTAGATTAATATCGTCAGACGACAATACCCCCCTGATAATTAGCATATCGCCTTCAACTAATTTCTTTATGATATTCTCAATTTCTAATAAATTATTATCAATAAAAATTTGATTTAAGACTTCAAACTCAATACTTACAACACCTCTAAACTTGGTAGGCTTTCCATAAGTAGACATTAAATGATTCCAAATAAGATTGATTTTTTCTGTATTAAATTCCTTCATCCATTTTTTACTTGGCGAATAGACTGTTGACATGCGAATGAGTATCCTTTCACTTCTTTACCTTATAGTAATCCTATTATACCTTTAATGCAACTATTGAACAAAATATTTTTGTGACGAAATTTCCCAAAGAATTGTTGAAGAAATGTATTTTCTAAATAATTTATAGCTATTTCCATAGCCAAATTCAGTTGAATTTTTAAATGTCTTATTATAATTTTTTTCAATTTCATTTAATATTTCCGCTTCGTTGAAATCTATATTCACTATTGACTTACTCGAACTTCTATTTTTTTGTCGAGTTCCAATATTGATTGAGGGTATGCCAAAAAAAGTTGATTCATATATTCCTGAACTAGAATTACCTATAATAAACTTAGAGTTTCTTAACAAAGTTAGATAAAACTCAAAGCGCATAGATGGTAATATTCTAAATTTACTATTTTGGTGAAGTCTAAATTTATCTATTGCCTCAAAAATGAATTTTGAACCTGGATCATTATTCGGGTAAAGAACGACATAATTTTTATTACTTTTTACTAATGCTTCAAAGTATATTTCAGAATAAGATTTAAATTTTGAAATTTCAGATGTAACAGGATGTAAAATTGAAATACAATAATCTGAAAACTTAATATTGTACTTTTTTTTAGACTTAATTAATGGGGGAAGATTTTTGGATTTCATAAAATCTATATCTGGTGAACCAATTATGTAAATTGAATTTGGGTCTTCTCCCATTCTTTGAAGTCTTTTTTTAGCTGTATCATTTGTAACGAAGTGAATATGAGAAAGTTTAGATATTGAGTGTCGTATTTGCTCGTCTATAGTTCCAGAAACCTCACCACCTTCAATATGTGCAACTAAAATATTATTAAAAGAACCAACTATTGCAGCAGCTAGTGGTTCTATTCGATCCCCATGAACAATAATTAAGTCAGGTTTTACTTCTTTCACAAAATCGGAGAACCCTAAAATAGTTTTACTTAAAACTAATTCCTGTGAATCAAACTCGCCTTGATTAACATAAAGATATCTATCATCATACTTAACATCTTTTATAATTTTATAAGTGTATCCATATTTTTTTAAAGTATGCATTCCAGTTATAAAAATTTTTATTTTATAGTTTTTTTTATTTTTTAAACTTGAAATTAAAGGTTTTAGTTTACCATAATCTGCTCGTGTACCAGTTACAAATATTATTTTTTTAGTTTTGAGTTTAGTCAACAAAATCCTTTGAAGAAATTTGCGTTAATCTGGGAATAGTTCTTATAGCTGTTTTACCTACTAATTTTATTAAATCTTCAGGTCTAAATTCTCCCGTACCTGGCCTTATGGGCCAAATATTAAATTCTGTTAATTTTTCTCCAGGAGCAATATCTTTAATAGCTGCAATTGAAGCGAATGCAAAATTCATCGTTACTTGCTCCTGGCCCAAAGGTATTTTAGATCCATTTAGCGCTAAGTGAATTTGATAACTAAATTGAATTAAGTTGTTAAGCTCCTTGGGTGTCATTGAACAAATTATGTCAGGACCTTTTCTTAATTTTGAATCCGTAAAATGACGTTCAACTATTTTGGCACCTTTTGCTATACCCGCTAAACATGTTGCGTTACTAGTCGAATGGTCAGACAGCCCAATTATCGCATCTTTAAAGTGGTACTTTAATTCATCAATAGATTGAAGCCTAATTAGGTTATGAGGTGTTGGATATAGATTCGTGCAGTGTAAAAGTGCAAAATTAACTTTATATTTTCTAAAAATTTCCACACTTGGCCTTATCGAGCTTATTGAATTCATCCCTGTACTAAGAATTATAGGCAATTTTTTCTTTGCTACATATTCTACAAATGGGTAATTGTTACATTCTCCAGATCCTATTTTGAAAAATGGAACCCCAATTTCACACAGGAAATCAACAGAACTTCTTGAAAATGGGGTGCTAAAGTAAACCATATTTTTAGAATTAACATATTTTTTCAGTTCAAATTCGTCTTCTTTTGTCATCATATTTTCCTCTATTATGGAGTAAATAGACTTATGAGAATTTCCGGGAACTATTTGTTTAGCTTCATTTGACATTTCGTCTAATAATGTATGAGTTTGATTCTTAATTACGATTGCACCATTTTTTTTAGCTAAGTCAACCATTTTTTTTGCAATTTTGAGTTTTCCACCATGATTAATACCCAGTTCAGGAACGATTAAAGGTGGAGCATCCAGGTTAGAAAATAAGTCATTAATATCCAACTAGACCTTCTTCCAATATTTTATTATTTGTATACCCAACTACCCGTAAAAGATAGTTAGAATATTATCAAAGACGACATTACAAGAAAAGAGAGAGAAATATTAATAAGTTAATCAAAACAACGTTAGATTCTCATAAATTTGATAACTTAGTCAGATTTAAAGATGGGATTAAGGGGTATGAAGATTCCAAAACACCTGGGGACATAATGAATGAGACGGTTGAGAAACCGTGGGGATACGAATACTTGATGTATCAAAATGAAGAAATGGCTATATGGCTTTTACACATAGACGCGGGTAAAGAAACTTCTTTACATTGTCATAATTTAAAAACTACAACAATGGTAGTTTTAGATGGTCAAGTTGAGATTCATGGTTTAAATTCTAATTTTAATTTGAAGGAATTAGAAATTTTAGAAATTGAAAATGGAACTTTTCACAAAAATTTTTCTAAACACGGTGCTTATTTGTTCGAAATAGAAAAACCAAATTTAAAATTAGATCTTTATAGGCTTTCTGATAAGAATGGTAGATTTGATTCAAATTATGAAAATCAAAGTCATTATAAAAAAATTAAAAATAATTTTAATTATATTTTTTTTGAAAATGACTCAGACCTAAAAAAAGATATTTTTAAACAAATAGGCGAAAGCAAAATTCTAGTGTTAGAATACCAAAATTATTTAAAAAATAAAATAAATTTTAATAATAATATACATGTACTACTTGAATCAAAATATAATAAACATTTAATCGGGGAAATATTGAATTTTTCCCAATTACAAAATTTAGATGAAACAGACAAAATTTTATTTATCACTACTAATACTTTGAATGTAAATGGATCAGACCAATTGTGCAATTTAATCGCGTTAGATGATTCTACTTTCTTTTCAAGTATAGGAACAAATAATCTACATTTAATTGAATCAATAGCCAGAAAAGAAAAAATAAATTTAAACATTTTTCCAAGTGATGAAATAGCTTTTAAGGCAATGGTGGCATATAACAAATTAAGTAAAATTAAAGGAATATTCATCCCAGGCTCAACAAATGGGTTTTTAAAAAGTTTTATTGTTGCCGTTTCAAGCTGGATTGATTCAGTATTTATAAAAATGATAATTGTAACAGAAAATGAATTCCATAGAAATAACACTTTAAGACAAAATGAGATTAAAGGTGTACCCTTTGCAAGTATTTTAAGTATAATTTCAGCAAAAATAAAAATAGTTAAAAATTTTGGGTTTCTAGAAAGAATGTCATTATTTAGTTTCACATGGGATAGTAAAAAAAATAAAAGAAGTAGACCAGAAGTTTTATTTATCAGTTTACAAACATGTACTAAAAAAGTAAAAGAAAAAAAATTAATAAGCAAAAAGTTTCAATATCTCTTAACATTTTTACCAAAAAATTGGTATAAATTGAAGTTAAAAATAGAAAGAATAAAATTTAAGTTGTTTTATTTAGTACTTTTAATTCATATAATAAAATATAAACAATTAAGTATTTTATTGGGGGATGGTGTAGATAAATTTGATATTAATTATCAAAATTTTTTAGAGATATGTGAGAAATTTAAAATTCCTATTTTTACAAGCAGAAGTGGAGTGCAATTAATTTCAAATGATTCAACTTGTTTTCGAGACAGAGTAGGTGGATATGGTTCTAGAGTGGGTAATCATATTTTATTAAATTCAAAAGTCATATTATCTGTAGGTTGTAGAATGTCAACTTCATTTACGACCAGAAATAATGTTGACTTTGCGAAAAAAGTTAAAGTATTTTATGTCGATATTGATAACAGTGAACATGGGCATGCTGCAAAAAAGTCATTTTTTAAATTAAAAATGGATTCTAGTAATTTTTTAAATTTTGTTTTGCCAAAATTAAATACAATACTTTCTAAAGTTGATAATTCCTGGATAATAAAAACTATGAATATTTATTTAAAATACTCAAATTTTGAAAGTTTCAAAGACGAGAGTAATTTAAGTATTTATGGAGTTTTAAATAAAATAACAAAATCATTTCAGTCGAATAGTTTAATTGTGGTTGATGGAGGAACACTTTTGCATTATTCAAATCAAAGTTCAGTTGTTAAGAGGGATCAATCATGGTTAACACTTTCATCTCTAGAGGAGAGTGAATTTGCAATTCCCGCTAGTCTTGGAGTTTATGTGTTTGAAAGTAGAAAATTAATTAAGAAGCCCATTCATGTAATTTGTTATAAAGAAGACTTGTTGAGGTGTGCAGACGCCTTACATTTTATAGATGACAATAACCTACCCATTAGTATACACGCAATACAAAGAAATTATATCCAAAACGGAAGTGAAATAAAAAAAATTATATACCCTTATTCAGTAGTTCTAAATGACTCACAAAGAATTGATGAAAATGACAACTTTGTAAATAATTTTAAAAATATTAAAGTTGTTTACAATGCAAGTTTAAAAAAAATAAACAGGAGAGAAGACTCCCCAATAATCACAATTTATACCGTGGATAATTTTTATGAAATGGATCCTAGGCCAGGATTCGAAGTAAGTTCTAATGGAGTTTGGAAAGCAAATTCCCTTCTGCACATGGAGCCAATTTCTAAGGTCGATGAACTAATTAAGAAAGATATGGAAATCTAATAAAATGAACATTTCTCAAATAATTGCAAAATGGTTAAAAGAAAATAATTTAAGTACAATATTTGGTGTTACTGGAGGAGCAATAATTTATTTGACTCAAGAGTTTAATAAAGAGCGGGATTTAAATCTAGTATTCATGCATAATGAGCAAGCAGTAAGTATGGCTGCTGAAGGTTGGGCAAGAGTAAAAGGTAAACCGGGAATTTGTTTGGTAACCGTCGGACCTGGCGCAACAAATGCTTTAACTGGAGTTGTGGGTGCTTGGATGGACTCTGTTCCGCTCTTAATTTTTTCAGGGCAATCATTCAGATCGCAAACTATTAAAGACACTGGATTAAGACAATTTGGTATTCAGGAAGCTGATATTTTATCAATTGTTTCAACTTTCACAAAGAAGAGTTTTCAACTTAATCCAGATGAATCAATTGTTCAACAATTAAATGACGCTTATGAAGTTGCAATGTCTGCCCGTCAAGGTCCTGTTTGGATAGAAGTTCCGGTAGATGTTCAAAAATTAGAAATAGAAGATAATTTTGAAAAAAATAATTATTTTAAAGTAGTTAGCAAATGTCCAGATAAATCTATGAGTGATTATGATCTTACGCAAATATTTAAAGAAATTCAACAAGCACTTAGACCAATTTTTATTTTAGGAAATGGTTGTAGATCAACTCAAAACTTAAATTTCTTTATTGATTATTTGCGTAAAAATAAAATACCTGTTATTTTGACTCATAATTCTCTTGATTTTTTAAATTATGATGATGAAATAAATTTAGGCTTTGGAGGTATTTTTGGAAATCGGTTTTCAAATTTAATAATTCAAAGTGCTGACTTAATAATATCCATTGGATCAAGACTTAGTTTAGCTCAAACTGGCTATAATTTGAAGGATTTTGGCCGAGATGCAAAAATAATATCAATTGATATTGACGGAAATGAAAACAAGAAACCATATGTAAAATATTTTAAATCAATTAATCTACTTGCAGAAAATTTTATTAGTAAAATTCTAATGCATGATTTAAATTTTTCAAATAAAGATGTAAATTGGCTTAAAAGATGCAATAAAATAAAAAAAGAATTTTCAAGTAAAACAGAAAAACATGCCATAAATAAATTGTTTGTAAATAGTTATACGTTTATCGAAAAATTAACTTCCATCGTTTCAAGTCAGAGTATTTTCATTACAGATATGGGACTCTCCTATCAAAGTACATATCAGGCAGCAAAATTAAGGAATGAAAGTAGATTAATCACAAATACAGGGTTTGCCTCTATGGGGTGGGGGCTCCCGGCATCAATTGGTGCTGCGACATCCGCAGAAGTCAACATTTTCTGTATTACAGGTGATGGTGGACTAATGATGAATCTGCAAGAACTTGCAACAGTAAAAAAAATAAATTCACCAATAAAAGTATTTATTTATAATAATCGGGGATATTTGACTATGCAGCAAAGCCAAAAGTTAGCTTTTGGTGAAGTTGTTGGTGCTGACATAAAATCTGGTCTTTATTTTCCTAACTGGGAATTAATTGCAAGTTCTTTTGGACTTGATTATTTTTATTTTAATGATGATAGTGAAGTTAATGATGAAAAACTAAATGTAATTATAGAAAGTAGGCAACCTGCAATTATCGAATTGAATATGACAATTGATCAAGAACAAATACCTAGAGCTATACCAATTAAAAATGAAAAATTTTCGCAATCATTGCTTGAAAATCCATATCCATTTGTCAGCGATGCCATTTTAAAAAGCGTTTTATCTTATTTAAAGGGAAGGGAAAATGGTAGAAATTAAAAATTTTTTAGAATCTTCAGAATATTATAAAGAAAGATTAGACACACTTAAAAAAAGGACATTAAAAAATAAATTAATTGCATTGGGTAGGGGAATTGATTTTTTCGATGGAGAGCGAGTAAATGGATACGGGGGCTATGTAAATAATGGGAGTTCTGATAGATTAGCAAACTTGATATTAGACAAATACTCTTTAAACACTTTTAGTAAAGTACTACAAATTAATTGCGAAAAAGGTTATCTTTTAAAATCGTTATCAGAGTCAAACGCTAAATGTAAAGTTTATGGCACGGAAAATTCTGAATATGCAATTTCTCATAATGCATTAAAGGGATCAGAAAATTTGATAAAAAGTAATTTAGTCCAAATACCTTTCAAAGACTCTTATTTTGATTTAGTTATTTCTTTCGGGAATACATATACTTTAAATCTCTCTGATGCAATATTACACCTTAAAGAGTTAAATAGACTAAGTAAGAACTTCACTTTGATATCGTTAGCGACTTACTATACTGAGAAAGATTATTGGTTAATGAAAAAGTGGAGTTTATTAGGAAATCTTATTCTTAGGGAAGAAGAATGGAAATTGGTTTTAGATTTTGCCAATTACTCAGGGGATTTTTTTTATGTAAGTGCCCAAACATTAGGTTTAACCAGTGATTAAGAATATTTGGATTAACGGCGGCAGTAGAGGGCTTGGTTTAGTTTTAAGCAACTATTTCAAATTACATCACAATGTAACAATTTTTACCCACTTTCCTCAAAATGCTAAATCATGTACTGAAGTAAAAGTATTAATAAAACCTAAGTACAAGTCCTTTGAAAAGTCAAAATTTGAATTAAAAATTAATAGGTTAGAACCTCCTGACGTTATCATTCATGCAAGTGGGGGAGGATTAGGCATGAGAGATCCTTTAGTCGGAATCGACGATTTTGAAAAAGTTTACTATCATAATTTTGGGCAAGTAGTTGAATTTAATAAAATTATCTTAAAAAATAATTCAAATAAAAAATTAAAGATAATACACGTTGGTAGTACAGCTTCAATTGAAGCAGTTGGATCGGTTTCTTATAATTGCGCCAAAGCAACATTAAACGCTTATGTTAAATCTTTAGGTCGGATAATTGCAGAGCAGGGACCAGTGATTTGTGGAATAAATTTGGGTGCTTATTTTGAAAATGATAATTCAATGGGTAGATTAAAAAAAATAAATAATAAAGCTTATGAAGATTTTGTTAAGAATAGACTTCCTAGAAAAAAAATGATTTTATCTAAAGATATTATTCCATTATTTAAATTCTTGGTGGATGAATCTATCGATTATTTATCAGGCAGTATGATAAACTGTGATTCTGGAGAGTTAAAATCATATTAACTTCAAATTTGATAGGAAACTAAATGAAAAATGCACTCATATTGACTTATTCGGGATTTCAGGATCAAGAAGTAGTTTATCCATACTACCGGCTCCTTGGAGATGGTTTCAAAGTAGATGTTGTCGCCGATAAAAAAGATAATCTAGGTAGATTTTATGGCATTTTGGGTGTAAATATGCCATGCACAGTTTTGTACGCTGAGTTTAATAAAGAAATTTCTAGGTTTGAAAACGAATACGATTTTCTTGTTATACCAGGAGGGGTTAAATCGCTAGAAAAATTAAGACAGATTCATGAGGTATTAGATTTTATTACAAAGTGGAATAAAGATGAAAAAATAATTGCAAGCACTTGTCATGGCGCTCAACTCTTAATTTCAAGTAAAATAGTAAAGGGAAGAGATATAACAGGTTATCCATCGTTAAAAGATGATTTAGTAAACGCTGGAGCAAACTATAAAACCAATCCAGTTGTTGTTGATAAAAATGTTGTGTCATCTCCCCATTATGACTTTA
>Ga0172372_10009662_pt1 | contig 12511 bp, 10 predicted proteins | sample LakKiv5m_2_FD_114544 | JGI IMG/M metagenome (GOLD analysis project Ga0172372, IMG submission 114544) | Freshwater microbial communities from Kabuno Bay, South-Kivu, Congo - kab_092012_9.5m | ecosystem: Environmental > Aquatic > Freshwater > Lake | place: Democratic Republic of the Congo...
CTTTTTTGGATTGCATTCAATATATCCTTTTTTAGTTTTTTCTTTTATTACAGTAGCTCCATATTTTTGAGCATCATCAACTGTATCAAAGACTTTTACTATTTTTGCTGGGTGTTCTATTCCAATTCTACCATATGAAATCTCAATTTTTTTTTGAATAATTTCTATGCACCAGAACTTTGCAGCATTTACGCTTGGATCAATAAATTCAAAATATTTTTTCATTTTAAAATTTAGTTAAGCGTTCTATTTTGCTCATTAACCTCTACAGCTTCTCTAGGCTTGATCGAAAATTCATCATTTAGATAGCTGAGATAGTTTTGTTGAGCTTCTTTAGTGCCTGCATTCAAGGCTCTCTGATAACTTCCAACTGGAATTTTATCGAAGATCAGTTCCTGAGCCAGATAAAATGAAAAATTATATACTTTTGAAGCGACATCTATTTCATTTGCGCCTTCAAAAAGATTTCTAATTTCTCCCCTGATTAGTTCTTTTGTTTTCTCATTAAAAGTATTGTAGGCCTTTTCTTCATCTTGCTTTTTTTTTGTCTCAATAGTTACTTCAGTATTTTCAACTGTTTTTAGCAACTTTAAGTTGTTTCTCTTTGCTTTTTTCATTTTGTCTCCTTTTTTTTGGCGGTTTCCTGTTTGGACCACAAACAGAAAGGAAAAAGACATCCAAACAGAAAACCATTTATTTTACTTACTTGACAAATAATCATGTAATGGTTATATTGTCAATATATATTAAATTATTATTATATGATTTTTAATTGGTCAAGAGGTAAAAATCCCAAGTTTTTTTTAAACTTTAAAGAAAACCCATCAGTTAAAAGCTTGGGACTTAATATTAACAATTCTTGGAATATTTATCTTAAAAATTTTGATGAAAATTCTTGTTTAGAATCTCAAAAGATTAACAAGCATCCTTTAATTAGTATTACAAAAGATCAAAGCAAAACGTACAATGTAGATAGTTCAATTTTAATTGAATTTTCAAACACACCCTTTTCTTATCAGGGATGTATTAATTTTGCAGAAAAATTTGGTCATTTAAACGTAGAAAGCAGCTTTGATATTTCTGATGAGTATTTAGAACATGCAAACGCTTGGCTTTGGGAGCTTGCAAATATAAAGAATGTTTTTAACTTAATTGATTTCAAGCAAAATTTAAATTTCAAAAAATTTTCACAATACTTAAAAATAGACAATAAAACAGGTCTGTGGGTATACGAAAATAATAATTATAATCTAGATAATTTAAAATTTCCTATAGAAATTAGACCAACTGCAAACTTTGAAGATGGTTTTAAAAGAAATCTAATAAGATTAAATGAGAATTTAAATAAAGAAAATTTACCATTATTAATAGATGACATCCTAACTATAATTTTCCATAATTTTTATAGAGAAAGGATGAAGCCAGTTGTATCTCAGGATCGTAAATTTTCATCACAAGTTCAGCCAACTAGTTTAATTGGTTATATTTGGTTTGAACTTTTCAAAATTGTTGAAAACGAAAATTTAATAAAAAAGTGTTACCATTGTAATAAATTATTTTTTATTGGGCTCGGAAGTTCAAGAGTTGATAAAAAATATTGTTCAAATTCGTGCATAGTCAATGATACAAGAATAGAGGCAATATTGAAAAAATATGAAAAGGAGTTTGAGAAAAAAGGCTATACTATTAGTAAAAGCAGCGGAAATACATTTGTTACATTTGATTATTGGTTAATTAGTAAAAAAAATAAATTGATTGGTGGACTAGAAATTAAACAGTCAGAAAAACTTGAAGAAAGCCAAAAATGGGATCATCAATGTAAATTAATACAAACCAAACTCAGTGCCAATAATTTAAAATTAGCTTTTTTAATAAATGATGACAAAAAAAACAGTCATGGAAAAGATGGAAAAAAATTTATGTTTGGCAGAGCACCAACCTCAGTTACTCTCATTGAGGAAATTCCAGATATATCTATATTTGAGGAATTAGAAAATAAAATTGCAAACAAAAGAAATAAACTTTCTATGGAAGATCTAATTGAAAGTGATGAAATTAAAATTTTAGGAGATGATAAGAAATATAAAAGGGCATAGCTTAAGATGATCAATGGACTTAAAGTAAGAAAGAGCAGCATTTATAACAAGAATGAGACCTTTAGAATCTCAAGAAGCAAATTTTCTAACTTTTATCTGCGTTGTAAATTGTGCTTTTATTTAGAACATAAATATGGATTAAAACCAATTCCAGTTTTACCTTACACTTTAAATAATGCAGTTGATCAAAATTTAAAATTATCATTTGATATTTGTAGAGAGCAAAAAATTCCTCACAAAATCATCACGAATTACGGATTAAAAAATGTAATTCCTTATCAACACAAAGATTTAGAAAAGTGGCGTCAATCACTTCGACAAGGAATTCAATTTTTGCACTCTACAAACTTTTTACTGACAGGTGGTGTAGATGATGTATGGACTGATACTATAACAAGTGAATTAATTATTGCAGATTACAAAGCGCAAGCCAAAAAAATTGAAGATTTAAAACCTGAAAATTATTGGTCTAACCCAAATCATGAAGACTACAAAGTTCAATTAAGTTTTTATAAATATCTTTTTGAAAAAAACGGTTTTCAAGTAAAAAAAACTGCATACATAGTTCATGTTAATGCTAATAAAGATGTCCCCTTTGAAAACAGTTTAGACTTTTATACTAGCCTTATTCCATATGAAACTAATGATAAATTTATTGAACCAACTATTTCAGCCTTAAAAAAGTGCTTAGACAGCGATAGTTTTCCAGAACCTCATGAAAACTGCCACCAGTGTACAAACTATTTAGCAAGAAAATTAATTTTTGATGGGTATATCCCAATAACTAAGAAAAGAAATTTTTTAGAAATTTGTAAAGATAAATTTAAGTTGTTATCTAAAAAATTAATTAGTTTATTTTGCAGAATATTAAGGAGATAATCTTAAAATATAATAATCTCAAAAAATTTAGCAATGAGTGTTTTGAAAAAAAAAATTTTAGAAGTTTATTGTGTTGGATCTATCCCAGTTGATGGTGCTAGTTTATATTTTTATGATTTAAATAATAAAGGAAAAGGTCTTACGCTTCATGAAAGAAATTTAGAAAAAGGTTTTACTATAGAAAAAAAACCTACCTCTTTATTAAATATTTCATGCTTTGCAGATGGGGCTTATCCTTGCTATGTGGCTATTGATCAATTTAAAAATGTAAAAAAAATATTTTTCGAACTCAACAACACTGCTGGATGGGGATCAAGTATTTTCGAAAATAAAAAAAATAGAATATCTAAATTAGAAAACGAGTTAAAAGCTAAACAATTTACTCCAGCTGATGTTCAGATTGATATGGTTATACCCGCGGCGGTTTCAGTTGAATTTGGCTATAGCCACAGAGCTACATATACTCCGTGGTCTCATTTTAACTTTTTATTTGAAGATAAAGAGTTTCTAAAAGATAATCACAATGTCAAAAAAAAATTATGTGATATTGAAATAAAATCAGATTTTTTAGTTTTTGATGGTTATCCAGATCTCAAAGCTAATGAAAGAAAAGAAATTATAAAAAAAAAAAACACATCAAAAATTGACTTTAGGATACTTTTTTGTGTAAAAAATAAAAAATATCCCGTTTATTATTATAATATAAATAGATCCCTAGACCAAAAAATCAAAGAAATTAGTACTACAAATGATATGGGGTTACCAAATCCCTATTTTCCAATTTTATCAATTGAAGATATTGAAGGTTGTAAATTAGATAAAGCAAGCGACAGTAAGCTTGAATTTCATAGAATTGAAAAAAAATTAAAAACCATGCCAAGCAATAATTTTTTATTTCAAGTTGACGCAATTAATGAAAGTACAGAAAGTGAATTAAAGATTTGTCAATTAGATCTTCATGATCTGAATTCATTAGATATTTTAAAGCATGTAAAAATAAAATTTCCTCAGACTTTAACTTTAAGACATTTAAAGCATATAGATAATTGGTCAGCCTTGTTTAAATTTTTTGATGTAAAAACCATAGAGTTTTATAATTGTGAGCTTAAGCCTGAAAGTGATAAAAAAAATGGCTGGTGGGATTGTATATCTAGAATGGTTGTTAATAGAAAAAAAAACAATTTATTAAATAAAAAATATGGAGAACTTTCTGTTATTGTTAATGACGAAAAATTGGATTTTTCTTAAAAGAATAACTTTTAGAAATTTTTGGTTTTGATAAGCTAATAAAGATAATATTCGAATTTGAAATGGACGAAAAAAATACAATTAACATCAGACCTACAGTCGGATACTTAAAAGTACTTTCAAGAATTAATTATACTCCTTGGCATGCAATGGCTGAATTTGTAGATAATTCAATTCAAAGTTATGTAGATAATAAGTCAAGACTAAAACAGTTACAATCTAACTACAAACTAAAGATAGAAATATTTGTCAGCAGTTCAGTCATAGAAATCAAAGATAATGCAGCAGGGATTGATCAGAAAAATTATGAGAGAGCTTTTCAAGCTGCAATGAGACCAAAAAAAACAGAGGGTTTGTCTGAATTTGGAATGGGAATGAAAACAGCAGCTGGGTGGTTTTCTAAACTTTGGAGCGTTAAATCGAAGGCGCTAGGTGAGGATTTTGCCACTCAAGCTAAATTTGATATTGAAAAAATAACTGAAGAAATGAAAGATAATCTTGTATTTGAGACCGCAAAAATGCCAAAAAATACGCATTACACAATAATTACTCTTAAAGATTTAAATCATAAGATTTTAGGAAAAGCTAGTGAGTCTGTCCAAAACCATCTAGCTTCTATGTACAGAAGTTTCATAGATAAGGATGAGATAGAGATTAGATACAATGGACGTTTATTAAAATATAAAAGTTTTGAGGTTCTTAAAGCTCCAAGCTATAAAGATTTAGATGATGAAATAATTAATCCAAAAAAAATTACTTGGAAAAAAAAATTTGAATTTGAATTTCCTTTTGGTCGTGAACAAAAAAAATATAAAGTAAGTGGATTTGCTGGAATTTGCGATCCAGGTGACTCAAAAAAAGCTGGTTTCTCAGTTTTCAGAAGAGATAGAATGTTATTTGGTAGCGATGATAAAGCATGGAAACCATTAAAGCTTATTAGACAAGAAGGATCATCAATTTCAAGAAGGTTATTTGGTGAATTACATTTCGATGACGAAATGGAAGTTACTCATACAAAAGATAATTTGAACTGGACATTGGATGAAGAGCAAGCTTTTTTAACAAAGTTAAAATCTGTTTTAGACTCTGATGATATGCCATTAATAAGACAGGCAGATAGATTTAGAAAAGAAATACATACTCCAGAAATAAGAACAACATATGAAAAAGCTGGTACCGCTTCAATGGTACAGCTGTCAAAAGCTATGTCGGTTTTAGAAGAAATTAAAACAAGCAAAACAATTGAAATACCAAAAGAATTACCAAAGCCAAAATCAAAACCAACCAAAATAAGATCAAGAAATATAAATTTTCAAGGCGAAAGTTGGACTGTTGATGTAATTCTAAATAACGACAAGGAGATAGAAAGTAAAAAGTGGTTAGATTATTCTTTTGATAAAAAAGGAAAAAATAAGCAAGTTGAGATTCAAATATTGATGAACAAAGGATTTAGTTCTCAATATTTTGGAAATGATGAAAAGGAAATCGAAGGTATGCTATCATTATTATGTTATATTGTGCTTGCTGAAATTATAGGAAAACAAAGAGGTTTTAGAGATACTCACATGGTTAGAGAATATATAAACGCAATAATAGATTCTGTGCCACCAACAATCAATTAGGATGAGTGAAATTAAAATAGAGATAGATTTAAAAGAAGAAAAAGTAATTTTAAATAAAAATTTAACTTGGACACCATTAAGAAATGGTGAAATTTTTCAAAATTATTTAGAGAAGAAAAACAAAATTACCTTAATAGACAAAAAAAATTTAATTGAAGATAGCGTAGAATTGTTAGGAAAGTGTTTAAACCCTAAAAATATAAGTACATTAGAATTAAACTCAACAGGACTTTGTTTTGGGCAAATTCAAAGCGGAAAAACTACTTCTATGGAAGCAGTTTTTGCTTTAGCGGCAGATAATAACTATAAAATTTTAATTTTATTAACTGGTAGTGTAGGACCTTTAGTTGATCAAAATACCGAAAGAATAGGCAATGTTCTAATTGATAGAAAATTTAGAATATTAAGAAATGTAGAAGATGAGTGGGATCCAAGCCATCATTATGAAATTTTGAAGAATCATTTATTTGATTGGAACAATCCTGAAGTTTCTGAAAGAGATAAAAAAACTTTAGTTATATTATCAATGAAAAATGCAAAAAGAATAAGGGATTTGCATAAACTTTTTTTTCACGCTTGCGATGGCAATATTTCAAAATATTCAAATATACCAACTTTAATAGTTGATGATGAGTGCGATAATCACTCATTAAATGCTAAAGCAAAAAAAAATGATCCTGATCTTAAAGACGAAAGAAAATTATATGAAATTAAACTAGGCGATAGTCTAGAAAGTATTTGTGAAATGGCTAATTTAGACTTGGATGAATTTTTAGAAATTAATCCTGGTTTAAATAGTGATCTCAAAAATAATATTCAAAGCTTAATAGGCCAAAAAGTTAATATCGAAAATGAAGTAACAGCAACTTTTTTGGCTATTACAAATTTAAGAAAAATATTCAAATTTCACTCTTTTCTTGGCTATACAGCTACTCCAAATGCAAATCTACTAATTAACACTTTTAATAATTTATCTCCTTCATTTGGAAAAATAATTTCACCCGGTGAAAACTATACTGGATTAGATTATTTTTTTGAAAATCAAAGCAAGATAGATAGATTTGTTAGAAATATTGAATCAAATATTGAAGATTACGAAGTTGGCGCTGAAGAGAGACCAAAAAGTTTATATGATTCTTATTTATATTTCTTAACTTGTGTAACCTGTGGCCTATACCAAGAAAAGGATAAAAGTCCACATTTAGGCAATATGTCCATGATAGTTCACCCTCATGGTCATACAGATAAACATGAAGTGTATTTGAAATGGTTAAAAGGTTTACAGGATGAATTTCGATTTGCAATGTCAAATAAAAATAGTGATGAATTCAAAGAACTGATAGAAAATATTGAAAAAAATTTAAAAGAAATAAAAGTTTATACAAAATCTATTATTCCACAAATTGATGAAAAATTCTTAAGAATTTTTCAAAGTACAGATTGCTTAGGGGTAACACCTATCCCATTTAATGCATCAAGAAAAGCGGGAAGGAAAAGAATACCAACAGTAGATTATAAAAGAAATTTTGCAAATATTTTAGTGGGGGGGCAAGGTTTAGATAGAGGATATACAGTGGAAGGCTTAACTACTACTTATCTTTGTAGGCCTCTTGGGACTAAACAGGAAGACACTCTTCTACAACGGGCGAGATTTATGGGTTATCACGGAGCAAATGAAGATTTTTTGAGACTATATTTTTCAGACGGTGTCCTAAATTTTTTTGAAGGAGAATTTGATAGAAATAAAAAATTAATGAAGTTTTTAGATAGATTTTTAAAATCTAATAAAAACCTTAAAACTTGGAGAAGATATTGGTTTGGTAGAGATAGAACCGAATTTAAACTGACAAGACAAGGAATAATGAATGATATAAATTTAAGCACTAGAACTGAACCTTACCCATCTTCTGTTAGATGTAGATACACTCATTTACTAGATGAAAAAGAATTAAATATTAATAGAAAAGCCTATGAAATACTTAATACTAATTTTAATGATAGTTTTAAAAAGTTAGATGAATTGCCTGAAATTAAAAATAATCATCCTTGGATAGTCAATCAGAATATAAAAGTCATGATAAATTTGACTCTGAAAGAAGTATTAGATCAGGTACTTAATAAATTTGAATTTGAAACAAGGGATCTTGATAAATTTGCACCCATCATGAACATGATTGATAATTATTTAGATCCTATACAAGAAAAAAATGAAACAAATGAGGATTTTTTATTAAGAAAAGAAATAAGGTCAAAAACTCTATGTCCATTATTTATTTTTAGATCAGAAGAAAAAAATCCAAGAAAACCCTATACTAAATCAACATCATTAGACGATATTGTTGCTAGTCCAGTAACTTCAGCTCAGGGAGAATCTAGTAATTTTGTAAATAATTTTCATAATGACAAAACTTTATTCCCAGGAGATGGGCGTATTCACTGGGAATTTTTACATGGCATTTCAAATGGAACGTATTGTAATGAGATACCTTCAATACAAATTCATGAGATTAATGTATATGAAAAAAAAAATGGAGAAGGAGAGTTAATTAAAGCTAAAGTTCCATATATTAGTTTTTTCTTACCAAATGCTATATTCGAGCAAAGTATAGTTGGTATACGAAGATGAATTTGTTTCAAAAGTATCAAAAAATTTCTAAGATCAAAAATAGAAGTACGGTAAGTTTTAACACTGTAAAATTAAATAGAAATAGCGAACATTTCTTAGGGGTAAATGGTTTAAATCAGGTAGCCATTTTGTTCAATGCATCAGAGCCTATGGGCAATAATGAAAATATTAGATATCTAACTTTAGAGCATTCAATTCCATGTACAATTTACATAGAAAATAGTGAGGAAAAGAAGAATTTAAGTATTTTAAAATTAGACTCTAAAGAAGAAAATTTAAAAGAAATTTTTTTAAGAACAATGGATAACACTGTTCAGAATATACCAAACAATATTTCCCAAAAAAAGATTTATGAATTAACGCAGAATTTAATTAAATTATTTGAAAAAATTTCGAATAAAAAAAATATAGATTTATTAGGTTTCTGGGGTGAGTTATTTACAATTAAATATTTAAGACAAAAAGAATTATTAATTGAGGGGTGGCATCCAGAAACAATTGATACTTTTGATTTTTTGATTAAAAATAGTGCTTTAGAAATTAAAACTTCAACATCTAACGAAAGAAAGCATCATTTTTCCTTTGAGCAATTAAATCCAAATAATAAGAATATAATTGTTGGTTCAATATTAATTAGAAAATCAAGATCAGGGTACTCGTTATTAGATTTAAAAAATAAAATTTTAGAAGAAATTGATAAAAAAAATCTAAAAGATAAAGTTCAGGAAATTTATGACATCATGACAGGATCAAAAACTCAGGAAGACCTAGAAGAAGTTAGATATAGTTGTGAGTACGCTAAAGATAATATTATGTTTTATGACTCACAAAATGTGCCTAGAATTAAAGAAACACCAATGTATGGAGTTAATAATATAAAATTTGAGTCAGATTTAAATGGAGTTAAAGCTATAACTGATTTTTCAAATTACGAATTTTTGAAATAATTAGAAATATTGTTTTTTTATCGCTTTAGAAATCACGTTAGCTAATAATGGAGGAACCGCGTTACCAACTAATCTCCATTGCTCTTTAAAATCTCCTATTAATTTATAATTGTTTGGAAAAGTTTGTATTCTTTTAATTTCACTAATTCTAAGAAATCTATTTTTCCAATGGAAGGGTCCCATATTATTTGAAAAACTTGCTTGTATAGTCCAAGAAGGTTCTTTAGGGGACAATTTTAAAAGAAAAGACCAATATCTTGACCTCCATTTAAATTTTGGATTTTTATGACCTCTCTCTTTGGTCAAAAATAAATAATTTTCACCAGGTGGTATCTGTTTCAATAGATCTTTGTGTTTTGATCCAGCTAAATTATCTTTATCTTCTGGTAAATTTATATCTAAATCACCAATTGCTTCTTTACAATTTACCCACATTTTTTTCGTTTGATCAAACAAATCAGCCTTTTTTTTATTTGAATGGGTAGTTTCTGGAAAATTAAATTTTTCAAACTTCTTTAATGAACCAACACATATAAATCTTTGTCTGATTTGTGGGACTCCATAATCTGCACAATTAATAACTTTATAAGACAAAACATAACCATTTTTTTTACATTCTTTTTCAAGAAAATCTAATGCAGCTTTATGGGGTTTGAAAAAAAAACCATGAACATTTTCAAAGAAAAAGACTTTTGGTTTAATTATTTCTAATGCTTTACAAAAATAAACAAGAGTATAGGACTCGGCATCATCAAGAGCTCTTTTTTTTTCTTTTATATAAAATCTTGACTTTGAGTAAGGAGGACACGGGGGTCCACCTACGATACATTCAACTTTTCCTTTAAAGTTTAAAAAATTTATATCTTTAATGTTGGAGCATATTACATTTTTAGAGATTTTATTTGCTTGAAGAGTATTACAAGCTATATCCCAGTTATCTATAGCTGCATAAGTTTCAAAAGAGTTATTTTTAAATCCTATATCAATTCCACCAGCCCCTGAAAATAAACTTAATATCTTAATCATTTACTTTTATTAATTTATTATTACATCCATAGAATGGATACCAGCTCCTTATTAAATCATTTAAAAGGCAAAGAATTTCATTTATCAATTGAAACATCGGGTAATCCATGCAAGCTTACCTATAAGGGAAATAAATACTCATTATGTATTAAAAATATTAATTTTGCTTATAGAACTAATTTAGATGAGTACAGAGTTCAAATAGGTGAAAAGATGAGAGTAAAATTAAAAGAATATCATCTAAATGGTTATTGGGCATTAATATTTGGCTACCATAAAAAGTCAGAAACTTTTACTGCGTGGGATAATAAATTATTATTTAGTTCTAGGGCAAAAAATAGATCTTTATATACGCGAGCAAGTATTTGTAATAGGGCTAATGAAACTGGAATTGAATATTACAAATATATTGACAACTTAATTAAAGATCAAACAGTCGCTATAACATTAGTAGGCAAAAATCTTTTTAAATATTTTGATTTGATAAAAACATTTAATTTACACCAGTATAAAAACTTTATAGCTTTTTATAGAAAATTATAAATTTGCATTAAGATATTGAACCATAGCTTTACTTAACAATGGTGGTACAGCGTTTCCAATTTGTCTTTGAATAGATCTTCTATTTCCAAAAAATTTGTAATTTTTCGGAAAAGTTTGTATTGCAGCTATTTCTGGAACTCTTAACCTTCTATTTGTCCAATGGAATGGCCCAACCCATGGACCGGGTTGTGCCGCTATAGTCCATGATGGAAGATTGGGAGATAATTTGAGCAGAAAATTCCAGAATCTTGTGTTTTTAATAAACTTTGAATCTTTTTGATTGCAAATAGCTAAATAATTTTTTCCAGGTGGAATTTTTTTAAGTTCACTATAATATCTTCCTTCAAAAGTATTTTCAGCTTCTTCTCTATAATTTGAACTTTCAAAATCTTTGATATGACTTCCGACCGTTTCATGTGGTTTTAGATTTGCATCAAATAGACTTGGTTTTTCTAGGCTAAAATGAGTTTTTTGAGGTTCAGCAACTTGGAATTTTTTCTTGCAGCCTATAAAAAAAATTCTCTGCCTTTTCTGAGGAACACCATAATCAAGAGCATTTGCTTTAATTATTTTGAGGTGATAATTTAATTTTTTCGCCTGTTTGATTATATACTCAACTGCTTTTTTGTTTGTAGGATGCAAAATACTTTCAACATTTTCTAATAAAAAACCTTTGGGATGAAGAGTCTTTACAAAATCAAAATAATTCTCAATGCAATTTCTTGGATCTTTAGTAATTTTTCTATTCTTATTTGTTATCCAGTAACCGTTTTTAGAAAAGGGCTGGCAGGGTGGACCACCAATAATTATAATATCTTTTTTACTTAAATATTTTTCAATAGAACCTGGTTTTAAATTTTTTATATCCCCCTGAATTATCTTTTTTTTTTTTGAATTGTTGTTTAATTTCAAAGTTTCAATAGATTCATGATCAATATCTACGGCCAAACATACATTAATGCCATTTAGTTCACTTCCAATATCTAAACCACCAGCACCACTAAAAAGGCTAACAGCTTCGAGTTGTGAATTTCTCATAAAGAATCAGTAACGATTTGTATAGCATGATTTTATCCTACAAACTCCTACAGGATTTCTTGAATTATCTTTTAAAATTAACCTTTTTTGCTGTTATTGACAAATAAGTCTTCAGCAGCGTAAGATGACCGTATCGCTAAATTATTTTTAGCTTTAGTTACATAGTTACTCTAAATTATGCGGTCTTAAATACCTGCCAGATCTCTGGTGACCTAGTAAATAAACAAATCATTAATTGCAAACGCGATAGCCATGTGGGTTACGCATTTGGATTAAACTTTTTAAGGAGTAATTATGCCTAAATTAAAATTAGTCTCTAATAACAAAATTAGAGCAAATAGACGAAACGCAAAGAAGAGCACTGGCCCTAGAACTTTTTTAGGAAAAGAAAAAGTAAGCGGTAACGCTCTAACACACGGTTTAACAGCTGAAAAACATGTGATTATTGGAGAAAGTATTAATGAGTTTAATACTTTTAAAGATAGC
>Ga0172372_10009665_pt1 | contig 12508 bp, 7 predicted proteins | sample LakKiv5m_2_FD_114544 | JGI IMG/M metagenome (GOLD analysis project Ga0172372, IMG submission 114544) | Freshwater microbial communities from Kabuno Bay, South-Kivu, Congo - kab_092012_9.5m | ecosystem: Environmental > Aquatic > Freshwater > Lake | place: Democratic Republic of the Congo...
AGCGCCTCTTCCCCGAGGTCGAGCTCGTCGTCGCCGGTTCGGACTTCGGCCGAGACGCGACGCAGAAGGCGCGCGGCATCGTCGAGAAGGCGCGCGGGCTCATCGAAGCCGGTGAGGCGGCGCCGCTCAAGGACGTGCTCGAGACGCTCGCGCGCACGCACAAGATGTTCAAGGGAGTCGTCGGGAAGGCCTGACGATGACCTCTCGCGCCGCGGATCCGTTCGACGACGTGGACCTCGAGCCCGATCACTCGCGCGGCGGCGCATCGCCCGACTCCGTCGAGAGCGAGTCCGCAATCGTCCCGCTGTTGCTCCCCGACGAATCCGCGGAGTCGTCGACCCGGCGGATTTCGTTCGCACCGGGGCCCTCCATCCGCGTGCCGGCGCCCGACAGCATCGCGCCCGATGCCTGGTCGACCGACCGCGACGGCATGCGCTCGTCGCCTCCGCCGCCGCGTCGTCAGCTCCGTCCCACGCGCAACCAGCGCGTCGTGCGCGGGCCTTCCGAGGAGCCGCCTGCACGTCACGGGCATGCGCTCGACCTCGTCGACCGCAGCGTCCCGCCGCTCGCTGCGCCGCTCGTCGACCTCGCGAGCGAGATGACCGATCGCTACGACCTCGGCGACTTCTCGGGGGCGCTCGTCGCGGCCGAGATGGTGCTGGCGCGTGACCCGGAGGATGCGTCGGCCAAGCAGTACGCCGCCGCGTGCCGCGAGCGGCTCGAGCAGTTCTACGTCTCTCGTGTCGGCTCGTTGACGAGTGTGCCGATGGTCACCGTGCGTGATGTCGATCTGCGCTGGCTCGGGCTCGATCATCGCGCCGGCTTCTTGCTCTCGCGCATCGACGGCCACGCCTCGCTCGAGGAGGTCCTCGACGTGAGCGGGATGCCCCGCCTCGAAGCGCTGCGGACGCTCGTCGAACTCTGCGACGCCGGCGCACTCTCGTTCGACCGCTGAGTGGGACCTTCGCGTGCGGGCTCTTGCGAGGGCTCCGCGCAGGCACTAGCCTCGGCATCGCGTGCCTCCAAATATGCTCTTCGCCGCGGGGGTGCCCGGGCTCCTGCTGCTCGGGGCGGCGTACTCGGCGGTGGACGCGGCAGTGGTCGAGCTGGGTGAAGTCCCTGCGCGTGCCGTGCGCGAGGAGGGCGGCGACCTCGCGCGGACGGCCGGGCGGCTCCTCGACGACGAAGCGGCGATCCGCGCCCGGCTGCTCGCGGGTCGCGTGGTGTGCATCACCTCCGCCGCGATGCTCGCGGCGCTCGGGCTCGTCGACGAAGGCACGCTCGCGCTCTGGTTCGCGCTGCTCGGCGCGGTGCTGCTCTACGGCGCACTCGTCGAGGTGCTGAGCACGTTCACGCGCAAGTACGCGCTGCACCTCGCGCTGCATCTGCTGCGCTGGTTCCGGCCGTTCGAGGCCCTGATGGTGCCCATCGCGCTGCCCCTCGCGTGGATCGGCGCGCTCGCCGGACGGCTGATCCCCGCGCCGCGCCAGCAGAGCGCCGCCGACGCCGAGAAGATGGCCGACCTCGAGGTCGAGAACGTGATCGATCAGGGCGAAGAGAGCGGCGCGATCCGGAGCGCGCACGCGGCGCTCCTGCGCGGGGTGCTCGAGTTCAAGGACACGGTCGCGTCGGAGATCATGGTCCCGCGCACGCAGGTCGTCGCCGTCGAGCAGGACACGCCCTTCGCCGCGGTGCTCGACCTCGTGAAGGAGGCGGGTCACAGCCGCTATCCGGTCTACCGCGGCCGGCCCGATCAGGTCGTCGGGATGCTCTACGCGAAGGACCTCTTTCGCGTCGAGCGCGAGGGCACCACGCAGGCGTCGGGCTCCATCGCCGCGCTCGTGCGCTCGCAGGCCTTCTTCGTCGCCGAGACGCAGAAAATCGGCGATTTGCTGCGGCAGATGCAGGTCAAGCGCATCCACCTCGCGGTCGTCGTCGACGAGTACGGCGGCACCGCGGGCATCGTCACGCTCGAGGACATCCTCGAGGAGATCGTCGGCGACATCCATGACGAGCACGACAACGACGAGCCGCCCATCTCGGAGATCGCGCCCGGTCGCTGGCTCGTCGACGCGTCGCTCCCCGTCGACGAGCTGCGGGATGCGCTGAAGGTGCAACTGCCCGAGCGCGAGGGCGCCTACCGCTCGGTCGGCGGGATGGTGATCGAGATCGCGGGGCGCGTGCCCGGCGAGAACGAGACCGTGCGCGTCGGCGAGCTCGACGTGATCGTGCGCGACGCCGACCGCCGCCGCGTGCGGCACGTCGAAGTCGTGCGGCATGCGCGCGACGAGTCCGACGAAGCCGCCGAGCGCGCCGACGCTGCGGACTGACGCGGCGCGCCGTCGCGCCTTGCGCGCGGCTCGGTCGGCGCTGCTCAGTACGCGACGAACGCCTCTTCGACGAGCGTTCCGTCGGGGCGCGGGGTGAGCACGGCGTAGTGCGCGACGCGGCCCTCGGGCGACTGTCCGACGGAGCCGACGCTCAGGATGCGCTGCCGCTCGAGCTGGCGCTGAAATGCCATGTGCGACGCGCCGCAGACGACGATGTCGGCCGGGTCGTCGCCGAGGAGCGCGCTCAGCTCGTCGTCGTCGAGGTCGTGGCTCAGCTCGATCGTCGGATCGGCGGGCGAGCCGTGCACGACGAGGAGCTCGCTGCCGTCCATGAGCGGGACGCGGATGCGCTCGGGGAGCCTGCGCAGCCGCGCGATCACGATCTCGCCGACCGCGGCGCGCGTCTTCGTGAAGAGCGCGAGGCGCGCGCGCTCGGCGTCGTCCTGCGGGCGCAGCGCGGCGGGGTCGAGCGTGGCGAGCGCGAGGTCGCTCGGGCCGCGGGCGAGGTGCGCGCGCACGGCCGTCAGACGCAGCCACACCTCGTGCGGGGCGTCGCCGCCGAAGAGGTGATCACCCGCGACGTAGACGTCCGTGATGGCGCGGCGGGCGAGCTCGCGCAGGACCGCGTCGAGCGCCTCGAGGTTGCCGTGGATGTCCGACAGGCACGCGAAGGGGCGGGTGGCGGGCGGCGTCACGGGCATGCGGGGCGACATGGGCGCGCACTATAGGCCCCGCCCCGCTGCTGTCCTGCGTGATGGGGCGACGAGAACTTGGTGGTTAGATGTACGTATCTGTAGGATTTGTGCGTGTTCATCGCGCTCCAACGCGCCGGAAAGCTGAAGGGACTCGCGCGGGCCGGGCGCGGCGCGGGCGTGCGGGCGTCGCGGGGGGGCGCGCTCGATCCGGAGGCTGAATCGCTGCTGTGGGCCGCCGCGTCGGTGCTCTCGGAGGGCGCGGCCGTACACGGCGCCGACGGCAGCGAGACGTACTTCGGGAGCACGATGCTCACGGTGTCGATGGCGCCGCTCGAGGCCGCATGGGGCGTCACGCTCGACGCCGACGCGCGGGCCCTGCTGCTCGCGCGCGCCGAGCGCACGGCGTCTTTGCACGTGCGCGCGATGCGTCTCGCTCGCCGTGAGGCCGCACAGCGCGTCGCGGGTCGCGCGCTCGGCACGACGCGGGTCGAGCTGCGCTTCTCGCTGCGCGAGGACGCGCTCTGCATCGACGTCGATCTCGAGGCGCCGCTCGGGGTAGGGTCGTTGCGCCGGAGTCAGCCGTGACCGACGACGACAATGTCATCCACGTCGCCTTCGGGCCGGGGGGAGGGCGCCGCCCGGGGCCGCAGGGCTTGCTCGCGCCCGTCGTGCCACCGCCTGATGAGCCGGACGACGACGCGCCGCTGCCGCGCGAGCGGGATGGGGATCCAGCGGCGGATCTCTACGGCACCGCCGAGGCCGCGCGCGTCGTCGGCGTGCCCGAGTCGCGGTTGCGCTCGTGGCAGCGCTCAGGGTTCCTCGCGCCGTCTGCGCGCGTCGCGAAGCGGCGCCTCTACACCTTCCAGGACCTGATCGGCCTGCGCACCGCGCGCGGGCTGCTCGAGCGCGGTGTGCCGCTGCCGCGCGTGCGGGCGTCGGTCGAGGCGCTGCGGGCCTCGCTGCCGCGCGTGACGCGACCGCTCGCCGAGCTGCGCGTCGTCGCCGATGGGCAGAGCGTCGTCGTGCGCGGGGATGACGGCACCTTCGATCCGCTCACCGGGCAGCGTGTCCTCGACTTCGAGGTGAGCGCGCTCCGGGACGACGTCGTGCGCGTGCTGCGCGCCGGCGAGCCCGCGCCCGAGCAGCGACGCGCCGCGTACGCGCAGTATCTCGAGGGCTGCCGCCTCGACGAGGAAGAGCTGACCTTCGATCGCGCCGAGGCCGCGTACCGCCGCGCGCTCGAGCTCGACCCGACGCTCGCGAACGCGCTCACGAACCTCGGAAATCTGCGCTTCCGGCGCGGCGCCCCCGACGAGGCCCAGTCGCTCTACGCGCGCGCGCTCGAGCTCGATCCGGCGCAGTCGGAGGCCTGGTACAATCTCGGCTTTCTCGCGTTCGAGCGCGGCGACGGCGAGGGCGCCGTGGGCGCGTTCCGGCGCGCGATCGCCATCGAACCCACCTTCGCCGACGCGCACTTCAACCTCGCGATGGCGCTCGAAGAACTCGGACGCACGCCCGACGCACGCCCGCACTGGGAGGCGTATCTGCGCCTCGACCCGAGCGGTCCGTGGGCCGAGGTCGCACGCCGACATCTGCGCGGAGCATGAGCCGGGCAGAGCCGAGACCATCCCAGCGGAGGGTGTGAGGCGCGGAAGACCGCTGCAGACGAAGCGGACGCTAGGCCATCACGGCGGAGGGGGATTCGAGGCTGGTGTCGGCACGCTCGCGCTGCGCGCCCAGCTCCGTCTCGAGGTGGGCGAGCAGGGCTTCGGGATCGAGCGGCTTGCGGAGGATCGGGCGGTCCACGCTGCGCCGGAACGCGTCGAGCTTCGGGTCTGCGTCGCCGCCGGAGATGAACGTGATGCGCGCGAGCAACTCCGGGCGCTCTGCCGCGAGCGCCGCGTGGAAGTCGGCGCCCGTCTTGCCGGGCATGACGAGGTCGCAGACGAGCAGGTCCGGCGTCATGCCGTCGCGCAGCAGCGCGAGCGCCTCGTCCACCGAGTGCGCGACTTTCACGCGATGCGAGCGCGCGAGGAAGCGTCCGAGGACCTTCACGAGCAGCGCTTCGTCGTCGACGAGCAGGACGAGCGGCTGCGTCGCGTCGCCCAGCGCGGCCTGTGCAGCGGGCGTCGCGAGGCGCGGCGGCGAGGGTGCACGAGGCGCGTCCGTTGCGGGAGTCGTCGCCGCCAGCAGCGCGCGTGACGACGAAGGTGCCGGCGCGAGCGTGTGGATCGGGAGCAGCACGCGGAACGTCGCGCCCTCCCCGACGATCGACTCGACCTCGACGCGTCCGCCGTGCGCTTCGACGATGCGCCGCGAGATGGCGAGGCCGAGGCCCGTGCCCGCGCGCTTGGTCGTGTAGAGCGGGCGGAAGATCTCGCCGAGCTGCTCGGGCGGGATGCCCTGCCCGTCGTCGCGCACCTCGAGCACGACGACGTCGTCGACCGTCGTCGTGCGCACGTCGATCCGGCCGCGGCGCCCGTCCTGCTCGGGGTTCGCCTCCGCGGCGTTCACGAGGAGGTTGATGACGACCTGCGAGAGCTTGCCGGCGTGGCCGAGCACGGGCGGCACCGGCGCGAGCGCGAGGGAGAGCTCCGCGCGGCGGCGGACCGTCGGACGCGCGAGCGCGGCGCCCGCTTCGACGACGCTCACGAGATCGACGGACTCCGGCTCGAGCGGCTCGCGCTGTGCGAGTCCGTTCAGCTCGGCGACGATGTCGCGGATGCGCAGCAGGCCATCGAGGGCGTCGCGCAGTTGATCGTCGGCGAGCGCATCGGCATCGGCCGCGCGTCGGGCGACTTCGGCGTCCCCGGGCGTCTGGGCGAGGAACACCTTCCGTTGCGCCCGCAGCTCCCGCAGGGACTCACGCAGGCCGGCGAGGTTGGCGACCGCGTAGGCGGCCGGGTTGTTGATCTCGTGCGCGACACCCGCGGCGACGAGGCCGACGGAGGCGAGCTTCTCGGCCTCGACGAGCTCGGTCTGCGCGCGGTGGAGGGCCGCTGCGCGCTCGTGCATCGCCGCGGCGAGGCTGGCCTCCGCGCGGTCGGTGTCGAGGAGCTCGCGGAGCAGCAGGACGACGAGGGTCCACGAGAGCAGTGCAAGCGCCGGCGTGCCGAACGTGAGGAAGGGCGGCTGCGCGCGGTGCAAGGCGGTGTCGGCGATGAAGGCGAACCCGATGAGCCAGGTCTGGACGCGCAGCACGAGGCGGCTGCGTCCGCTCCGTCGTCGCAGCTCGAGGGCCAGCGAGGCGAACAACACGACCGTCGCCACGACGCGAACGACCATCGCCGCAGGGCCGAGCCAGCCCTCCTCGACGCTGTGCTCGCCGACGAAGAGCGAGGCCTCGATCCAGAGCGCGGCGCCGAGCGCGACGAAGGCGAGCCGCCCCTCGCGCACGGGCCGTGTCCGCCGGGCGACGAACCAGACGAGCGCGCTCATCACGGTCGTCGTGGCGCAGGCGATCCGGAGCGCACTCTCGAGCGGCACGAGCGGCCCGTGGACTCAGCGGCGCCGCGGCGGTGCCGGAGGCACGGAGGACGGCGGTGCCGGAGGCACGGAGGACGGCGGGGCCGGAGGCGGCGGAGGAGGCGGGCGGGGTGCGAACGAGCGCGACGCGTGGACGTCCCCCGCGGGCGGTGGAGGCGGCGGGGGCGGCGGCGGGTGAGAGGCCGCGAACGCCGGCGGAGGCGGAGGAGCGAGCGTCGGCGCGCGGGGCGGCGGAGGCGGGGCGGCGGTGGCCCGACGCGGTACGGGCGCCGGTGCGGCGTCGAGTTCCTCCAACTCTTCGTCGAGCGCGTCCTCGAGCGCTTCGTCGAGCGACTCCGCGTCGTCGACGGATTCGATGTCGTCGCGTGACGCCGCGTCTGCGAACGACTCCGCGTCGTCGAATGACTCCGCGTCCTCGAGCGCCGCCGTGTCCTCGAGCGCTGCCGCCTCTGCGAGCGCATCGGGCTGGTCGGGGAACGCCGCGCCTTCGAGTGGCTCCTCTCCGTCCTCGAGCGACTCGACCGCGTCTTCGAGCGATTCCACGGCCTCGTCGAGCGACTCTGCGTCTTCGAGCGGCTCTGCGTCTTCGAGCGACTCTGCATCGTCGAACGCACCGGCGTCGCCTGAGCGCAGGCCGAGCGCGAGCCCCTCCGCGGGCGGCGCGCCGGCGGGCTCTTCGGAGGTCGCCGCACCTGCTGGAGATGTCTCGCCGGCGTGGGCGACTTCCGCGGGGAGCGCGTCGTCGAGGTGGTGGGCTTCGTCGAGGTCGCGGGCGTCTGCGGAAACCGCGGGGAGTACGCGCTCCGCGGTGGCCTCGTCGTCGCGAACGGAGCCGCGGAACTCGGGGGCCGCCGGCGACGTCTGCGACCCGAACAGCGTCTCGTCTTCGTCGTCGTCCGCGTCGCGTGCGGGGCGGCGCAGGCTCTGGTCGAGCCGCGTGATGGCCTCCGCGGCTTCGGCGTCGTCCGGCTGGAGGGCGCGCACCTTCTTCCAGAGGTCGAGCGCCTCGTAGCGGTTGCGGAGCGGGCCTTCCCAGGTGCGCGCGGACTCCGCGAGGAGCGCGGCGCGCTCAGCGGGATCGCGCGTCGTCTCGAGGGCGCGGTCGATCGCGACGAGCAGATCCTGGTGGCGTCCGGCCCGCGCGAGACAGCCGCGCAGCGCGTGGGCGGCCTCCGCGTCGCCGGGCGAGAGCGCGAGGAGCTGCTGGTAGACCTCGGCGGCGTCCGCGGGGCGGGCGAGCTCGTTCGCGAGGAGCGCGGCGCGGCGACGCATGAGCGCGGTCGCGGTGCGCGGGTCGAAGGCTTCCCGCACGAGCTCCGCGAGGTGCGCATCGAGCGCCGGGAGCTGCGCGCTCTTGGCTGCGAGGGCGGTGATCGCGTCGAGCACCTCGGCGCTGCCGGGCGTCGCCGTCGCGGCCTTGCGCAGCGCCGCGAAGGCGCCGCGGGCGTCGCTGAGCCCGACGTCGAGCAGCTGCGCCGCGCGCGACTGGAGCCGCGACGACTCGGCGGCCTCAGGCGCGCTCTCGGCGAGCCGCTGGTAGACGGCGACGAGCCCGCGGCGCGCGCGCTGTTCCGGCGCGCCGCCGGGGCGCGCGGCAGCTGCATCGAACGCAGCGACGACCTCTTCGACACTCGCGCCGAGCGCGGGCGCACGCGTCGTCAGCGCGACGGCCTGCGCGACGTAGAGCATCGCGCGGTCGCGATCGCGGAGCGCCGTCTCCGTGAGGCGCGCAGCGCGGAGCAGCGTCTCGACGCGCCGCGCGTCGTCTGCGGCCTGGGCCTTGCGGCGCTCGTAGACGACGAGCAGCTCTTCGGCGCGACCCGCGCGGGGCCCGAGATCTTCAGCGAGCGCAAGCACGTCGTCGTCGTCGGGCGCGAGGGCGCAGGCGCGGAGCGCGCGATCGAGCGCTGCGGAGGCGTCGCGGCCGTGTTCGTCCAACAGGCGCGCATGCCGCACGAGCAGCGCGACCTTCTGCGCCGGCGTCGTCGCGCGGCGGAGGAGCGTCTCGTAGACCTGCCCGAGGCGGTCCCAGGCGCCCGCGAGGCCCGTGAGGCGGTCGACCTCGGCGAGGCGCGTCGCGTCCCCCAGCTCGAGCGCGAGGGCGCGAAGCGCGGCGTCGAGCGCGCGCTGTGCGTCACCGAGATACGTCTCGTAGATGCCTGCGGCGTCCGCCCAGCGACGGGCCTGTGCGGGCGCGCCGACGCCTTCGTCCTTCGCGAGGCGCGCGTAGAGCTCGGCGAGCCGCTCGCCGCCCGAAACAGGGCCGTCCGTGAGCGCGCGCGCGAGCTCGCGGAGGGCGGCTTCGGCGTCGCCGTCGGCGGCATCCTCGACCCGCTCCGCGAGGCGGCGGAACGCGCCGTCGCCATCGCCGAGGCGGGTGAAGGCGAGGTCTGCGGCGCGTCGCACGAGCGCGCTCACGACGGCGTCGTCCTGCTCGAGCCCGGCGAGCGCGTCGAGCGCGTCGACGAGCGCGGGCCAACGCTCGAGCGACTCGAGCAGATGGATGAGGCGCTGCTGCGGCGCCGGATCGGTGAGGTCGGCGTCGGCCCACGCCTCGAGCGCGCGCACCGCGGCCTCCCGATCGTTCAGCCGCTGCTCGTAGAGATCGGCGAGGCGCTCGGCGACGGGTGCGCGGAGGCCGGCGTCCTCGGTGGCGGCGAGCTGCTGCTCGAGGGCCTCGGCGAGGAGGGCGTCGTCGGCGAAGCGCTCGGCGAGCGCGACGAGGCGATGGATGGCGGGGAGATGTCCGGGCGCGACGCGCGCGAGGACGTCGCGCAGCAGCGGAACGGCCCGCTCCGGCTGGGCGAGCGCGCCCGCGCAGAGGTCGGCGCGCTCGACGGTGAGGTCACGCGCTTCGTCGGCGTCGCCGGCCCGGACTGCGAGCCGACCGAGCAGTGCTTCGAGGTTGGACGCGTCGTCGGCGCGTCGCGCACGTCGCACGAGCGCGCGGAGGGCTTCGTCGTCCTCGCCCGCCGCGAGTACTTTGCCCCAGGCTTCGGCGGCGGCGTCTTCGTTGCGGACGCGCTGCTCGAGGATCCGCGCGATGCGCCGGAAGAGTTCGGCGCGTACGTCGACCCGCGACTCGGCCACCGCGCGTCCGCGCAGCAACTCGACGAGGTCGCGGTAGCGCTGGGCGCGGTCGTAGACGTCGCACAGCACGTCGAGCGTGGCCGCGTCGCCGGGCGCGAGATCAAGCGCCTGTCCGAGATATTCGGCGGCGCGGTCGAGGTCGCCGAGCTCGCGGTCGGCGAGGGCGCCCATGCGCGCGAGCGTCCCTGCGCGCTCCGCCGGCGGGCCGATCTCCGCGCGGTAGGAGAGCGTCTGCAGCAGCCGCTCGAAGCGGCCGGCCGCTTCGTCGATCCGCGCCATGCGGGTGAGGGCTTCGAGGTCGCCCGGCTCGTCGTCGAGCAGGCGCGCGGAAACTTCGAAGGCGGCCTCCGCGTCGCCGAGCTGCTCGTCGAGGACGGTCGCGAGCGTGCGGAGCAGCGCGGTGCGCTCGCCGACGGGGGCCTGCGCGATGCGGCGCCGCAGCAGCGGAACGACCTCGGCGAAGCGCTCGAGCGTGAGCAGCAGGCCGCACACCGCGACGAGGGCTTCGTCGTCGTCGGGCGCGTGCCCGAGCAGCCGCCCGTAGGCGTCGGTCGCCGCCGTGAGATCGCCGCGCTGGTCGCGGTGCAGACGCGCCAGGCGGCGCAGCACCTCGGCGCTCGCCACGGCGTCGTACGACGCGACGGCCTCGCGCTCGAGCACCTGCGCGAGCTCGTCCCAGCGGCCGAGGCGCTCGAGGAGCGCGGCGAAGGTGGCGCGCGCGTCGGCATCCGCCGGGTCGAGCGTGGTGATCGCCCGCCACGCCTCGACGGCGCCCTCCTGATCGGCGAGGCGATCCGCGCTGAGCGCCGCGACCTCGCGGAGACGCTGCTTGCGCGCCTCGACGGAGAGCCCCGGCACGCGCGCAGCGTCGCGGAGCAGCGCGCGGAGCGGCTCCCAGGCCGACGCGGCGCGCAACTCCGTTTCGAGGAACGCGAGCGCCTCGGGGCTCGCGGGATCGAGCTGCAAGAGCTCGCGTGCGCGCTCCGCGGCGCCGGCCCGATCGCCGGCGGCGACGAGCAGATCCATCAGCTCGAGCAGACGCGCGGCGCGCTGTGCGGGCGGCAGCGCCGGAAGCGCGACGCCGAGCGCGCGGGCGACGTCCGCGTCGCGACCGGCGTAGCGATAGAGCTCGACGAGACGCTCGGCCGCGCTGGCGTCGCCTTCGTCGAGCAGCGGCTCGTAGCAGACGATGGCGTCGTCGAGCTGCCCCGCTTCGACGTAGGCCTCCCCGAGCCGCCGCCGGAGCGTGCGCGCCGCGGGCGCATCCGGCGCGGCCTGGAGGAAGCCCACCCAGCGCACGGGCAGCAGGTCGGAGCGACCGAGCTCGCGCGCGACGTGGTCGAGCAGCCCGAGCACGGCCTCGTGATCCGGCGCGGCGTCGAGCGCGGCCTCGGCGTACGACACCGCGTGCTCGTGCGGCACGCGCTGCGCCATCTGGTAGAGGAAATCCGCGGCGCGGACCTTGTCGGCGGTGCCGGCGGCGCTGCCTGCGCGCTGCTCGGCGCGGCGCAGCAGCATCGTCGCGAGATCGTGCATGACGCCGAGCTCGCCCGGCGCCTCCGCGAGCGCGCGCTCGAGACCCGCGAGCGCCGCGTCGAGCTCGCCGAGACGCTCCGCCCGCAGATGCGCAAGCTCGCGCTGGAGCGAGACGCGCCGCGTCGGATCCGGCTCGGCCGCGGCCTCCTGCTCGTAGAGCTGCGCCGCCGCCTTGAAATTGCCGGCGTTGCGGTAGATCTCCCGCGCGGCGTAGATCGCGGCGACGAGCTGCGGGTCGAGCTCCCACGCGCGCCGGTAGTGCAGCAGCGCGCGGTCCGAGCGCTCGAAGCGCTGCTCGTAGAGCTCGCCGAGCTGCAGCTGCACGGCCGCGCTGCCGAGCGCGTCCCCCGCGACCTGGAGCGTCGCTTCGGCGCGTCGCTCGAGCACTTCCGCGACGCGGCGCAGGTCGCCGAACTCCTCAGCGATCGCCTCGAGGCGGGTGTAGGCGTCGATGTGGCCCGGGTTGCGCTCGAGCGCACGCTCGTAGAGGGAGGTGCCGCGCGCGCGATCGCCGAGCGCACCGAGCGCGAGGTCCGCCGCCTCGAAGAAGGCCTGCGCTGCGGCGCGGCCGTCGGGGGCGCGGCCCGCCCAACCCTCGAGGAGATTGACGAGCGACGGCCAGTCGCCGAGCTGGTGGTAGTGCGCCCGGAGTGCGACGAACGCCTGATAGTCGTCGGGGTTTCGCCGCAGCCGGGCGATGAGCTCGTCCGCGGGCGAGGTCATGAGCGCGCGCGACGCTATCACGGAACGCGGCGCCGGTGCGGCGCCACGGTCGTGTGTCTCCGCACTTTCGAGGCGCGATGAGCCGCACCTCGACGCGGCCGCACGCACGGCGCGCGGCTAGAGTCCGGCATGACCGCGACACGGCCTCTCGTCCACGACCCCATCGCGCGCTTCCACGCGGAGCTCGAGCGCGCCCGCGGCGTCGAGCCGAACGACGTCACGGCCGTCGCGCTCGCGACCGCCACGCCTGAAGGCGTGCCCTCGCTGCGCTACGTGCTCCTCAAGAGCGCCGACGCGCGCGGCTTCGTCTTCTTCACCAACCGCGAGAGCCGCAAGGGGCGCGAGCTCGCACAGAACGCGCGCGCAGCGCTCGCGTTTCTGTGGCCGACCGTCTACGTGCAGGTGCGCGCCGAGGGCGCCGTCGAACAGGTCGACGACGCCGAGTCGGATGCCTATTTCGCGTCGCGTCCGCGCGGCAGCCAGCTCGGCGCGTGGGCCTCGCAGCAGAGCCGCCTGCTCTCGTCGCGCGAGGTCCTCGCCGAGGCCGTCACCGACTTCGACCGGCGCTTCCCCGAGGGCAGCCCGGTGCCGCGCCCGGCGTATTGGGGCGGCTATCGGCTGCTGCCGTCGCGCATCGAGTTCTGGCAG
>Ga0172372_10009666_pt1 | contig 12507 bp, 12 predicted proteins | sample LakKiv5m_2_FD_114544 | JGI IMG/M metagenome (GOLD analysis project Ga0172372, IMG submission 114544) | Freshwater microbial communities from Kabuno Bay, South-Kivu, Congo - kab_092012_9.5m | ecosystem: Environmental > Aquatic > Freshwater > Lake | place: Democratic Republic of the Congo...
GAAGCAACACCACCCGCACCTGATGCTACAGGCGCTGAAGCAACACCACCCGCACCTGATGCTACAGGCGCTGAAGCAACACCACCCGCACCTGATGCTACAGGCGCTGAAGCAACACCACCCGCACCTGATGCGGAAGGGACTGAAGGTATGCCACCCGCACCTGATGCGGAAGGGACTGAAGGTATGCCACCCGCACCTGATGCGGAAGGGACTGAAGGTATGCCACCCGCACCTGATGCGGAAGGAGGCATGGAAACACCAACCGAACCAGGGTCTGAAGACATGGGAATGGATGCGGAACCTGGTGATGAAGACGAAGACATGGGAATGTCAGAGCCGGAAAATGATGAAATGGGTATGGATTCTGAAGATGAAGGTGGAGAGTCAAAAGTTAGTTTAAAGGCGATACAAAAACTTACAGGTAGGTTAAGTCAAAAAGTTAGGGAATATGAAAAAGAAAAAGGAATGGATTCCCAAGATAAAAAATATGTTTTAAATTCTTTAATTTCCGCTATTAATGTTAAATCTTTGGATGACGATGACAGAGATGATATTTTTGATAAGTTGGAACAATATGACGACTACGACTCAGGTGAGGGGGATTTAGATTTGGGAGGTGAAGACATGGAAGAAGAGCCTATGGGTGGGGAGGAAATGCCTTCATCAGAAGGTGAAGACGCAGGAACTGAAAAATCTCCAGAAATGGGTAATGAAGAATTAGCGGCACCACCAATGAAAGAGTCTGTTGAAAAAATCCTTTCAAAATACTTTAAAATAGAAAAAAATGAAAAACCCATTTTAGAAGAAAAAAAGAAAAAAGATTATATAAAAAATAAAATAAAAGAGGTACAAATTAAAAAAGAAATTAACTCATTAAGTGAAACTGAAATTCAAAGATACACCGCATTGAGTTTAATGGAAACTCAAAACGTAAAATTTCTTGGTAAAACCAATAAAGAAAATTTAGTTTTTGTAAAAAATGGTAAGCATATAAAAATAACACCTAGAGGTATAGTAATATGATACTAGTGTACGTAAACGAACTTGGGCCAAACTATAAAGGAGATAATATATATGAATTTATTTTTTCAGATTTAGATGATGTTTGGGGCGATGAGTGGGACGCCGAACCAGCGTCTGGTAAACCATCACCACCCGATATTAATTATGTAAAAAAAGTTGGTGTTTTAAAAAACTCTGAGATTGATCTTAATCTAATACAAAACTCCGATTTTTTTGGAGTGTACGATGCGATTGATGGTGTAATATGTTTAGCTTGGGAAAGATCTGATAGTGATGAAATATTAATACATAAAAGAAAACGATTAGTTTTTGGTTATGGCGATACTGTTGAATCAGTAGAAAATAAATTATACGAAAGAGATATCGTATTAAAATGGGAAAAAAATTTAGTTCAAGATGAAACATATGAATCCTAAAAAAGTTAGACTTCTACATGAAGGGTTTTCTATTAATACTTTAGAAAAAATGTCTAGTCAACAAATCAATATTCTTTATGAAAAAGTTAAAAGTAAAGAAATGAAAGAACAACCAGCACCTAAAGTAACAAACAAAACAGTAAAACAAATTGAACTTCCTGTTGGTTCTAAAACTACGGTATCCGGAAATTATTCGGTGGCTAATGATGCAGGAAAAACAGTTTTAACACAAACAGAAGGTGAAATGACAGAAAAAGCACTTTCAAAAAAACAACAACAGTTTTTTGGAATTGTTAGAGGGATGCAAAAAGGAGATATCCCTAAAAAAGGGAAGGCCGGAAAGGCGGCAAAAGATATAAAAAAATCCGATGTATTAGATTTTGCAAAAACAAAACACAAAGGGTTACCTAAGAAAAAAGAAACGAAAGAAAGTCAAGTTAAAAAAATTGAGGAAAACATTATGAATCTTATTGAAAAACATATTTATAATGAAGTTTCAAAAAAAGATGTTTTAAAACTTTTGAATAAAAGATAAATCTAATGAATGTCATTAACAAGGGAACAAGCGTTATTAGAATATGCAAAGTGTGTAAATAATACACCTTACGCCCTGAAAACATATCTTCAGACTTACGACAATACACAATCTAAATACGTACCATTAGAGCTATTTAATGACCAAGTTACGTTAGTAACTGATTACGACACTTGTGAAGAAAACATAGCATTAAAGTATCGACAAGCTGGTGTCTCAACTGTTACGTCAGCTTGGGCATCAAAAAGATTAGTTTTTGCAAAAAAAGAAAAACCTGAAAAAATCCTGATTATTGCTAACAAAATGGATACTGCGGTTGAGATGGCAAATAAAGTAAGGGCCTTTGTTGATCAATGGCCAAAATGGATGGGTGTTGGGTTTTCTTCTGAAAAAAATTCACAAAGACATTTTAAATTAACTAATGGATGTGAGGTAAAGGCAGTTGCTACATCAAAAGATGCTTTACGTGGTTATACACCAACAATACTTATTTTTGATGAGGCGGCATATATTAACGCAGATGAAGACTTTTGGTCTGCGTGTATGGCATCTTTATCAACAGGAGGTAAGGTTATTGTGATTTCAACACCAAACGGATTTGATCCAATCTACTATTCAATTTACAGTCAAGCAGTTAAAGGTATGAATGACTTTAGAATTACTGAAATGTATTGGTTTAGAGATCCAAGATACTCTAAAGATTTAAAATTGATTAAATGTGATGATATTGTCCATTACATTTTGAATAGAGGTGATTATATAGATGAAGAAATTACCATAGACTATAGTAAAATTAAAGTAAGTGAAAGAAACTTTAATGAAATAAAACAAAAAATAGAAAACGAGGGTTACAAAGCATATAGTTCTTGGTTCGAGGCAATGGCCAAAAAATTAAAGTTTGATAAGAGAAAGATTTCGCAAGAGTTAGAATGTAATTTTTTAGGCTCGGGGGATAATGTTATTCCTGCTGAAACTATGAAAAAAATTAAAGATAAACACATTAAAGAACCTGAAAATAAATTTATGGGCGGATCTCTTTGGCAATGGAAAGAACCGGTTTCAGGTCACAGATATATTATGGGTGTTGACGTATCAAGAGGAGATAGTGAAGATTTTAGTACTTTATCTATCATTGATTTTGATGATAGGGAACAAGTATTAGAATATATTGGTAAAGTCCCTCCCGATATTTTGGCAGAAATAGCCTTTAAATGGGGGACTATGTATAATGCATTTATTGTTACTGATATTACAGGTGGTATGGGGGTATCAACATCAAGAAAACTACAAGAACTTGGTTACAAAAATTTATATGTAGACGGTGTAAATCCTGCAGATAAATGGAAGTGGGACCCTAAAAACCAAGATAAAATTCCAGGAATTAACTTTAACTCAAAAAGAGTTTTAATAATCCAAGCATTTGAAGAAGCGTTAAGGTTTGATTTTGCAATGAGGTCGCAAAGACTTTATAACGAATTAAATACGTTTGTGTATGTAAACGGTAGACCTGATCACCAAAAAGGTCAACATGACGATTTAATAATGGCATTTGCTATGGCGATTTATGTTGGTGAAACTTCATTTGCACAGTTAGAAAAGGCCACAGAACAAGCAAAAGCAATGCTAGAATCATGGTCAACTGAAAAAACACAATATAAAGACTCATCAATGAATTTTAATCCTGGATTACCTGTAAACCCATCAGATAGAATGACAATGAATAGAAACACTTTATCACAAAGTGATTATCAAAAGTATTTATGGTTATTCGGAGGAAGAAGAGTTTAGTTTTTATTCTCTGATGTTATTTTTTTTAAAAAAAGATTATGGCAGAACAAAAATATACAGTTTGGCAAAGATTAGGTCGAGTTTTCGGACCTAACTCAACATTAGACCAACAAGCACCAGTTTTTAAGTTTGACAAAAAAGAATTACTTAAAACAACAAATAAGTCTGAATTTGAAACAGAAAAATTACAAGCACAACAAAGTATGTACATTGGTAAACAATGGCAAAAGGTTGAGAGTAATTTATATCAACAGGCAGTTTACTACGAACCGACAAGGATTGCTTCTTATTATGACTATGAATCAATGGAATACACCCCTGAGATTTCAGCCGCTCTTGATATATATTCTGAGGAATCAACAACACCAGATAAAGATGGATATATTTTAAAAATATATTCAGAATCTAAAAGAATAAAAACTGTATTAGCTGATTTGTTTAATAATAAATTAGATATTAATACTAATTTACCCATGTGGACAAGGAACACATGTAAATACGGAGATAATTTTGTTTATTTAAAGTTAGATCCGGATAAAGGTATTGTAGGTTGTCAACAATTACCAAATATCCAAATTGAAAGGCTTGAAAGAGGAATGAAAATAAATTCCTCAACTTACGGTAAAGAAACTGAAAACGAATCTTTAAAGTTTACTTGGAAAGAAAAAAACATGGAGTTTAATACTTGGGAAATTGGTCATTTTAGAATTTTAGGTGACGATAGAAAACTACCATACGGCACATCTATGTTAGAAAAGGCTCGTCGCATTTGGAAACAATTACTTCTTTGTGAAGATGCCATGTTAATTTATAGAGTTTCAAGAGCACCTGAAAGAAGAGTCTTTAAAGTATTTGTTGGTAACATGGATGATAAGGATGTGGATGCATATGTACAAAGGGTTGCATCTAAATTTAAAAGAGATCAAATAGCCGACCCACAAACGGGAAACGTTGACATGAGATATAACCAATTAGCGGTCGATCAGGATTACTTTATTCCTGTAAGAGATTCTGCAGCTGCGATGCCTATTGAAACTTTAGCAGGTGCTGCTAATTTGGCAGAAATTGCTGATATTGAGTACATTCAGAAAAAATTAGTCACGTCACTAAGGATCCCTAAAGCATATTTAGGTTTTGAAGAAGCGGTTGGTGATGGTAAAAATCTTTCATTACTTGATATTAGATTCGCAAGAACAATTAATAGAATACAAAAATCTATGATTGCGGAATTAAATAAAATTGCGATTATACATTTATTTTTACTAGGTTTTGAAGATGAGTTAACAAATTTTACATTAGGTCTTAATAACCCATCTAAACAATCAGATTTATTAGGTGTTGAGGTTTGGAAAGAAAAAATAACATTGTATAAAGATGCTGTTGCGGAAATACCAAATTCAGTAGCACCTGTTTCGGCATCATGGGCTAAAAAACATATTTTAGGTTTTTCTGATGAGGAAATAAGATTAGATTTACAACAACAAAGAATTGAGAGGGCAGTTTCTGGCGAATTAGCTAAAACCGCTGAAGTTATTTCTAAAACAGGATTATTTGATAATATTGATGATTTATACAAACCTAAAAGCGGATCCACATTCACTGTCGGAGGGTCTAGCCCTACCAGTGGTGGAGGAGCCGAACCTTCAGGTGGAGGTTTAGATACCGGCGGAGGGGGTATGGATTTAGGAGGAATGTCCTCAAGTTCATCCGAGACATCATCAACATCTGAACCGGTAGGTGGTGAAACAACACTACCTGAAAAATTCAAAAAAGATGATATGAATTTAATTGTCGAAGAAACATTATTTAATGGTGTTGATTATATGGACTTATCAAAAGGAAGAAACTCTTTAGTAGAAATTAATAACAAACTGAAAGATTTGATCGATAAGTGATATTTATAAATAAAAAAATATATGAACACTTTTGGTACAATTAAAACAAAAATAGAAAATACCGCAACTGAACTTGTAAAAAAACCTCAGTTTAAAAGATTTTTATTTGAATTTGAAGTTCTTTTTTTAGAAAACAAAGATTTAACTGAACTATATTATATATATGATGATTTGTCATCAAATAAAAATATACCAAATGATATTGTAAACGATTACATCAATGAATCTATTGAATATTCTCAAATACTTTTAGAAAGTCAAAATAAAAGATTAAACGATATAAATAAATGGATTAATTCTTGGAACAAAAAAACAATCAATAATTATTCCGATATAGATAATGTAATTTACAACAAAGGTATCAAAAATTTAGAAAGTATTTTAGAATCTAAAAAAAACATAAAAGAAATTTTAATTAAAGAAGATAAAAAAATAATACAAAAAGAATCTTTTAATTTACCAATTTCTTCTATAGTAAAAATAGCAAATGAAAGTTTAAAAAAAGAAATCGGAGTATTGGATGAAAGTGATAAAAAAGAACTAGAAGAAATTTTAAAACTCAACGGAAAAGAATTAAAAGAAAATTTTGAGAAAACTAAAAAAATTGTTTTAAATAATTTAAAAAGTTCAATAAACGAATCGGAAGATAAAGAACTTAAAGGAACAATAGACAAAACAATAAATAAAATAATGGATGCAAAGTGCAATCATTATGATTATTATAAACTAAAAAAATTAAGTTTGGGACTATGAAAAAATTTTTTAAATCATTATTAGGGTCTGGCTCACAAACATTATCCTCTAAAAGATTTACAGGAATTATTTGTGTGGTTTCTTTGGTAACCGCTCTGTTTGTTTCTATGTTTTCTGAAGGAAAATTTTGTGCGAACGACAGCTTAATTGATGTAATTGCATTATTAGCATTTGGTTCTTTAGGTTTAACGTCGACAGAAGCAATATTTGGAAAAAAATACGATGTTAAAAAAGATGAAGATCAAGAACCTAATTGATTTTTTTGTTTGTACTGTGCTTTTTGAACTTGAGCCCTTCGTATCACGGAGGGTTTTTTATATTCTTGACGTTCCTGTAATTTTTGAATTTGTTTTGTTTTATAAACTTTAAACTTATATGCTTTCAATGCTTGTTCTAAAGATTTTTCGTTTTTTACGTGAACTATAATCATAAATTTTTTACTTTTTTAATATAAATAGTATGATTTTTTTTAATTTTTGACAACAGTTATTTTTTTTATTAATATTACATAAAAATAAACTCGTAAGAAATGAAGAATGAAGAAAGGAAAAACATCAAAACTAAATATTTTTGATGATGCAAAATGTTATTATGGAACTGTAGACTCTAAAGAATTAAAATCAATTTATTTGGTTTTACAAACTTGGATTGAGCCAATAAATAATGATGAAAATTGGATAAAAATAACAGGATCAATTAAACGTCAAATACTACATACATTATTAGAGGTTGTTGATATGACCACATTTGAAAGAAAACAAATTGTTGATTTAGATTTAAGGGCTAGCGGTATACAAAAAAATAAAAAAAGTTTTATGAATATAGAAATAACTTTGTTTGTTCATGATAAAAATATTAATTTCAAATCATTAATACTTCGGTCTAAATTAAAAAAAATTATCACTTCAGTATATCATGATGACTTAAAAAATTCTAAGTATTTTATTCTTAACAAAACAAAAAATAAAGAAACTGAAATAAGATAATATTTATCTTAAAAAGATTATGAAAATATTAGGACCAAACGATATCGGTAAAGGCATTTTAGTTGAATGGGATGCTGGTATAATAAATCCAAAAGAACAGAGAAACAATAAAACCATACAAGAATCTTATGGTCAATTAGATTTTTCTAAACCTTTTGAATTTTATGCAACATTACAAAAGTACGGAGTACCAAATAGAAATGGTAGAATATATCCTGAAAAAATATTAAAAAGAGAGGCTGAAAGATATAAAGATATGATTAAAAAAGGTATGTCAATATCAGAACTTAATCATCCTGAATCATCTTTAATAGATTTAGATAGAGTTGCTCATTTAATTACAGATGTTTGGTGGGAAGATAATGTTCTTATGGGTAAAATTAAATTACTAACCACTCCTGGTTTTCATGAAACAGGTGTTGTTTCATCAAAAGGAGATATTGCAGCAAACATGATGAGGCAAGGTGTTACCATGGGAGTGTCTTCAAGAGGGGTCGGTTCACTAGTAAAGAAAGGCGAACAAAATGAAGTACAAGATGATTTTGAATTAATATGTTTTGATTTGGTTTCATCTCCGTCAACTCCAGGAGCATACCTTTATTTAAATAAAGATGATAGACCAAAATACGAAGAAAAATTAACAGAACATGAAAATATTAATTTTTCAGATAATCCTTTAAGCAAATCTGTTGACTTAATGAAAAGATTATCCGATTATTTAGATAATTAAAATTATATAAATTATGGATGAAAAATATTTTGTTGCTAGAGTCACCACAGACGTTGTTGACGAAAACACTGGAAAAGTTAAAAAAATTAAAGAAGAGAAATTAGTTAAAGCATTTTCACCAACAGATGTTGAAGCTAAAATAACAAAAGTATATGAGACTTATACTATGGATTGGAGGATTACGGCTATTGTTGAGAGTAAAATTGATGAGGTTATTGAGTAGTAAATAATAAAATTTTATATTAAGAAAGGGATCATTTTGTTCCCTTTTTTTATTTTATATGATTTTTTTTGTATTTACGTATATTTATTAATTAAATAAACAAGAAAATACTATTTAAAAAATGAGTATGCAATCAAAATCGGTAGTTGAGGACACTTTATTAAAAATAAAAGCGGTCGAAGAAGCTATCAGTGAAAATGCAAAAGGAATACTTGCTTCTACAATGAAGGAAGAAATCAGTGAACTAGTTAGAGAATCTTTAAATGGTTCTAAAAAAAGAAAAAAATCACTTAAAGAACAAGAAGAAGTTCCTCAAGATAATGAGGAAGATGTAACATCAGATGAGATGAGTGATGAAGAATCTATGGGAAGTGAAGAAGAAGACGTTGTTGACGTTGAAGATGACGAAATGGAAGACGTTGAAGATGACGAAATGGAAGACATTGAAGATGACGAAATGGAAGACATTGAAGATGACGAAATGGAAGACATTGAAGATGACGAAATGGAAGTTGACCAACCCACAGATGATAATGAAATGCCTCCTTTGGATATGACATCAGCATCTCCTGAAGAAGTTTTAAAAGTTTTTAAAGCTATGGGTGATGAGGACGGTATCATTGTTAAAAAAGAAGGTAATTTTTTACACCTTTCAGACAATGAAACAAATAAAGATTATCTAATTCAAACCGAGGGTAAAAAAAGAAATAACATGAGATCAAAAATAAACGAAGATGTTTTGTATGAAATACAATTTAGAGATGACGAAGGCGAAAGACCAAGTCGTAGAAGATCATTTAGAGACATGGAAACGGACACTGAAGATGTAGATATGGATATGGATGAAATGGAAGATATGTATGAAATGCAAGACATGTACGAAGATTCTCAATTTGAAATGCATGAAGACGAAGATGAAACAATCTATGAATTAGAAATGGACGAATCTGAAGAAGAAGATTTAGAAGAATCTGAAGAAGAAGATTTAGAAGAATCTGAAGAAGAAGATTTAAAAGAATCTTTCAAATCAAAAGGTAGAATAGGTAAAATGAAATTTAAATACCCATCAAAATTAAAAAGAGGGGTTACTGAAATTTCAGATGAGGAATCTGAGTTTGGTGAATGGGATGAGGAAGAGGACGATGAACTTGTAAACGATGAAGATGATGAAGAAACAGAAACTAAAGAAGCTTCAAGAACTATGACATATAGAAGAAGAGCTGAAAGAGGAAGAGTTGCGGCACCTAGACAAGTTTCAGAAAACAGAACTAAAGAGATAAAAGTATTAAGAGAAAAAAATGAAGAATATAAAAAAGCTTTAGATTTTTTTAGAAATAAACTTAATGAAGTCGCTGTCTTCAATTCTAATTTAGCATATTCAACTAGACTATTTACGGAACATTCAACAACAAAACAAGAAAAGATTAATATTCTTAGAAGATTTGACAATGTCGAAACTTTAAAAGAATCTAAAAATCTTTATAAAACAATCAAAAATGAGTTAGACGATAACAACCAAAAAGGTGGCGTGGTAAAAGAATCAATTGAAAGAAAAGTTACTAAAACACCACAAAGCGGTTCTGCAACTAATTTGATTGAAAGTAAAACTTATGAGAATCCACAATTCTTGAGAATGAAGGATTTGATGACAAAAATTAAATAAAAATAAACTTTTTTAAAAAACTGTATATTTATATACATAAAATAAAAAAATAAACTCTAATTAAAAATAAAAAAATGGGAGCATTATTAGAATCAGGTCTTGTTGGTAACATAGGTCTTAAGCACTTAAAAGTTATCAAAGAAGATACAATTAACAAATGGGATAGATTAGGATTCCTAGACGGTCTTAAAGGACACGTTAAAGAGAACATGGCACAATTATATGAAAACCAAGCGTCTCACTTAATAAACGAAGCGGCTGCGACTGATAGTTCAGGTTCATTTGAAACTGTAGTTTTTCCTATCGTTAGAAGAGTATTCTCTAAATTATTAGCAAATGATTTAGTATCTGTACAAGCAATGAACTTACCAATCGGTAAATTGTTCTACTTTATTCCTAAAATTCAAGGGTTTCAAACTCCTGGTGTTGGTACTATTGATCACTACGCACCTATTGGATCACCAAGTAATCCAGGAACTGATGCAACACAAGGTTATAATTCAACTGATAAAAATCTTTATGATAGATTTTATGAAGGTTCTGAACCTGGTTTAGATCCAGCAGGTTTGTTTGACTACTCAAAAGGTTCATACACTGCAGTTACTTCAAGTGCTGTAGGTTTAGTTGCATGGAATGGAAGTAACTTAGTAGCGTCTGGATATGGTGCAAACGTAGAATATAGAAAAGTCCTTATCGGTCTTTCAGGTTTTACAAACGGTGGATACGGAAAATTAATCGGACCTGATGGTAATGAAGTAGATAACGAATCTTTCCTTGCTGATTTAAGAGTTAAGGCGGTTTCTCCAGGTAATGGATCTACAACAGGTAACTTCTCAGGGTTAGGTACAAATGATTTGTTATTTAGAGTCGTTACTCAAAAATACGGAAAAGGTATCGTTCAATACGGAAGTCAAACATCAACTACTTGGTCAAACACAGGTAATGGTGGTGCATATGATAACATTTGTTCGGCTGACGGAATAATTTATTTGGAAATCGACACTCAAACACCAGCATCTATTGGTGCTAATTCTTTAGACGGTTACACCGGATTCACGTTACCAACCGTGGCATCTGCAGCCCCTGGTTCTCAATTTCAGTGTATTTATAAACTTTATAAAGAAATGGAATTTGAAGATAAAATTGGTGAAGTTTCTTTTGACCTTGAGTCAGTTACAGTATCTGTTACAGAAAGAAAACTAAGAGCACAATGGTCGCCTGAATTGGCACAAGACGTTTCTGCATTCCATAACATCGACGCTGAGGCTGAATTAACAGCTTTATTGTCTGAGCAAGTGGCAGCAGAAATCGATAGAGAAATCTTGAGAGATCTTAGAAAAGGAGCAGCATGGACTTTAAGATGGGATTACAACGGATGGAAAAGAGGTACTGCTTCTAACCCATTAACTCAATACACTCAAAAAGATTGGAATCAAACTTTGATTACAGCAATCAACCAAGTATCAGCACAAATCCACAAATCTACTTTAAGAGGTGGGGCTAACTGGATTGTTGTTTCTTCTGAGATTTCTGCAATCTTTGATGACCTTGAGTACTTCCACGTATCAAACGCTTCTCCTGAGCAAGATCAATACAACATGGGTATTGAAAGAGTTGGTACATTAGCAGGAAGATACCAAGTGTATAGAGATCCTTACTTCCCACCAAACACAATCTTGTTGGGTCACAAAGGTTCTTCATTGTTAGACACAGGGTACGTTTACGCACCGTATGTTCCTCTACAATTAACACCTACAATGTATAACCCATTCAACTTCACACCAATCAAAGGTATTATGACCAGATATGCGAAGAAGATGGTGAACAACAGATTTTACGGAAGAATTACTGTTGATGGAGTTAGAACATTCGATTTAAGAGAATTGAGATAATCAATATCTTTAGAATAAGGAAAAGGTCAGAGAAATCTGACCTTTTTTTTTTATTTATTATTTATAATAATAGGTTCTATGTTATATTTATATTATATGAAAAAAATAATAATTGATAAAAATATAGAAAATGAAATTATTAGACTTTATAATGAAGAATATTTAGGTAGTCCTTCTATATCTGAAAAGTTAGATATAAAAAAACATATAGTGTTAAGAGTTTTAAAAGAAAATAATATTAAAATTGGTCCATCTGGAATGAAATATAAAGGTGGTAAAAGTGCGTCCGATAAAAGAAACTACCAAAAACACAAAGAAAAAAAATTAACATATCACAAAAAATGGTCTGAAAATAAAAGAGAACACCTCAACGAGTATCATAAAAAATGGAGAGAAAAAAATATTGATAGACATAGGGAAAATAAAAGAAACTACGAAAGAACCCGTAAAGCGACTGATCCAATTTATAAACTAATCAATAATTTTAGAACGGCAATCTATCAAGTATTAAAAGAAAACCAAGTTCAAAAAAACGGACATTATTTTGATATATTAAAATATTCACCAGAAAACTTAATAGAACATTTAGAAAGTAAATTC
>Ga0172372_10009668_pt1 | contig 12505 bp, 19 predicted proteins | sample LakKiv5m_2_FD_114544 | JGI IMG/M metagenome (GOLD analysis project Ga0172372, IMG submission 114544) | Freshwater microbial communities from Kabuno Bay, South-Kivu, Congo - kab_092012_9.5m | ecosystem: Environmental > Aquatic > Freshwater > Lake | place: Democratic Republic of the Congo...
TGATCTTTATTTTATAGGAATTAAAAAATGAAAAAATTAGTTCTCATTAGTTCACATTGTGACTCTGAAGCCAAACTAAAAGTTTTGAAAACTAATTTGGAAATTCTGAGCCAAATGAACATTCCTATTTTGCTTTATTCGTCTGTTCATTTGAAAAAAGACATCTTAAATCCGGTTAATTTTTATTTTTACAATGCAGATAATCCCATAATAGAGGACACATCACATTTATTTTGGAAAGAAGAATTGTACGGAAATAAAAAAATTAAATTTCATAGGTTCTGGAGAAACAACCGTTTTGCTGGTTTTTCACAGATTCTAAAATTAATTCAACTTGCAAGGATTCTAAATTATGACATGAATTATTTTATGTTATATGATCTGGTCATCGATTCTAAAATTTTAGAATTTATAAAGGACAAAAACCAAGAATCTTTTTTTGCTTTTAGAACAACCGAAAACGAAAAGGAATTAATTAACGATTGTGCTGCCCAATTGTTCTCAGTTTCTCAGAAAAACATCGATAATTTAGAGTCCAATTTTAAATGGGAAAAATGCCTGAGTTTTGAATGTATTGAGCATTTTATGGCTGACCTTGCTCAAAAAATCAACATTCCAATTAGCAGAGATTTTATGGTGGAAGACCACATTTACACCATTCGTAATTGGCACGAAGATTTTTACAATTATTCCCCCTGGCAGGAATTCAAAATTTATTTCTGCAAAAATGTTGGGACAACTGATCCTCAACACTGTTTGATTTACGATGTGAAACAACCTTTGGAAATCTTTATAAGAAAGGATAACAATATCCAAAAGATGACAATATCAGAGTTCCAAGAATTTGAGATTGATCCTAGTTTACAAAAATTCGAGTTTTGGAGAAATGGTAAAATTTTCGACGTTCTAGATCAAGCCGAAAAGTTTCCAGGAGGAGGATGGGAATTTGTATGAAAAGAGCATACATCACACATGTAACAGAAAATTACCTAGAAATGGCACATAGCTTGGCACTTTCTATCCGGACATTCTCTGATCTCCCTTTTTTTGTTTATGTTATTAATTGTGAAAAATCCCCAGATAATTTTTTCGAGGATATACCTGGGGTTTTTCTTCGAAAAATTGATTTGACCATAGATGCACTGAGGGCCGAAGATTTTGGCTTGGCATCTCTGGGTAATTTTTATGTGGAAAGAAGTTCTCCCCGGATCTACAAAATTCTGTGCGCCAAAACTATAGCGATTGAAATGGCTCTGGAGACAGAAGTCGAAGAGGTGTGTTATTTAGATTCTGATTGTATAGCCACTCCTATGATCGATCAGATGTTTGATTGGATGCCCCAAGTTAAAAACTATCCTTTGTGTACCGAGGGTATTCATCAGTATATGATTATAATCGAGTCGGGAAAGGAAAGAGGTAATCCATTCGAATCAACTTGGCCCGTGGCCGATTTAACCAAAACCTTAGAATGGCCTTTGATGCAATTTTTACAAATGCCTCCTGAATCCAGAGGAACGTATCGAACAACCAATGTGATCCTTGCCAACCTAGAGTGTTTACCTTTTGTGAAGATTTGGAGGGAATTTTGTTTTATCTTACCCAAGTTAAATTTAGATCTTCCTTTTCTTGCTCCATATCACGAAGAAACAATTTATAATGTCATGTCATGGAAAAAAACCAACGAAGGATTTCCTTTGTGCTACATAAATCTTCGAGAAGGGATCGATACGGTTAGACATTTTTACGAGCAGGGACAACCCGGATTTTCCACCTGGATGTCGGAGGAAGATAAGGATTATTCTTTGAATTTCTACAAAATTCCGGATGAAAAAAGGAATATTAAAGTTCTTCATGGGGAAAAAAGAAATGATGAATTCAAAAAAATCCTAGATTATCTGGTCAATCTCAAAAATTCAAATTACTTCGAAAATTGCTAGAATGGATGTTTCTCTCCTTGTTCATACGTGTGATGCCTATCAAAAATATTGGTTTGGCATGTTGTATGGATTAGACTTTAATTGGGATTTTGATCAAATTCCGGTTTATTGGGCTTCGGAAGAAAAAAACGTTCACGATATAAATTTAAGTTGTCGAAATCTTCCCTACAAAGTAAATCCATCTATAGTTTCAATTTTAACAGGTAAAACAGACAAAAACGGGTTTTCAACTCGAATGAGGTTGGCGCTAGAACAAATTCCTTCTAAATGGGTAATTTACATTCAAGAAGACATGTGGGTTCTGGCAAATCCGGGGGATAGAGTGTTGGAACAGTTGGTTTTATTTGCAGAATCAAAAGAAGCAAATTCGATCAAAATTCACACCAAATTACATTACTATGACGCATACCGGTTGGAACCTACCTCCTTTGAAGTCAACAAAAAAAGAATTTTGAAATATAGTGACGGAGATAATTATTTACACTCCCACAACGCCACGATTTGGAATAAAGACTATCTTTTGGCCAATCTGGCTGATGGAGAAGATCCCTGGACTAATGAGATCAACGGTTCTAAAAGAATGTCCTCCCAAAAGCACAATCACTTCCATTATAATATTTATTGGTATTGTCAGCCGGGAGTTTGTGAAACTGGCAAAGATGCCAAGGAATATTTTATTTTAGGCCCTATTATGGACGACCTTACCAGCATGAGATTACAAATGGAATCTTAAACTGTTTTTAAGATTTTAAAAAAGTTGTCGAAATAAATTGTCTTGTTTTTTGTACAATTAAAGTCAAAATACATTTTATGCTCGTAATCTTCAAAGAAATTAAAAAACCATCGGATTCTATGATGGATCATTACCGGCAGCAATTCATTAGAAATCAGAATAAATGGATGAGAAGATCCAAATTAACCCCGGAGCACCTGGATGCCGAATTTAAGTTGGAGAAAAAAAAGTATCAGTTAAGAGGAAGTTTTGACCCTACACAATTTATCATCGAGGAAAATGGGTCTGGTAAATTTTTTATGGTTGATTCAGATAGGGTTGACAAAGCAATTTTAAAAAATAATAAGTGAAATTAGAAATTAAAACATTGTCCCCCAAATCTCATTTGGAAGTTTGTTCCCTCATCAATATGTATGATTCGACCATTTTAGAAGCCAGGATTCCAGCCAAGAATTTCTATGGTTTTTTCGTTTTGGACGTAGATCCAGATACTTCGGATTCTTTTAGTCTTGTTTCTGAAATTGAAATGAAGACAATAAGTTAAAAAAAAACACCAAGGTTGATGATATATAAACCAACCTATGGAAACTAATACTTTACTCGAGACAATTCGTGCTGTCATTCACGAAGAGCTTTCTAGATCTAAAGAAAATTTTTCGTCACAAGATTTAAAGGTAATCCAGATTGGGATGAATGATCTCAAAAATTCACAAACAGAGATGAAAATAGAACTCTCCGAAATCAAGAGGAGACTTTTGGATCCAGAAGAGGGTGTAATTGTTAAGGTCAATGAAAACACTAGATTTAGAACCGAACTCAAAAAAAAACACGACAGAGAAGAAACTGAATATCGAAAAATGATGTTAGAGCACACAGAAATGGTAAAATGGAAGGGGGGAGTGAATAAAGCTCTTTGGATTTTTTTTACCGCTTTAATTGGCATTTTGGCCAAAATGTTTTTTCTTTCCGAATCAAATTAAAATATTATGAAAACAGTTGCACCCCAAGCCAAATATACCACCTCTGATAATTTTATTAAATGGTACGACCAAAAGATTTTTGGAACCAAACAAGGTTCTCTAGGGTTAAAACATTCTACGGTCGGTAAATTGATGGGATTCGAAGAGTTCAAGAAAACATTTACCGGGTTACAATCCAAATAATTTTAATTTTTGCTGGAAATTTTTTTGATATTTGATGTATAAACAACATTAAAAGAAAAAATTCATGAAAATAAAATTGGAATATGTCTGGCTGGATGGATATGAGCCAGAACCAAATTTAAGATCCAAAATCAAAGTACTAGAAGTTCCCTTTGAGAGTGAAACTTCTTTTTCTCCTATGCACTGGGTGAGGAATAATTTTTCTAAAATTCCAGACTGGAATTTTGATGGTAGTTCAACTCGTCAGGCGGAGGGAAAACTTTCTGATTGCATTTTAAAGCCTGTTAAGGCATATCCAGATCCACTCAAGGGTGGATTTTCTTTTTTTGTGTTATGTGAGGTTTTAAATTCTGATTACAGTCCACACGTTTCGAATGCTAGATCCAAAATGGAATCGGAAGATTCGAGCATGTGGTTTGGATTTGAGCAAGAATATGTTTTTAGGTGGTTCAACAAAGGCAAAAGTCTCCCCGTTGGGTTTGAAAATTTTGACCCACCAGAAGAACAGGGAAAGTACTACTGCTCTGTTGGCCACCCGTATTCAGCCGGAAGAGAAATTTCTGAACAACATCTAGAAGCTTGTTTGGCTTGTGGAATTAACATCACGGGAACTAACGCAGAAGTCATGCTGGGGCAGTGGGAATACCAAATTTTTGGTCAGGGAGAAAAAACAGCAGCAGACGACCTATGGATGTCGAGATTTCTTCTAATCAGAATCGCAGAGTCTTATAAAATAAAAGTTGATTTTCACCCAAAGCCTATGGGTGACGGTGATTGGAACGGCTCTGGTATGCACACCAATTTTTCAACCTTCAAGATGAGGGAAACCGGCGGTAAAGAATATTTCGATTCCATTTGTGAAGAAATGTCAAAATCACATCAGATGGCAATATCACTTTATGGGTCTGACAATCATTTGAGACTAACGGGTAACCACGAGACACAAAGCATTCATAAATTCAGCTGGGGTGTCAGCGATAGAGGAGCTTCTATCCGAATTCCAATATCAACGTCTCAAACATGGAAAGGATATCTAGAAGACAGGAGGCCAGGATCAAATGCGGATCCCTATAAAATAACAAATTATCTTTCCGGGGTTTTGAATGGAATCGACCAAGATTGAACTTTTAAAGATGCCAAATAAAACATTTTCCTTTAGTGACGATCTTTCTTTCGAAGAGAAGGATAAATTCTGGCAAATTATCTACACTCAGGTGTCTAAATCCATTTCAAAAAAACAGGACTTTACTGTTATTTTTCAAATTGATGACCAAGTGGTGGGAGGAGAGGGCTATTCAATTATTATCGAGAGACAGAATTTTGATGTCTTTTTAAAAAACTTTCTTCTTTGGTGTGAGCACTTAGAGCGCTATGAAATTTGCTCGGAAGTTAAAAAACAAATACAAAAATTAAAAAAATGGAACTCAAAGATTACAAATTAGCCAACTCCATTTATTTAAATGGATTGAGAATAGAAAAGGGAGATATTCTGCGAGAATCATCTACCCAGAAAACCGTCAAGGTGTTGAATGTTTATAAAAAAGACCGGGAGCAACCCCTACTGATGGTAGAATACAATGCTCCGGGAAATTTTAGTTTACCTTTCCACAAAACGGCGGAATCTTTTCAATTTTTGACCTAATTTATTTGGTGTAGAGAATATATAAGTGAAGTCTATGAGGATTCACCTATGTCTAAAACCAAATCTATCGATGATCTAAATTGGGCCTTGAAAATTTACTCCGACATTGTGAAATACGGGGATAAAAGTTCCGTCTCAAAAGACAGCGAATTGTGTTTGAAAATTTTGGAAACATTTGAGGAGTATGAAAAGTGTGAGGAATTGCATAGAATAATTACTAAAAAAGAAAATCCAAGAATAACATCTAAATAATTTACAAAAAATTGGAAACACCCAATAAATTAGAAAGAAAAGTTTACGAGAATGCTTTGGAAAGGATGGAAAAATTCGGGTCTGGGGCATTGATGCATCCTCATTTGTTGGAAAGGAGAGATGTCATCAAAAATTCTTTATTGGAATATTATGAATCCACAGAAGAATATGAAAAATGTAAATATGTGAGCGATTTTTTTTTAAAACTGGAAAAAGACTTATTGGTTGACTCGATCGTTAAATCCGCAGAAAAAAGAAAACAAAAGAAATAAATTTTTCAAAATCTGAAATCTTTTGGACCCATCCAAGTATATACCAAAACCTATTTTGGGAATTAAATACAAAAAATAAACATGAGCCAATTTTCTCTTAAAGATTTAGTGCTAAAGTTCGAAGAAGAAATCAAACAATTACATCAAGCTGGGCTCAGCAAAATGGAAATTGCGAAGAAATTAATTGAAGACAAAAACATCACCCTGGGCACAGCCCAAATAGACTCTTTCCGACGAGCAATCTCCTCTAGATTGGCCGGACACGAACCTGAATATGAAGGGCCTGAACACATCCAAGAAAAATTTAAAAGTGATGAAATTTCGGACGAGAATCTAAATGATATGATTCGAGAGGAAGAAGGAGTTGCCAGATCTGCATTTAAAAAATACAAACACACAACAGATTATTATTATGACGAGGCGAAAGATCTGTATATCGTCTACATCAAAAATAAGGCATACAAATTCACGGGTACAATAATCAGAGATATGAAAAGCAGATATTCTGCTTTGAGTGGATCCTCAGAAACAATCAATGAAATTTGTCGAAATTTTGAAATCCCCCGAAACATCTTTGTGGCTTTGAAGACGATTTTGGGGTGGACCCATGATTCCGAACCCTTCACAGACGAAGAAATGTTTTTAAGGGAAGAGGAGGAAATGGTGGCAGACGCTCTCCAAAAAAGAAAATTTTCTTTCTTTCAAAAATACACCCGAGAAGAAGAAAAAATGATTAAAGAAGCGGCCAGCAACTGGTGGGCTTTTAGAGGACTCATCATCAATCCTTTAGCCGAAAAGTTGACCCAGGTTTTTGCCCAATACCAGGTTCCTAAACTCAACTTACCTTCGGGGGATCCTCACTCTTTGGTGATTTCCCCCTTCGACTTACACTACGGAAAATATTCTTGGTCGGGGGAGGTAAGAGAAAGTTACAGTCGACAACAAGCCAAAGATTTACTGATGTCCAAGACCTCAGAAATTTTGGCAGACGTTATTCACTATAACGTGGAAAAAATTGTGGTGCCGGTTGGATCTGATTTTTTCCATGTTGACACTTTAGGGGGTACCACCACCAAGGGAACTCCACAAGATTGCGACGGAACCTTTATTCAAATTATGGTTGAAGGACAACAGCTGATGGTGGAATTTATCGATACTCTTAGACGAATAGCTCCGGTTGAAATTCTGCTGACCGCCGGCAATCACGACTTCAAACTTTCCCACGTGCTCTTACAATATCTGGGAGCCTATTATCGAAATTGTGAGGATGTAAATGTTATTCGTTGCCATAAGTTCAGACAGTATTTTGAGTATGGTGAGAATCTCCTAGGGTTCACACACGGAGACGGGACAAAGCTTCAAGAACTTCCATATCTCATGGCAAATGAAGCTCAAGAGGCTTGGGCCAGAACCAAACACAGGAGTTTTTTTACGGGACATCTTCACCATGAAATGGTGAAGGACTACAAGGGGGTCAAAGTATTTCAAATGCCAAGTCTTTCTGGATCAGATCGATGGCATCACAACCATGGATATGAGGGATCTACCCGAGCATTACATGGTTATTTAATTCACCCCTCAAAGGGATTAAAAGTCACTTTGATGGCCAACGTTTAACCCTAAATTTTTCCGATAGATTTAAAAATAAAACAAGAACATGTCTGAATATGGATCTTTCCAAATCGATTTAGTTACCACATCAAAAGCAGATAAAGAAAAATTAGAATTTATCCAAGCTGAAATTCTTAAATTAGAATTCGATAAAAATTTGCTGGAAAAAATTTCAACAAGCATCGAGATAGGAAAAACGATGGTTTGGGAAATTTTTCTGGAAGAAGATGGCGTTGAAATTTTAGACGAAGAAGAATTTTCGAATTTAATTTCTTCCTTAGAATCTGTTTTGGGAGATTTTTCCCTAGGATCAAATTATTCTTGGACCGTAGATCTCCCATTTTATACTAAATTTTGGCAGAAAGAAATTTCTGGCTGGGAAGTAATTTTTGAAGAGCAAAACCCCTTTGAAGAGGGGTCAAATATTAATGATTTCGATATTTGGGACGATGAATGATCCTTTACGTTCTTCTGGGGGCCCTGGTTATTTTCGATCTGTTTCTAGAGGAAACAGGGAAAAAAATTTAGCCAGAATTTTACAGCCTGTTGAAAATAATCAAATTTTCAAATCAAATTCATGTCGATTTCCGGATCAAGTTTATGTGATTAATTTAGACCACAGAACTGACCGATGGGATGAATTCAAATTCAGAAATTCAGACTTATTTCACAATTTCACAGTCACAAGGTTTTCCGCTGTTGAGAAAGAAAACAGACAGTCTGCAATTTTTGAATCACATTTTTCTTGTTTAAAACAAGGTTTATCCCTCCATGAATCCATTATTGTCATGGAGGATGATTCGTACTTAGTCCCCGGTGCTTTGTCAAAATTGAAATTGGCATTTCAGGATTTACCCGGCGACTGGGACTGTCTTATTGGAAACCATTATTTTTTCGGCCAGATGCAAATTTTGACTTCACATTTGGCCAAACCTACTCCCTATGCCTCTACGATTAATTTTGTTGTTTATAGAAACACCATTATCTCAAAGATCGAAGAAAACAGACATCACGAAAAAACACTGCCGGACTTCGATCACTTTCTGACATCAGAAAAAGTTCCCATCCAAAATTATACAATTTGGCCGATGATTTCTCGTGAATATTTATCTTTTTCGGACCATAAGCAAAAAATAAGAAACATGGAAATCCGGGCGGCATCAAACTCTGACCTTTTTCAGTTTATCGACGGAGACACTTACTATCCAAGTATTCCAGATTGGTAAGATATATACATAAAATTTGGGTTTATAATTATGAGTACAGAAGATAGTAGATTAAAAAATTTTGAAACCTGGCTGAAAGATGAAGCAGAAAGTCGTATATATAAAGCAGGTCTAGAAGCAACACCCGCAGGGGAAAGAAGGGGGAGTACGGCAGTAGAGGTAGCCAGGCTTTTAGGCAGAAGAAATCCTTCTACATCAAATGCAAATTTTAGTCAAGCTCCAAATTCAACCGCAGAGCAAAAAAAGGCCATGGAACAAATTGTTGGATCCTTAAATAAAGTCGGCATCACAAATAAATTTGTGCAAATGGCTGCTTTAGGCGTGGTAAACAAAGAATCCAAGTTCAACCCTGCAAAGCCAGAGATATCTTATAAAGGAACATCAGTCGGGAGGATCAGAGAAGTATTTGGGGAAAGAGTAGCGGGCTTGAGTGATGCTGAGATTGAAAATCTCAAAAGGGATGATGATGCATTCTGGGAAAGAGTTTATGGGGTAGATTGTCCAACTTCTGTCGGTAGAAATCTTGGTAACACCTCCCGGGGGGACGCTTCGAGGTATCGGGGAAGAGGATACCATGGCTTAACAGGGAAAGCTAACTATCGAAAGTACACGGATCTTTTGGGTAAAATAGGAAACCAATTTAATCTGGTGGAAAATCCTGAAATTTTGAACACAAATTCTCAGATAGCGGCGGATGTTGTAGCTTTGTATCTGTTAGAAACTTTGAATTCTTCAACCATCAAAAGCAAGTATGGAAATAAGGACGCCAACGATTTTAAAAATCTAGAGACTGCAGTCAAGGCGGTGGCCAATGCAGTAGCCGGTCCAGGAAATTCACTTACTGGGAATCCTATCATTGCCCAAGGATATCAGCAAGCTTTGTCTTTTGCCCAAGAATTAGACAAAACGGGAGCTTTCTCCTCCGAACAAACAGCCTAAAAATTTTCGGGGTTTTATTTTTTTCTATCGAAATTATTTTCTATTCTTGGGTAAAATTTAAACCCAATCAGTATGAAATTTTTCAACCTCCATCATTGGCGTAGAAAACTTCAAAAAATTTACATTTGGATCGCCCACAAGACTGATTTTGATTATGACCCCCCCAAACACAAACTACCCCACGAAGGGGATTGTGTGGTTATTTGTAAGAAATTGATTAAAATGAAAGACTCTGTTTTATTGATGACCCCATTGACCGATAAAAGATACATCAAAAACGAAAGACTCAAGATTTATGTTATTATGAAAGATAGGCATATCCAAATTATCAATCACGTTTATTCTTACTCCGTTTCCTTGGGTCCTCGGAATTGGAATAGGTTAATTGATTTTTACAATTTTGAGATGGAGGATCGAAGAATGGGATTTGAAAAAGACATCACCTCGAATATCAAACATTCTCTTAAAAATATACTCAACCAACTGGACGATTCCACTTCTAACCCCAATTAACAATGAAACTCAAACACAAAAAATTTTATTTGCTCCTCCTTTCCTCCATAATTTCTTTCGTAACTTCCACAATTTTGTTGATAGGACTGGGAATTATCTTGTATGACGTGTTAACTAAATAGAATGAAAAAAAGCAAATTTGGTCCTTTTAAGGACAACCGCCCATTTAGCGCAAAAGCTAAAGACTTTGGACAATCACTTGTATTTTGGAAGGGTAGAAAGAAAGGTATGATTCACACTCGTGATTTGGAGTGGGATGATATTCGTTTCATATTCTTTCCTAAAAACTTTGCCGAAAAGTATGGGTATTTAGGTTCTGTACCTGATTACAATAACTATGATAAAGTTATGGTGCCATTAGTTTTGGCTATGGACTATGAAGCAAAACCTTGGTGGTGTCCTCGTTGGTTTCTTAGATTTCTTCAAGTATTTGGTAATGATAAATCTATTATAAGAGTTCGTAACAACAAATTATCTAATTTACATAGGAAATTAACCAAAGGTATGATGTTTGTGGATTATAAAACAAAATGGGAATGGTATGACTTACGAATTTCGGTGCATGCCCCTCAATACATTCAGGACCTTGCCGATGCTATTGAAGACCATTATTATCGGAAAGGTTACAAAAAAGATTTAACCGAACAAATCAAAAAAATTGAACCGGATTTCAATAAGTGGATGAGTAATGAGGATTTGGCAAAATATCTAGACCAAATTAATGGAAGCACTGAACATTCCTGAGTTAGTTCCCGCGGGATTGGTTTCAAATTTCTTTGACGGCCAGTTGTTAGAGAAATGCGGTGAATCTCTTCAAATCCAATCGGTTTCTGGCCGGGATTTGGTTCTTGTGTCTGATTTGGAAAAAGTTTTGCCTTCTGAATATTTTCTGTCTTTTGTGGAGAAGATTCAGAGGGAAACTTTTTTTAATGGATAGATTAGATTTTTTGTGAATTAATTTTAGAATTTATTCTTATATTTGGGGAATGAGAAACGTACTAGAAAATTATAAGGACAAGGGCCTGCTACACTCTCAGTCCCATCCTCGCTTTCCGCTGACAATTTGGAACTACAGCGAAAAGGTTCAATACGATGGATTATGGGACGATGTGACACTTATGTGTAGAGGTCTTATTACCGATGATGTTACCGGCGGGATCCTTGTTAAACCCTTTCCAAAGTTTTTCAACTACGAAGAAATTGTGAACAAAGGACAAATTCCAACCCAAGGAGACTGTGTGTATGTGCAGGAAAAGGCGGATGGCTCTTTAGGCATTCTGTTTTACTACGAGGGTGAATGGATTATGGCTACCCGGGGTTCTTTTACCTCAGACCAGGCAATAAAGGGATTAGGAATGGTTCAATCCAAATACAAGTTGGATAGTTGGATAAAAGAATACGCTTACTTGGTTGAGATCATCTACCCAGAAAATCGTATCGTTGTAAATTACGGGGAAGAAAAGGTCATATTTTTATCTGTGGTCCCCAATAATTTTTACAAACAAACCAACGACGAAGAATTACATTGGTCTATGGCCTGTGATGTCTTTCAGTGCAACGGCATCTCTGATAAAGACATCACCCAAACAAAGCAGCATTTTAACTTTTCCGATCAGTTATACCGTAGTTTGAAGGCACAGAACGATGTTAACAAGGAGGGTTTCGTTCTCAGATTTCAACCTGGTAACTTTCGGATGAAAATTAAATTTGAGGAGTATCTCAGGTTGCACAGAATAATGACAAACGTTACTTCCACTTCGATCTGGGAGGTCTTGTCCACCGGAGGTGACATGTCAGCCATCCTTGTCGACACCCCCGACGAGTTTTATGTGAAGGTGACAGAATATGCCAACGAGCTGGTAAGTCAATACCAGAAGGTAGAGAAGGAATATTTGGCTATCTTCGACACCCTCAAGGACATAAAAGATTTCAAGGAGAGAGCTAGTTTTGCCGAAGAAGCAAAAAAATACAAAAATCCTTCCCTTTTATTTAAAATGTACGATCGTCAAGATTACTCCCCCTTAATCTGGAAATCGGTAAAACCAAAATTTCATAAAATTTAATCCATGAAACAAACAATAGCACAACAAATCAATTGGGGCTTTGAGGTCAACGGTGAATTAAAAATTAAAGACAAAAACAGTAATGAAAACTAATATGCTGAAACAAAGAGATTTTGAATTAAGTAAAACTATAAATCTTCATCTTGGTGAAGAA
>Ga0172372_10009669_pt1 | contig 12504 bp, 6 predicted proteins | sample LakKiv5m_2_FD_114544 | JGI IMG/M metagenome (GOLD analysis project Ga0172372, IMG submission 114544) | Freshwater microbial communities from Kabuno Bay, South-Kivu, Congo - kab_092012_9.5m | ecosystem: Environmental > Aquatic > Freshwater > Lake | place: Democratic Republic of the Congo...
GGCGGCGATCGAGGCGGCGATCGAGGCGGCGATCGACGGAACCGCAAGCCAGAACGGCGGGGTGGCGGGACGAGGCATGACGATCCAGTGTCGCACGCTTCTGTCGGAACGCAAGGCGCCCGCTTTCAAATCAGGTGGGGCTGCCTGCTGCGCGCGTCGCTCGCTGGTCCGTTGGTCGCGCGGCCTGCCGGATTCCGCGCGCTCCACGTGTCTTCGAAGCCCGGTATCGTCCAGACCCATGCAAGGAGATCGCGAGCGGGACAACTCCGCGTCGGAAGGGGATGCCGCGTCTGGAGAAAGTGCCGCATCCGGGCGCGCGGCGCCGGATGCGGCCGTCGGCGCAGCACTTGTCGCCGGCTCGGAGATCGAGGACGGGTCCAGCGCGCTCGCACGCGTCGGGCTCTTCGCGGGTCCGATCCTCGCGGCGATCGCCGTCACCGCCACGCACCCCGGGGCCGGCGCCCTCGGCGGTCTCTCCGCCGATGCGTCGTGGGTGCTTGGACTCTTCACCTTCATGGCGACGTGGTGGATCACGCTTGCGGTCGATCCGGCGATCACCGCCCTTCTTCCGTTCGTCACGCTCGCGGTGCTGGGGCTCGGGAAGCCCTCCGAGATCGCGGCGCCCTACGCCAACGACGTGATGTTCCTCTTCGCGGGTGGATCGCTGCTCGCACTCGCGCTCGATCGCGGCGGTGTGTCGAAGCGCTTCGCTGCCGGCGTGATTGCCGTCGCTGGCTCCAGTCCGTTGATGGTGCTTGCCGCCGTGATGCTGGCGACGGCGCTGATGAGCGCGTTCGTCTCGAACCTCGCGACCACCGCCACGATGCTGCCGTTCGCGATCGCGCTCGCCGCCCGTGTCCGCGCGGGTGCGGCCGACGAGGAGGGGCGTCGGGCGGCTTCGCGTTTCGCGACGTCGCTCTTCCTCGGGATCGCCTTCGCCTCGAGTATTGGCGGCGCATTGACGCCGGTCGGCAGCCCGCCCAACCCGATCGCGATTGAGGAACTGGAGAAGCAGGGGGTCCCGATGGACTTCCTCCGATGGATGAGTTTCAGCGTGCCAGCGACCGCGGTGATGCTGCCGCTTGCGATCGTTGTCCTCGGCGTGTGGTTCTTCCCAGCGCACGGCGTGCGGGTGCCGCGGGAGACCGCGCGGCCCGAGCCGCTTGGGCGCGACGGCTGGATCGCTCTCGCGGTGTTCGGTTGCGCGCTCACCGCATGGGTGACGAGCCCGCTGTGGGACGATCAGCTGAAGGCGGTGAAGGAGGGCACGGTCGCGGTTTCGGCGGCGGCGGCGCTCTTCCTCCTCCCAAGCCATGCGCGTCGCAGAGAGGGCATTCTGGTACCGAGGGACTTCGGGCAGGTGCCGTGGCGCGTGCTTGTCCTCTTCGGCGGCGGGCTTTGCCTCGCGGATGCGATGCAGCGGACCGGGCTTTCCGCGTCGCTCGGAACGATCTTCGAGTCAGCGGGTGCGCTTCCCGCGATCGGTGTCCTTGCGGTTGTGGTCGCGGTGCTCGTCTTTGCCAGCGAGGTTGCGTCGAACACGGCGCTCTCGGCGATGGCGGTGCCGATCGTCGCCGCCATCGCGCCCGCACTTGGGCTCAAGCCGCAGGCGCTTGTCATTCCCGCGGTGTTTGCCGCCAGTTGGGCCTTCGCGATGCCAGTCGGCACGCCGCCGAATGCGCTTGTCTTTGCGTCGGGTCAGGTGAAGGCGCGCGACATGATGCGTGTTGGCGTCATCCTCGACCTCGTGGCAATCGCGGTGATCGTGTTGATGGCGCAGTTGCTTTTGTGACTGTGGCCACGCTCAGGAACTCGAGTGCGACTCCCATTGGCGCCTCCCGCTCAACCCGCAAAACGAAAACCGGGCGGCTCCTGCGAGCCGCCCGGTCGGGTGTTTCAGGTCATGCAGCCGGTCGCTCAGCGACAACGACGGCCAGCGAGGCCCATTCAGCGACGCGAGCGTCGCGTGAGGCCAGCGAGGCCCATTCAGCGACGCGAGCGTCGCGTGAGGCCAGCGAGGCCGAGGAGGGCGAGCGCGCCCGGAGCCGGAACTGGAACAGCGTCAATGCCGTGGAGGGTGACGGTGCCCGTCCAGGTGCCCGAGGTGCCGGTGGCGCCGTAGCCGTTACCGATCCACACGGTGCCGTCAACGGCCTTGTCGCCGGTGAAGGAGAGCGCGGTGGCGAAGGTCACGGTGCCGAACGAGGGCGTGTTAGGAGCAGCCGAGGCGCCGGTCGGCCAGAAGTAGCGCTGTGTGGCGTTGAGGTTCGAGAAGCCGCCCATTTGGAGGAGACCACCGAGTGTGAGTGGCTCGACGTCGACATAGACGCAGAGGTCGTCAGCGTAGGTGTACGCGGTCGAAGCGTTCAGGATGACGTCGATCGAGGCGCCGGTGAAGGTGCCGACGATGTTCGTCGTGGTGTAGTCAACGACTTGGTTGAAGTTGAAACCGGCGAAGGTTTGGTTCGTGAGGGTGACGGTGATATCGGCCGAAGCGGCCGAAACGAACGCCGCCGCAGCGACGGACGAAGCGAGAACAGTCTTCATTTCATCTCTCCGAGAGTTAGGACAGGAACAGGACAGGGACAAAGCACGCCTCGAGATGGCAATCTCTCGGCGAACACAGGGCTTGATGACGCACGCCAGTCAGTTGGACGCGACTGCGTGCACTACCGAAGCGGACCGCTCGGGTAGCCCTTTTTCCTCTGCTCCACCTCTGAGGTTGTCACGACTTTCAGTCGAGGCAAGTGACAGCGTCGCGAGAAACCCGATTTTCCTGCGTCATGTCCGGAATCAACCGATAGCCTCTTCGAATGACTGAGCCGTCGAGCCGCGACATTGAGGATCTAGAACGCTTGCTGCAACGGCAGCAGTATGCGCAAGTGCTTGCAAAGGCTGATGTTTGGGCGTCCTCGGCCCCGTCGGACTGGCGGCCGTTCGACCTTCTGGCCCGCGTTCGGTACGCCACCGGGAGATTTGGCCCGGCGAGGGAGGCGGCGGATCGTTCGCTTGCGATTCGGCATCAAAATCCGCCCCTTCAACTCCTGCGGGCGGTCTGCGACCACCGCCTCGGCCGGGGGGACGAGGCCGTGGAGCGGCTTCGGAATCTGCTCTCGCGGCGACCGCCGAATGCGGTCGAGGTGGCGGTGGCGCTTGCGGAGACCCTGCACCGGGCGGGGCGCACCGACGAGCTCGACGCTCTGCTTGCGGGGGGTGGTGCGTGGCTCGACGACCCTCGGGCGATGCTCTTTCGGGCACGCCTCGAGGCGAAGTCGGACCGGCCGAAGGCAATCCGCTCGGCGCTTGAGGTGTTTCGAACGGGAAACCATCCGACGCTGCGCCGCACTGCGGGCTTCGAGGCCGTGCGGCTTCTCGAGATCGAGGGGAGGTATGACGAGGCGCGCGCTGTGGCCGCCAACGTGCATCAAGCAACCACGGGAAGTGTCGACCTTGGCCCCATCGAGCGCGACATCGCGGCCTCGCATGCGTACCTCGACGAGGTGGCCGCTGGAGCGTCCCGCGTTGAGTCGGCGCCTGCGGTCACAGACACCGCCCTCGTGATCGGCCTCCCGCGCAGCGGGACCACGCTCATCGAGCAGATGCTGGACCGCCATCCGGCGATCTCCGGGATCGGTGAGTACGAGGGTGCGTGGGCGATCCGCGAGGGGTTGGCGGCGGCGGGGCGCTGGCCCGACGGCCTCCACATGCTCTCGACCGACGTCGCCGCGCGGATTCATCGGGAATACCTCGACGGGGCTGCCGCGAGGCGCCGCGACGGCGCTCAATGGACCTTCGACAAGTCGCTCTACCAGTGGAGGCTGCTCCCCGCGCTCGCCTCGGTACTCCCCGGCGCGGCCTACGTGCACGTCGAGCGCGATCCGCGCGATTGCGCGATCAGCATGCACCTCTCGAACTTCCACCCGCGGTCGTGGAGTTTCACGCGCGACCTCGCCGCCACGCGCCGGGTGATCGAACTCGAGCGCGGCGTGGTGCGGCGCGCGATCGAGGTGCTGGGCCTGCGCGCGGTTTCGATCCGTTACGAGGACCTCGTGGCGGCCCCCGAACGCGAGTTGCGCCGGATGCTCACACTCTTCGGGCTGGAGTTCGACCCCGCGGTGCTTGCGCCAGAGGAGAATCGGCGCACCGTGCTCACGCTCAGCTTTGAGCAGGTTCGCCAACCGATCCACGCCGCATCGATCGGCCGTTGGCGGCATCATGCGAAGGCGTTCGATGCGTCGTGGGACGCCGTGCATGACGCGTCTGGCCAATCCGAACCCGGAAGTCTCGCGTCATGAAGCACAGGCCCTTCTCCTCGCAGCCCGCCGGTCGTTCCGGTGAATCTCCCGAGGTCGCCGAAGTCGATCGGCTCCTCGCGCAGCAGCGCTTCGCGGAGGCGGTAGAGGTGGGTCAGCGCCTGATCGCGCGTTTCCCGCGGCTTGCGACTGGCTACACGGCTGTCGTGCGCGCGCTGCTTCCGACGGGGCGCCTTGCAAAGGCATCGGACGCCGCCGACCGCGGCCTGCGCATGGCGCCCAAGGATCCGAACCTCAACCTCCTCAAGGCGATCCTCGATCATCGGCTTGGAAAGAGCGACGCCGCGATCGCGCGACTTCGCGACCTGCTCGCGTCGAAGCCCGGGAACGAGGTCGAGGCGTCGTTCGCGCTTGCCGAGGCGATGCACCGCGCCGGACGCAGCGACGAGCTCGATGCCTTCGTCGCCGCGGGTGGACGCTGGCTTGCCGACGAGCGCGCGGCGGTGTTCTCCGCCCGCTCGACCGCGCGGGTCGATCGTGCGAAGGCGGCCGAGGGGCTTGCGGCGACGGCACGGGGCGCACGCTCCGCGCTTCTCAAGCGGATCGCGGGCTTTGAAGCGGTGCGACATCTCGACGCTGAGGGACGGTATCGCGAGGCGTTCGATTTGGCGCAGTGGGTACACCGCGAGACTACGCCGCGCTTTGATCTCGGTGAAATCGAGGCTGAGATCGCCGCCGAGGAACGATTGCTTGAGAAGAGTGCGTCGTTCGCTCCTCCAATAGGAGCCCTCGTCGAGGGGACGGCGTTCGTCGTAGGTCTTCCGCGCAGCGGAACGACACTGCTCGAGCAGATGCTCGATCGACATCCCGCGGTGTCGGGTATCGGTGAGTACGAGGGTTCATTCGCCGTACGCGAAGGACTGGTCGGGCTCGGGCTCTGGCCGCAGAATCTCCGTGCGCTGTCGGCGGACGACGCACGCCGCCTTGCGGGCGACTACCTCGACGGTGCGCGCGCTCGTCGCCGCGAGGGCGCGACGTGGACCTTTGACAAGGCGCTGCATCAGTGGCGACTGCTGCCGGCACTGGCCGCGGTGCTGCCGGGCGCGGTGTATCTCCACATCGAGCGCGATCCGCGCGACTGCGCGATCAGCATGCACCTCTCGAACTTCCACCCGAAGGCGTGGGGCTTCACCGCGGATCTCGCGCAGATCCGGCGTGTGATCGAGCTTGAGCGGCGCATCGTGCGCCGCGCGTTCGAGGCGCTTGGCCTACGAGGTGTATCGATCCGCTACGAGGATCTCGTCGATCACCCCGAGCGCGAGATCCGGCGCGCGCTTGACGCGATGGGCCTGCCGTTCGACGCGGCGGTGCTCTCCCCAGAAGAAAACCGCCGCACGGTGCTCACCCTCAGCTTCGAGCAGGTGCGACGCAAGATCAACCGATCGTCGATCGGGCGATGGAGGAACTACGCGTTTGCGTTCGGGCCGGAGTGGGATGCGCTCGCGGGAGTCTGAACGATCGCGAGCAACTCCGCATGCAGAGAGTGACACGCCGCGAGGGCGCTTCCGCCCCGGATGTCCTCGCGGCCGTGCCAGTCGGTGAATACTCCGCCAGCCTCCGCGAGAATCACGGGGAACGGGCCCGAATCCCATGGATACATGACCGGGTCGAACCACCCGTCGGCGCGGCCTGTCGCGACCAGCATGCCGCCGTAGCTGTCGCCGATACCCCGAACGCGGCGTGTGGCGCGTGCAACCCGGAGGAGTGCGTCGGTGGTGCCGCTCTCCTCGAAGTACTCGACGCCAGTGGTGCAGATCAATGCGTCGCCGAGTCGCGCGCACTCGCGTACCCGTGCGGGCACGGGCGCGCGTCCGACCCGCTCCCACGTCGCGCCCATTCCTCGCGCGGCCCAGACGCGCTCGCCGAGCGCAGCCATCGAGCAGGCGCCCGCCACAACGCGATCCTCGAACTCCAGCCCGATCAAGGTGGCGAAGATTGGGATGCCGTTCGAAAAGCCCACCGTGCCGTCGATCGGATCAATGACCCATCGGAAGTGGCCGGGCCTCGCGGCGGCCCCGTGTCGTTCACCGTGCTCTTCACCGTGCTCTTCACCGTGCTCTTCACCGTGCTCTTCGCCGTGCTCTTCGCCGTGTTCTTCACCGAGGATCGCATCACCCGGACAAGCCCGGCGGATCTCTTCGCGCACCATGGTTTCGATCGCGAGGTCTGCCTCCGTGACCGGCGTGGCGTCGGCCTTCGACATCGTCCGGAGGTCGACGCGCTGGAAGTGCATGAGCGCGATCGCATCGGCCCGATCGGCAAGCCGGCGGAGGAGTTCGACGCGCGTGGCGAGGTCGCTCGGGTTCATCGCCGCGATGGTACGGGAGCGGGCGAAATGGCTGCTCGCAACTTGGCGGGGGCGGCGCGATCTGCCACACTCGCGGCATGTCCGCGCGCGTTGCCGCCGCCCTCACGCTGGTCGTCGCCCTTGTGGCGGCGGCGGGCGTGCATGGACTCCTGTCGATCGACCCGCGTGGCGGCGTGCGGTTCGCGTCGGTCGAGTCCGAGCCGGTTTCATTCGATCGCGCGGTGCGGCCGATCCTCTCGGAGAAATGCTTCCACTGCCATGGCGTGGATGCCGCGCAACGAAAGGCCGGGCTTCGTCTCGACGAGCGCGACTCGGCGCTCGCGTCGCGGGCGATCGTGCCGGGGAGGCCGGGCCTCAGTGCCATGGTCGCGCGGATTCGCTCGACGGATATCGACACCGTGATGCCGCCACCCGAGTCGCATCGCACGCTCGACGACGCCGAGCGTCGGCTGCTCGAGCGGTGGATCACGGAGGGCGCGCGCTACGAGCCGCATTGGGCGTATGTGCCGCCGAAGGCCTCAGCCGCCGCAGGCGCGGGGATCGCGGCCGGCGCCTCGATGGGCGCCATCGTCGACGCACTCGTCGGCGCGCGGCTTGCACGCGAGGGACTCGCTCTTTCGCCCGAGGCCGATCGCACGACGCTCATTCGACGCGTGACGCTCGACCTCACCGGGCTTCCTCCGACCGAGGCTGAAATCGACGCTTTCGTCGTGGATCGACGGCCCGATGCTTACGAGCGCGTGATCGACCGGCTGCTCGCGAGCCCGCGCTACGGCGAGAAGCAGGCGCTCCCGTGGCTCGACGCCGCGCGGTACGCCGATTCCAACGGGTTCCAGCAGGACGGCGACACGTTCCAGTGGATGTGGCGCGATTGGCTTGTGCGCAGCCTCAACGAGGACATGCCATTCGACCGAATGTCGACGTGGATGCTCGCGGGTGATCTCGTCGAGGGCGTCACGGAGGACTCTCGCGTCGCGACCGCATTCCTCCGCAACCATCTCCTCAACGGCGAGGGCGGCGCGATTCCCGAGGAAAACCGCTGGATCGCGATGTTCGACCGCGTTGACGCGACCGCGACCACGTGGCTCGGCCTCACCGCCTCGTGCGCGCAGTGTCACGACCACAAGTACGACCCGATCACGCAGCGTGACTACTACGCGCTGCTCGACGCGTTCAACCGCGTGCCCGAGTCGGGCACCGTCGATCATGCCGACGGTCGCTTCCGACTCGCGCGTCCGTGGATCGAGCCGGCGAGCGATGCGCAACGCGCGCGTCGGGCCGAACTCGAGGCGGCGGTCGCGACCGCTGGGGACGATGCGGCCCGGCGCGATCCCGCGCGGGCCGAACTTGACCGCTTTCTGCGCGAGGAATGGCCGCGTGTGATGACGATGTCGGATGATGCGCCGCGCGAGACGCGCATCCTCTCGCGTGGTGAGTATCTCGCGCCTGGTGAGAGGGTCACGTTCGCGACGCCCGCGTTTCTTCCGCCGCTTCCGTCGGGTGCGCCGCGGGATCGGCTGGGCCTCGCGCGGTGGCTGTTTGCGCAGGAAAATCCCTTGGTCGCCCGTGTCGCGGTGAACCGTGCGTGGCAGGTGTTCTTCGGAGAGGGGCTTGTACGCACGCCGGAGGATTTCGGCGTGCAGGGTGAGCGGCCGATCCACCAGGACGTGCTCGACACGCTCTCGGTGCGCTTGCGCGAGGATGGATGGAGCATGAAGCGGCTCCATCGCTGGATCGTCACGAGCCGCACGTATCGGCAGTCGAGCCACGCGTCGTCGGAACTCCTCGCGCGCGACCCCGACAATCGCCTTCTTGCGCGCGCGCCGCGGTTTCGGATGCCCGCGATGGTGCTGCGCGACGTGGCGCTTGCAGCGAGCGGCCTTCTCGTCGAAAGGGTGGGTGGCGCGCCGGTCTATCCGCTGCAACCGACGAACGTGTGGGAGCCGCTTGCGATCACGAAGGAGCGCGACTTCACGTATCCGACGTCATCGGGCGGCGACCTCCATCGTCGCAGTATCTACACGTTCTGGCGGCGCACGATTGCGCCTTCCAACATGTTTGACGCCTCGCAGCGTCAGCGCTGCACGGTGCGAACCACGGTGACGGCGTCGCCGCTCCACGCGCTCACGATGCTCAACGACCCGACGTGGACCGAGGCGGCGGGCGCGCTGGCCGCACGCGTCGCCGTCGAGGATGACAACGACGGTGCGCGACTTGCGCGGGCGTTCGAGTATGTGACCGCGCGCGAACCTGGTCCACGCGAGCAGGCAGCGCTCGAGGAACTGCTCGCGACGCAACGCGCGCTTCTCTCCGACGCGGCGCACGGTGCGGGCGCCACTGCCGACCCCGCGCTCGCCGCGGCATGTCTTGCGATTCTCAATCTCGACGAGGCGATGACCCGTGAGTGACGCGACGCGGCGACAATTCCTTCGTTCATCGATCCACGGGATAGGCCACGGGATAGGCCACGGGATCGGCGGTATCGCACTGGCGTCGCTCCTTGCGCGCGAGTCCAAGGGTGCCGCTTTCGTCGCGGGTGCGGGGAGCGTCGCATCGACTGCCAACGTGGGCGTTGGTGCACTGCCCGGGCTTCCGCATTGCGCTGCGAAGGCGAAGCGCATCATCTGCCTCTGGCAGGGCGGGGGCCCATCGCATGTCGATCTCTTCGACCCGAAGCCTGCGCTCGCGCGCTTCGCGGGCAGCGACATCCCCGACTCGGTGCGCGGTCAGACCCGGCTCTCGACCATGTCATCCGGCTATGCGAAGTGGCCGGCGCTTCCTGCGATCAAGCCGTTCCGGAAGTGCGGCGCGTCGGGAACCGAGATCAGCGAACTCCTCCCCGGGATCGGCGGGATCGCCGATGACATCTGCCTCGTGCGCTCGATGCACACCGAGGCCGTCAACCACTCGCCCGGCGTCACGTTCTTCATGACCGGCTCGCAGCAGCCGGGTCGCCCTGCGATGGGTTCGTGGCTTGCCTACGGCCTCGGCACCGAGTGCGAGGAGTTGCCGAGTTTTGTCGTGCTCACGTCGTCCGACCGCGAGAAGAGTTGTGGACAACTCTTCTACGAGCACTACTGGTCGAACGGGTTTCTTCCCGGTCGCCACCAAGGTGTGCGCTTCCGTCCGGGTGCCGATCCGGTGCCGTATCTCTCGAATCCAGCAAATGCCTCGCGCGAGTCGCGGCGCGAGTTGCTCTCCGACTTGGCGGGCCTGAACCGGCTGCGCGCATCGGCCACCGGGCACGATGCCGCGATCGACACGCGGATCGCCCAGTACGAGATGGCCTTCCGCATGCAGGCGAGCGTGCCCGATCTCCTCGACTTCGCCAACGAGCCGAAGTCGGTGGTCGAGATGTACGGCCCCGACGCGCTCGTTCCGGGCACGTTCGCAAACAACTGCCTCATCGCGCGTCGGCTGGCCGAACGCGGCGTGCGCTTCGTGCAGCTGATGCACTCGGGCTGGGATCAACACGGCAACCTCCACACGCACCTCGCCGTCCAGTGTCGCGACACCGACCAGCCAAGCGCCGCACTTGTTCGCGACCTCAAGCAGCGGGGGCTCCTCGACGACACGCTCATCCTCTGGATGGGCGAGTTCGGCCGCACGCCGTTTGGTCAGGGCGATTCGGGCAACCCCTCGGGCCGCGATCACTTCGGCCGCGCCTACTCGATGTGGATGGCCGGTGGCGGCGTGCGCGCGGGGCATGTGCACGGCGCGACCGACGACTTCGGTTGGAACATCGCTCGTGACCCCGTCCACGTGCACGACATGCAGGCAACGGTGCTGCGCCTCTGCGGCATCGATCACGAGCGGCTGACATACCGCCATCAGGGCAGGCAGTACCGGCTGACCGATGTGCACGGCAAGGTCGTCGATGACCTCATGGCGTGATGTGCGTTAGCCCCAGTTCGACAGCATGATCGCGAGGTCCTGCGCGTCGACCGAGCCATCGTCGTCGAGGTCCGCGATGGGGCTTGGCGTACCCCACGCGGAAAGGAGGAGCGCCAGATCGCTTCCGCCGACGAAGCCGTCGCCGTCGAGATCCGCGATGTTGGTCGCGGTCGGAGGGATGTAGGTCACCTCAAGTCGCGGACGGAGCAGCGGGTTGCCCGACTCGCTCGTCCAGATTTCGATGCCATCGTCGTTGCCGCTGATGATCTGCGGGAGGATCGCGAATCCGTAGTTGGGCGTACCCGCCGCCCACGATGCAAACGTCGCGGTGATGTCGATGCGGCGCATCGAGTCCGAGTTCGGCACGTTGTCGCCGAGGAACTGGCCGATTGCAGGAAGGAGATCGGCACCCACCGTCAAACCGCCCGAGAGCGAGTTCCACGTCGAGCCCTCGTCCCACGATCGAATCACCGGATGGACGAAGAAGAGTGGATTGAAGAGCGGCGTATCGATGTCGTCGGCGATGTCGAGGACGAGCGTTGCCTTGACGATCGTCGACCCCGCGGGCACACCGTTCGCGCCGATCGCGCCGTCGAAGCGCACAAGCCCCTGGCCCCGGTAGTCGGCGAACAGCGAGTTCGCGGTGTCGTCGTCCACCCAGCGCGTGTCGTTGTTGCCGTAGCTCGTGTTCGGGCTGTTTTGATTGATCCACGTGTCCTGCGTGCCGGCGTAGCCAGCGATTCCCTGCTGGAAAGCCTTGAAGCGGTCGCCTTCGGCCAGCCGGTAGTCATCGAAGACGACGGGCAGGTTGAAGTCGCTCTCGGGCGCGGTACGGACGGCCTGCAGCGTGGGAGAGTAGGTGTCCACATCGATGGCGTTGGCGAACGTATCGAAGCGCATGATGCGCAGCCAGCCGTCGCCGCCGTTTGGGTCATCCTGGAAGTCGGCGAGCACCTCGTGCACGGGCAAGCCTGCGACGTTGGTCGAGGTCTGACGGAACTCCTCGTGGAAGTGTCCGCATGTCACGAGAAAGACGCTTGCATTCCGGCGGACGAACCACTGGAAGAAATCCTCGGCCTGGATGCCGTTCGGGTTGTAAAGCCCCTCGATGGCGTACCACGACGCGGGGAAACGACCCGACGGCACGATCGGCACGCCGCTTGTGTAGTCCTCAGCATCCTGCAGGTAGCGGTGCGTGGTGAGCATCGCGGGTCGGTCGCGATGCGCATCGAGGACGGACTGCGCCCACGCGAGTTCGGCGACCGGCGTCTCGCAATCGAGATGTAGGTGGATGAACGCGACGCCGCCCGCGCTGAAGTAGGCGTAGGTCGACAGCCCCGACGGCGAGGATCCGCCGAACCAAGGCTCGCCCGCGAAGCGCTGCGGACCGAAGTTCGCGAGGTAGTTTTGCGGGATGTACGGTTGACCGGGCGTGCCCGAACTCGTGATGTCGTGGTTGCCCGGGCAGACGCCGTAGGGGATGCTCGCTCCATCGAGGAGCGACATCGACGCGTTCACGTTCGCCCACTGAAACGCCTGGTCGGCGTTGTTCACGATGTCGCCGTAGTGCGACACGAAGCGCACGTCGAGCGCGGAGCGGTTCGCCACCACCCAGTTTGTCTGCGCGGTGAAGATCTGCGGGAAGTCGCTCGCATAGTTCTGCGTGTCGGGCAGGCCGATCAGGCTGAACGATCCGGTGCCGACCGCGTTGCGGCGCGCGACGTCGCGCACGTAGTCGGTCGCTCCCTCAAGGATCGCGAACGGTGGCATGTGCCGACGCACGGCACCCTCCTCGATCCCGTCGTGCGGTGTGGCGGCCGCGAAGTGGAAGGAGAGCAACGCTGCGGAAGTGCTGGCGAAAATCGCAGTCTTCGTGGCGATCTTTCGAGAGCGGGCGGAAATGGAACGTTCAGAGCGGTTCGGTCGCATGGGGTCCTCGAGATGCGAAACTACCGCGGCCCTGTCGTGCTTCCCGCGTTTCCGGCAAAA
>Ga0172372_10009672_pt1 | contig 12502 bp, 9 predicted proteins | sample LakKiv5m_2_FD_114544 | JGI IMG/M metagenome (GOLD analysis project Ga0172372, IMG submission 114544) | Freshwater microbial communities from Kabuno Bay, South-Kivu, Congo - kab_092012_9.5m | ecosystem: Environmental > Aquatic > Freshwater > Lake | place: Democratic Republic of the Congo...
AATAGATGCCCAGCCCGGTGTAGGCGTAATCGAATGGCTCGCGGAAGAAACGGTTGGGCACGATGTGGATCTCGCGCCTGCGGTAGTTGAGGACGGTGTTGAAGCGGTGCAGGATCTCGTTGCCGACGAGCCCGCCGAGGAAGGGGTAGGAGGTGACGTTGTACCTGTCGTCGAACAGGAAGGTGGGTACGCGTCGGAAGCGGTAGGGCCCTACGCGCACCCGATGCACGGTGGTGAGCTTCATGGTCATCTTGCCGCCGACACCTTCGGCCTGCGTCACCCGGGGGGGCCTGCGCTTCCGCGACAGCACCGCGCTGTCACGAGCGAACGACTCGGACAGCAGGAAGGCCAGTCCTGCGCCGGTGTCGAAGTAGAAGCGGGCGTCCATGTCGCGCGCATCGCGGAAGCGCGCCGTGAGGATGGGCAGGCTCGTCATCAGCGGCCGCAGCAGATGCCCGCCGCGGGGATACCTGAACGCACCGGGCGTGTACACCTCCATCAGCATGTTGTCGTAGTCCAGCCGGACGATGTACCTGTTGAAGAAACTGTAGCCGATGATGCCGTCCACCTTGATGCCGTAGACGGACGTGAGGATGTCGTAGTCGTTCACATGGAAGTCGAGGCTGTCGACCGTCAGGTCCGGAAGCTTCAGCCGGGCCCCGTAGAGGAAGTCGACCTTCCGCACGCCCGCGATCCCGCGGATCGTCTTCTCCGTCGGCACCACCGGCATGCCGAATTCCACGCAGGTCGACGAGTCGAGCGAGATGCCGCCGCTGCCCGTGTCGAGCAGGAAGTTGAGCGTGTCGGCATAGGCGTTCACACAGGCCCTGACGAAGACCACCCCCCCCGTCAACGCATGCAGCCGGATCGTGGCCAGGCGCACCGAAGGAGGCTCCGGCAGCCCCTGCTGGCCCCGGGACACCGCACTCGCGGACATCGCGGCGCACAGCGCTATGCAATACACACCTTTCATCGGCATTGATGGCATCCAACGGAGATGGGTCCCAAGGCACGAAATTACGCCCGCTTACAACCCCGAGGGCCGTTGCTTTGTTGTCTGACGGGCATTAGCCCCGAACGTACCTTTGCCACGACCCCATATCATTCAATACATGCATGATCGACCCGACCTCTATCGCAAGGCACTCGACCTGGGCTTCCTCACGGCCGAAGAGGGCCTTTCCCTCTTCCGCGAAGCCCCGCTGGCGGAGTTGATGCAGGTGGCCGATGAACTTCGCCGCCTCCAGGTGCCCCATGGCAGGGTCACCTGGCAGATCGACCGTAACGTCAACACGACGAACGTCTGCATCGCCAACTGCAAGTTCTGCAACTTCTACCGCGTCCCCGGCCATCCCGAGTCGTACATCACCGACATGGCCACGTACCGCGTCAAGATACGGGAGACCCTGCGCTACGGTGGCGACCAGCTGCTCCTCCAGGGCGGCCACCATCCGGAGCTGGGCCTGTCGTTCTACACCGATGTCTTCCGGCAGATCAAGTCCGAGTTCCCCGATATCCGGCTCCATGCCCTGGGCCCCCCCGAAGTGGCGCATATCACGAAACTGGAGAAGTCGACGCACCGCGAGGTGCTGCAGGCCCTCAAGGACGCCGGGCTCGACTCGCTCCCCGGGGCCGGGGCCGAGATCCTGGTCGACCGCGTCCGTCGGCTCGTCAGCAACGGCAAGTGCGACGCACAGGAATGGCTCGATGTCATGGCGGCGGCCCACCAGCTCCATATCCCCACGTCGGCCACCATGATGTTCGGTCACGTCGAGACGCTCGAGGAACGCTTCGAGCACCTCGTCCGCATCCGGGAGGTGCAGCAGCGCAAACCCGCATCGGCCCACGGCTTCCTGGCCTTCATCCCCTGGACCTTCCAGGACGTCGACACCCTCCTCACGCGCATCCGCGGCGTCCATAACCTCACGACGCCCGAGGAATACATCCGGATGATCGCCATCAGCCGCATCATGCTGCCCAACATCCTCAACATCCAGGCCTCGTGGCTGACCGTCGGACGCCAGGTGGCGCAGGTATGCCTGCACGCCGGGGCGAACGACTTCGGAAGCATCATGATCGAGGAGAATGTCGTCAGCGCCGCAGGCGCACCCCACCGCTTCACCTACCGTACCATCCAGGACGCCATCCGCGAAGCCGGCTTCGAGCCGCAACTCCGCAACCAGGTCTACGATTGGCGCGAGATCCCCGCCGACATCGAAGAGCAGGCCGTCAGTTACTGACCGTGACCATCCCGGCCAAAGGCCTCAGAGCCCGATGACCATGCCTTCCTCCGCCACCCGGTAGCCGGCGGCCGCCACGGCCTGCCCTTGCCGGGTCCCGCGCCGGAGCAGGGGGTTGGTGTGGTTGAAATGAATATAGCAGACGCGCCGCCGCAGGCTGTCGGGCAGCGGGGCGAAGCGCGCCATGCTCTCGGTGACCGAAGGGTGCGGTATCTCTCGCATGTCCCGGCCCGGCAGTTCCGTCCCGTCGAAGAACGTACCGTCCAACAGCGCCAGGTCACAGCCCCGCACCGCGTCGGTGATGTCCCGCCCCCATCGCTCCCACTTGTCGATGTCGGGGATGAACAGCACCCGCTTCGATGGCCCCTCGATCCGATAACCCACCGTCTCGGAATACTCGTCGCGGTGCGGCACGAGGAAGGGCGTCACCCGGACGCCCGAGGGGAGGGTGACGCCGCTGTCGGCCGCCAACGGCCGCAATTCGATGTTGCCGGTCGACACCAGCTGGCTCCAAGGACCGTTGCCCGACAGGTAGCCGCGCATGCGGGGCATCGCATGGACGGGAACCGACCGCGCGCCCATGACCTCCCTGCCCAGCTGCATCAGCCCGGCATAATGGCCGATATGGGCATGCGTCAGGAAGATGCCCTTCGGCATCCGACCCACGGCCGGGAAGCGCTCCCAGACGGAACCCATCTGACGCCCGATGTCGGGCGTGGCCTCGAAGAGCCAGTACGATCCGTCCGACGGGTCCACCAGGGCCAGCGCGGTGACAGACCTGGCGGGCACCCTTCCGTCGCGGACGGCCCGGCAGCATGCCTTCTCACAGCCCGCCTGCGGGTAGCCGCCATCCTGCGCCACCCCCAGCACCATCAGCAAAGGGCCCGGCCCGGCAGCCGACGCAAAGCCGGCCCCGCCCCCGCCCACCGACCGGCAGGCGGCGGACCCAACAACGACCCAGAACAGGCAAACGACCCCACACCATGCGTTGCGGTACGGCATGTTGCGCCAAAAACATGCGAGCGGGTAAGATCGGGGTGGAAAAGAGGGCGCCGAGGGGTTTTCTTGCATTTTTCGCAGGTTATCATGCGATGCCCAGCCGCCGTTCGGCCTTCTTCCAGAAGCCGAAGAAGCTGGGATGGTAGCCGGTGATGTCGGGGAACATCCATTCCCTGGGGTCGCAGACGCCCCGGTAGTGCCTGAAGAGGGGATGTTCGCGGAAATGGAAGGTCGAGCCCGGGGCCAGGGATCGAAGGGTGTCGAACTCCCCCGTGAAGATCCGTATCCCGGGGATGTTGGCGGCGAGGGAGGCTACGAATCCGAGGGTCCGTTCGCACACGGGCAGTAGACGGAAATGCGAGGGCTCGAGGAGTAGCACCCGTTCGGCATCGTCGTACTTCCGCCAGCCGGGGTCGAGGTTGTACAGGTTGTAGACCATCACGGGGCGTCCGGTGCCGATCTCGGGCGGGTCCGTCACGGGCAGCGCGGTCGTCGCCGCGAAGGGGATGGTCTCGCGCAGGGTCTCCGGCACCTCCATCCCTTCCAGCTCGCCATAGGGCCTGTCGAGGAAGGTGCCCCGCTGGTCCGTATGGCAGTAGCGGTTGACGTTGGCCTGGTCGGCGAAGTAGAGTTTGCCGCTGAAGGCGCCCGACACCCACTGCCAGCTGCAGGCGTTGCTGGCGAAGTCGGCGTCGAGCAGATGATGGTACATCCAGTCGGCCGGCTGTCGCCAGTGGCAGCGGCCCAGGTTGCAGGCCATTGAGGCCGTGTACATGCGGCAGTGGTTGTGCATGTATCCCGTCTGCAGCAGTTCCTGCACTGCGGCATCGACGCCCTGGATACCGGTCGACGCCTCCGCCAGTGCGCGCGGGAGGCCCGCCCGCCCGCCCCTTGGCTGCGGGCGGCGCAGGTCGGTGTCGAGCAGGTCCGGCCGGGCGATCGCCACCTGTTGGAAATAGTCGCGCCAGGCCAGCTCCTGCAGGAACTTCTGCATGCGATACGGACGATGACCCAGCTCCAGCATCCGGTGCATCACGTATCGTGTGGAGATGACACCGCGCGATAGATAGGGCGAGAGGCGCGTGACGGCCCCGTCGATGAAGTTGCGGGAACGTCCGTAGGCGTGGGGGTCGATGGCGTCGACCCGCCGGAGGATGCTGTCGAGGTCGGTGGGGAAGGCTTCGACGCGGGGTTCTTGCGGCATCCGGGATGAACAACGGGGCAGGGCCTTGGTTCGATGGGAGCGTACGTCAGCGGGGTGCCCTCGGACCGGACACCCCGCTGACGGCGCTGTCAGCCCCCGGGTCAGAGCAGGCCGATATCGTCGAAATACAGCTCCTGCAGGATGTTGCTGAACTCCTGGAAGGTGATGGACGTGATGGTCGCATAGCCCCCGATGTTCGACAGGGGGATCTGGAAGTCGTTCCAGCCCTGCTGCGCGAAGGTCAGCGTGGGGCCGGTGGCCGACTGTCCGTTGAGCATCAGCTTGACGCGGCGGCCCACCGAGGCGGCGGGCACGAAGACGGAGAACTTGAGGGCCGTGTAGCCCGTCGTGCTCAACGCAGGGCTCGCCTTCGACAGGCGCAGGGCGCCGAAGCCGGCCGTGTAGTTCACCCGGATCGAGTTGATCCCGCGCTTCAGGTTCGCCGTGTTGTTGAGCACGGCCGTGGCGCTGTAGGAAGTGTTGCTCCAGGTGGCCGTGAGGGCGTCCTCGTAGACGGGATAGCGGAAGCCGTAGGCGATGGCCGAGCGGGCCGTCCCGACGGGCGTCGTGACGAAGATATGGGCGGCCGTCACGCCCGCCGGCGCATTGACGACGATCTGCGTAGTGGTGCTGGAGACGACGGGGGTCACGGTGTTCTCGAACCGCACCTCGCTGACGCCGCGGAAATAGTTGCCGCGGATGGTCACGGGCGTGCCGGGCGTGCCGGCCATCGGGTCGAAGCCCGTGATCACGGGCGCCGGCTGCAGGATGCGGAAGTTGTAGGTGGCGGTGCCGTGCTTCGTGGTCACCGTGACGGGGTTGTTGACGGGGTCGGGGAGCACGGCGGGGATGCGGACGGTGATCGACGTGTCGTCGGCGTAGAAGAGGGAGTCCGGCGTCGTGACCGTGTTGAAGTCGACCTTGAAGGTGGTGGCGAGGTTCGAGCCCCGGATCATCACCCATTCGCCGTAATTGGCCGAGGTGAGCGGTGTCGACCGCTTGTCGAGATAGCTGACCGACTGTATCGTAGGGGCCATGCTCTCGTGGGTGGCGGTCTCCTTCCTGCAGCCGGCGCCGGCCGATGCGATGAGGGTCAGCGCGGCAAGGGCTCGATGGATGGGGGCATATCTTGTCTGTCGCATGTCACTGGTTTTTGGGGATGGGCTCACCATCCGGGGTTGTTGGCCGTGATGGACCGGTTCGAGTTGAGTTCCGCCTGGGGGATGGGCAGCAGCAGGTTGCGGGCGGCCCGCACCTTGGAGATGTTGTTCTGTCCGGCGGAGATGCGGTTCATCACCTGGAGGTAGATGCCCCAGCGGCAGAGGTCGAAGCGGCGGACGCCTTCCAGGACGAACTCGCGGGCCCGCTCCGCCAGCACGTAGCTGCGGAACTGTTCCTGGCTCATCCCCGCGGGTGCGGGCGACGCCTGCGCGCGGGACCGGATGACATTGAGTTGCGCATAGGCCTCGGCCGTGGGCCCGCCTACCGCCTCGTTGGCCGCCTCGGCGAAGATCAGCGGCACCTCGGCGTAGCGCATCAGCGGAAAGAAGGCGTCGCTGTTGGCGACGGTGGGGTCGTTCACGTCGGCGAACTTGATCGTATAGGCGCGGTTGTCGGTCGTGCCGTTGTTGTTGTAGGTCACCCCGTTCACGATGCGGTACTGCGCCGCCTGCCAGGACGGATAGTAGTATGGCGTGCCTGTGTTGGTGAGATAGTTGTGCGAGACGCCGTCCAGCGCGCGACGGTCGGCATCCTCATAGTCCTGGTAGTGGTTGTTGGTGAACCACACCGCTCCGCGGCCGAAGGTCGAATATGCCGAGAAGTAGATGCTGAGGTTGTTGACGAAGGGCGTGCCGGCCATCGACTGCAGCTGCCACATGTTCTCCTGCCGGTTGCGGCCGGCCTTGCTCCAGATGTCCTTCCAGTTGGGGAAGAGGGAGTACTCGCGGCTGTCGATGACTTGTTTGGCCTTGTCGCGCGCGAGCTGGAAATAGGCCTTGCTGTCGAGGCCCTCGAGGCCGGCGACGACCGTCTTGGCATGGGTGTAGTTGCCGTTGTCGGTACCTCCCCTGACGATGACGTTGCCGGTAGCCAGCGAGCCCGAGGCCATCGTGAGGTAGGCCTTGGCGAGCAGCGAGCTGGCGAGTCCCTTCGTGGCGTGCCCCGCCTCGCCGGCCTTGGCATGTCCGAAGGGGAAGAGCATCTCCTCGGCCTTCTTCAGGTCGGCGACGACCTGCGCGTAGACCTCCTTCACCGGGGCGCGGGGGATGTTGGCGTTGGGGTCGGCGGATAGGGACTTCACCCGGACGGGTACGCCGCCGTAGAGCTGCACCAGCTGGAAATAGGCCCATCCCCTCAGATAGTGGGCCTCGCCGAGGATCCGCCGCTTCACGTCGGCATCGATGCCGGCGGTCATGCGTTCGACGTTCTCGAGGACGGTGTTGGCCCTGGCGATCACGGAGTAGCAGCCCACCCAGGGGCCGTTGACGCCCCAGTAGCCCTGCGGGTTGCCGGCCCCCGAGGTGCCCAGGAACCAGTCGACGCCCGAGACATGGTCGTCGTCCAGCACCGTCAGGTTCCACATCGGCTGCAGGTAGAGGTCGTAGGTATAGAGCGCGTTGTACACGCCCGCAATGGCGATCCGGGCATCCCCTTCGCTCTGGTAGAAGTTCTCCGGCGACAGGAACGACAGGGGCTTCTCCTCGAGCGCCTTCTCGCAGGATGCGAGGCCGAGGGCCAGGGTGGCAAGGGCGGCCACCGCCTTCCAGCCCTTCTGTATCATCTTTCTCATGGTGACTTGGTTTGTTGGATGCGCTCAGAATCCGCAGCGCAGGCTGAGGTTCACACTCCGGCTGTTGGGATAGCCGCCCAGGTCGACGCCGAAGAGGGCCGGGTTGTCGCCGTAGCTGTTGACCTCGGGGTCGTAGCCGCTGTACTTCGTGAAGGTGTAGAGGTTGTTGACGGCCAGCGCCAGGCGCAGGCTGCTGATGCCCTTGACGGCCCGCTGCTTCAGCGTGTAGCCGACGGTCAGGTTCTTGACCCGCAGGAAGCTGCCGTCCTCTATGAAGCGCTCCGAGAAGAGCAGGGTGCGCCAGAACTGACGGATGGGCTTGGGCGCCGTGGCCTCGCTGTTGTCCTTGCCGGGCAGCCAGGCGCCCGCCAGCACCTGCTCGCTCACATTCTTGGAGGTGCCGATGTTGCCGTTCCAGACGGTGTTCATGTTGACGATGTCGTTGCCCTGGACGCCCTGTAGGAATAGGCTCAGGTCGAAGCGGCCGACGGTGAGGTTGTTGGTGAAGCCGAAGATGAAGTCGGGGTTGACATCGCCGATGAAGGTGCGGTCGGTGAGCGAGATGGAGCTGGCGTCGCCGTCGAGGTTGAGGTACTTGATCTCGCCGACCATGCGCCGGATGATGGCCAGGGGCTGGTTGTAGTAGATGGGGCTGCTGCGTACCTCGGCCTCGTTGTCGTAATAGCCGTCCTCGCGGTAGCCGAAGATGGAGCCGATGGGCCTTCCGGCCACTTGGATGAAGGGCGCGTCGCGCGTCGAGATGTTGTTGGCGAACTGCTCTTTCAGGTCTCCGCCCAGGCTCAGGATCTTGTTCCGGTTGAAGGAGATGTTGAACAGCGTCTTCCAGGTGAGCTTGGCGTTGCGCACCACTACGGCGTCCAGGGCCAGTTCGATACCCTGGTTCTGTACGGAGCCCGAGTTGCGCAGCTGGCGCTGGAAGCCCGTCGAGGCGGGTGTGGTGATGTACTGCAGGAGGTCGTCCGTCCGCTTCCGGTAGGCGTCGACATGCACGTTGACCCTGCCGCCCGCCAGGCCCAGGTCGAGGCCGGCGTTGTAGGCCGTCGTCGTCTCCCATCGCAGGCCCGCGTTGGCGGGGCCGGCGAAGACATCGTCCGCCAGGCCCGTCTGCAGCGTGCCGTTGAAGGGATAGTTGTAGACCGCCAGCTTGGCCAGCGAGGCGTAGGAGCCGATGCCCTGGTTGCCGGTCATGCCGTAGCTGAGGCGCAGGGTGAGGTTGGAGATCGCCTTCGACTTCGCCAGGAACGACTCGTTGTGGAGCTTCCAGGCCAGCGCCGCCGACGGGAAGCCCGCCCACTTGTTGTTGCGGCCGAACTTGCTGGACCCGTCGTGACGGTAGGAGACGGTCAGCAGGTAGCGGTCGTCGTAGGCGTAGTTGGCACGGCCCAGGAAGGAGATCAGCGCCGACTGGTAGCGGCCGGTCACCACCGGCAGGATCTGCTCCCCGCCTGCATGTTCTCGTTGCGGAGGATGTCGTTGGGGAAGCCCTTGGCCTCTGCCCGCGTGCTGCCGCCCTGCGTCCGCTCATAGGTGGCGGCCGACATGGCATTCAGGCTGTGGCGGCCGGCCTTGCGGTTGAAGGAGAGGATGCTCTCGGAGACCATGCTGGTCCACAGGTTGTCCGACTTCAACGCCGAACCCCGCACGCTGAAGCCTTCGAAGACGCTGCGGGGATAGTACTGGTCGCGGTCGTTGGCGCCGTAGTTGAAGCCGAGGTTCTGCCGCAGCTTGAAATGCCGCAGGAAACTCACCTCCGCATAGTTGGAGGAGAAGATGTTGTACCCTGTCACGCGGTTCAGCACGTCGCGCGAGTAGATGACGGGGTTGGTGATGAAGAACCCCTCGCCCGTACCGTCGAACTCCTCCTCCCGCTGGATGGTCGTCGGATAGGTGAGCGCCGCGCGGATGACGCCGGCGCTGGCGGCGTCCGACTTGTCGGTGCCCGTCTTGACGCCGTTGGTGACGGAGTTGGAGAGGGCGGTGCTCGTACCGATGCGGACGGCCCGGCCGATGTTGCGGTGCAGGTTCGCCGTCAGGCCGAACTTCCGGTAGTTGGAGTTGATGACGGTGCCGTCCTGGTTGAGGAAGTTGAAGCCCAGGCTGTGGCTGCCGTTCTCGTTGGAGCCCGAGACGTTGAGCGTGTACTGCTGCGTCAGCGCCCTGCGGAAGATGGCGTCCTGCCAGTCGGTCGAAAGGCCCTTCAGCGTATCGAGCTCGGCCTGCGTGTAAGGCAGCGTGTAACTCGTGCCGTCGTAAAGGTTCGCATGCTGGTACGCGAGGTTCTGGAAGCGCGCATAGTCGTAGGGCCGCAGCATGTCGAGGCGGTTGGACACCTCCGCCAGGCCCATGTTGACGTTCAGCTCCACCTTGTCGCGCCCCGGCCGGCCCCTCCGTGTCGTGATCAGCACGACGCCGTTGGCGCCCCGCGAGCCGTAGATGGCGGTCGCCGACGCATCCTTCAGGATGTCGATCGACTCGATCTCGTTGGGGTCGAGGAAGGCCAGGATGTTCAGCGTCTGCTTCTCATCGCCGCCGATGGACGAGGGCGTGCCCCCACTGTTGGTATTGTTGAAGGGAACCCCGTCGATCACATAGAGGGGCTACGTACCGCCCAGGAAGGAGTTGGACCCCCGGATGCGGATGCTCAACCCCGCCCCGGGCGCACCATCGTTCTGCGTGATGTTCACGCCCGCGACCTTGCCCTGCAGCGACTGCTGCAGGTTCAACGGGTCGTTGCGCAAAAGCTCGTCCCGGTCGATGCGCTGCACGGCACCCGTCAGGTCGCCCTTGCGCACCGTACCGTAACCCACGACCACCACGTCGGAAAGCGTCGACGCCAGCGGCTTCATGACGATGGCGTAATCGACCTTCTCCGTCAGCACGACCTCCTCCAGCGCCATCCCCACATGGCTCACGGCCAGCGCCTTCACAGCAGCGCCCACCTCCAGGCTGAAGCGGCCGCCTGCATCGGTCACGGCCCGGCCGGCCACTCCCCTCGCCGTCACCGTGGCACCGGACAGCACCTTGCCGCCCTCATCCCTCACCGTGCCCGTCACCTTCCGTACCTGCCCATGCACCACGGGTAGCAGGAAGAGACAAGCGAGGGAAATCCATAATTTCATCCTCATGATCGTTGTTTGTTGAAAGGTCCCGTAGATTTTGGGGCTTCAATATAGACGTTTTGTCCTTCCCTTCACAGCGAAAACAAAGAGATGCCCAACAAACCCCTGCTCCTCGCCCTCGCCATCATGCAGCAAATGCATGTGTCCGTGATGGCCCAGCCCTTCATCCGGGAGATAGAGGCCTTCCGAAAGACCGACGCCCTCCACGCACCCCCCGAGCGGCCCATCCTCCTGATCGGCAGCTCCTCGTTCACGAAATGGACGACCGTCGCCGCCGACTTCCCCGGGCACCGCATCCTCAACCGTGCCTTCGGTGGCTCATCCCTGCCCCACCTCATCCAGTATGCCGACGATGTCATCTTCAAATACGACCCCCGTCAGATCCTCATCTATTGCGGGGAGAACGACCTCACCGGCGGACCAGAGGTCACGGCCGACTCGGTGCTGCAACGCTTCCTCCGACTCATGGCCCTCATCCGCACCCGCCTGCCCCGCGTGCCCGTCGTCTTCCTCTCGCTGAAGCCGAGCCCCTCGCGCGAACACCTCCTCCCCGCCATGCGGGAAGCCAACCGCCTCATAGCGGCACACATACGAAAGATGCGGCGCACCCGTTACCTCGACGTACACAACCCCATGCTCAACGCCGACGGCTCCATGAAGGCGGACATCTACGTCTCCGACCGGCTGCACATGAACCGAAAGGGCTACGAGATCTGGATGCCGCTGTTACGACCCCTCCTCGCCGACTAACGGAGACACGACGAACATCCATGAACCACCTGCCCATCCTCCTCGCCACCTGCCTCTCGCTGCACGCCGAAGCACAGCACCCGGCAGCCGGACTCACATCAACGGTCGACCTCGGCCACCCGAAGACGCGCGGCAGCGCCCTGTTCGACTCGGGGAAACAGACATGGAAGCTGACCTCCGCAGGACAGTATGCCGACCTCAATCGCGAAGAGGCCGTCTACGCCCATCGCAGGATGGGGGGCGACTTCCTCCTCACCGCCGACTTCGCCTTCGCAGACCCCGGGGTGAAGTCCATGAAACGCTTGGGCTGGATGGTGCGGGAATCGCTACGCGAGGACGCGGCCCAGGTATCCGCCTTCCGTCAGGGCGACGGACGCATCGTCATGCAGTGGCGACACATGCAGGGCGCCTACCTCCGCATCCCGCAGGACCGCATCATGCACCCCAAACGGGAGATGCAGACCCTCCAGCTCGAACGCAAGGGACGGACACTCACCATGCGCGCGGCAAGACCCGGGGAACCGCTGCAGGATGTCGGCCAGGTGACCATGACAGACATGCCCGACTCCGTCAGCGTCGGCATCTTCCTTTCGGCCCAGGATGTCGCGCGCGCCGACAGCGGACAGGTCTGGAACCTCCGCATCGACAAGCCCGTAGCCGAGCGCTACCACCCCGACCCGCTCATCCATCGCACCCTCGGCAAGAAAGAGCCCCTCATGGGTTCGCGCCTCGAGACCATCGACATCCAGAACGGCAGAAGACACATCCTCCACGCATCCACGCGTCGGTTCGAAGCCCCCAACTGGATGCCCGACGGAAAACGGCTGCTCATCAACCAGGACGGCCGACTCCTCACGGTCGACACGGCAAGCGGACAGCCCGCATACTTCCCCACAGGCGCGGTATCCCGGAACAACAACGACCACGGCATCTCCTTCGACGGAAAGCAGCTGGCGATCAGCAGCCACTTCGAAGCGCCGAAGCAATCGGGCTCGGCCGTCTATGTCATGCCGCTCACCGGCGGTGAACCCAGACGCGTCAACGACAACGTCCCCTCCTACTGGCACGGCTGGTCGCCCGACGGCCGACAGGTGCTGGTCGTCGGACAACGCGAGGGCATGCCCATCTACAATATCTACCAGGTCGATGTGAAAACCGGCAGGGAGACCGACCTCACCCGCAACACCCAGGGCCATGTCGACGGGCCCGAATACGCACCCGACGGACAGCAGATCTACTACAACGCCGACGCTACCGGCACCATGCAGCTCTGGCGCATGCGCCCCGACGGCTCCGCCAGGGAACAGCTAACCTTCGACGAGTACAACAACTGGTTCCCGCACATCTCCCCCGACGGGAAATGGATCGCCTTCGTGTC
>Ga0172372_10009674_pt1 | contig 12501 bp, 10 predicted proteins | sample LakKiv5m_2_FD_114544 | JGI IMG/M metagenome (GOLD analysis project Ga0172372, IMG submission 114544) | Freshwater microbial communities from Kabuno Bay, South-Kivu, Congo - kab_092012_9.5m | ecosystem: Environmental > Aquatic > Freshwater > Lake | place: Democratic Republic of the Congo...
CGCGCAGGTACCCGCGCTCGGCCCGCAGCTCGCCGGAGCGAGCCCCGTCGACCTCGTCGGTCACGACGTCGATGCGGTGTCGGCGCAGGGTCGATCGCGCCGCCCGCATCACGGCGTCGACGTCGGCCGTGGTCTCGAACCTCGCGGAGGCAGGAAGTCGGTCGAACCGTCGTGGCGCCTTCGGCGGCCGAGCGCGCAGTGCCCGCAGGTACACACGGGTGCGCGGCACGATGCAGCCGATCAGCGACACCATGAGCAGCAGGTAGATCGCGCTGAACCACGGCGAGCTGTAGACGTCGAACACGCTGAAGCGGTCGAGCCACGGCGACAGGTCGGGGTGCCGGAGCCGGAAGGCCTCCACGGCCCGCGCGTCCACCCCACGCTGCGGCACGAACGAGCCGGGCAGCGAGGCGACCGCGAGCAGCAGGAGCAGCAGCAGCGCGGTGCGCATCGAGGTGAGCTGGGTCCACATCCAGCGCAGGAACTCACGCGTCGACATCGCCGGCGCGGCGTCGCGCCGGTTCTTCGTCGCCATCACGCCACCTTCCTTGCCACGGGCCGAGCGGAGCGAGGCGGGTGCCCAGGCGCAGCCTGGCAGCGGCGAGGAACGAGCCGCTGGTCGAGCGAAGCGAGGCGCCTCACAGCGCAGCACCGAACCCGCCGGCCCACGACTGCAGGTCCGCGATGAGAGTGTCCCACCACCCGGTCAGCAGCATGATACCTACGACAAGGAGTAGTAGACCGCCGGCGACCTGGATCGCGCGCTGGTGCCGGCGCACCCACCCGGCGGTGCGCGTGAAGCGGGCGAAACCCAGGGCCGCCAGGATGAACGGCACCCCGAGCCCGAGGCAGTAGACCGCCGTCAGCGCCGCGCCTCGCGTGGCGGTGGCCTCGTTGCCGGCCAGGGCCAGCACGGCGCCCAGGGTCGGACCGATGCACGGCAGCCAGCCGAGGCCGAAGAACACACCGAGCACCGGGGCGATCGCGACGCCGACGGTGGGCACTGCGTGGATGCGGATGTCCCGCTGCAGGCGCGATCCCAGGCCCAGGAACACCAGGGCCAGCGCGATGACGAGGATGCCGGCGACGATCGAGAACGTGCGCTGGTGCTGCGCCAGCCGCAGGCCGAACGCCCCGAACAGCGCCCCTCCCGCGACGAAGATCGCCGAGAAGCCCAGCACGAAGAGCACCGCGCCCAGCACGATCTTGGGGCGGCCCTCCCGGTCGAGGTCCTGCACGCCGACGCCCGACACGTACGAGAGGTAGCCCGGCACGAGCGGCAGCACGCACGGGGAGAAGAAGGAGACGAGCCCGGCGACGACCGCCACCGGGACCGCGAGCAGGAGCGATCCGGTGAGGACCGTCTCCTGGAGCCAGTCGTTCACGAGCCGCCTGAACCCTCGGCGGCCCCGGCACCGCTCCGCTCGGCCAGCAGGTCGTCGATGATGCCGCCCAGCGTCGAGGCGTCGACCTCGTCGAGGATGCGCGCCGCGACGCGGCCCTCGGCGTCGATGACCCACGTCGTCGGGATCGCCTGCGACGGCAGGGTGTCGACGAAGCGCAGCTCGAGGCCACCGCCCTCGTCGGAGAAGCTGGGGTACGTGATGCCGTAGGTCTGGTTGAAGGCCTTCGCCGCGGCGTCCTTGCTGCGGTTGACGATGCCGAGGAACTGCACGCCGTCGGTGTAGCCCGACGACAGCTCCTGCAGCACAGGGGCCTCGGCCCGGCACGGCGGGCACCACGAGCCCCACACGTTGACGACGAGCACCTGGCCGGCGAAGTCCTCGCTCGAGAGCGACTCGCCGTCCAGGTCGGTGCCCTCCAGGACCGGGGCGTCCTCGCGGTCCTCCGGCTCGACCAGGGTGACGGTGCCGTCCGAGCTGACGTAGCCGCCCGTCGAGCCGCCGTTGCCGGCGCCCTGGCACGCCGTCAGCGCCAGCAGGAGCGCCACGGCGGCGACCGCCGCCCCGCCTCGCGCGCGTGCGTGCGTCATGCCCCGCCGGTGAACTGGCCCTTGAGCTCCTGGGGGAGGAGGTCGGCGGCCGGCTCGGCGTAGGTGAAGCCGACGTAGTCGTCGCCGTCGAACGTCAGGCTCGTGATGCTCGCGAGGGTGCACTGACGCTTGCGGGGGTCGTGCACGTAGGAGTTGCCCTCGTAGGACTGACGCGCGATCCACACAGGGAGCTGGTGCGACACGATGACGGCCTCGTGGCCGCGGGCGGCCTCGCGGGCGTCGGCGATCGCGGCCTGCATGCGGGCGGCGATGTCGGCGTACGGCTCGCCCCAGGACGGCCGGAACGGGTTGCGCAGCTTCCACCAGTTCTTCGGGTGACGGAACGCCTTCGGGCCGGCGCCCACCGTGTGGCCCTCGAAGAGGTTGTCGGCCTCGATGACCCGGTCGTCGGTCGTGATGGGGGCGTCGAGGATCTTCGCCAGCGGCTCGGCGGTCTGCTGCGCGCGCTCCAGGGGCGACGCCACGACGTGCCGGATCTCGTTCTTGCTGAGGAAGTCGGCGGCGCGTGCCGCCATCTGGTGCCCCAGGTCGCTGAGGTAGAACTCCGGCAGGCGTCCGTAGAGGACGCCTGTGGGGTTGTGGACCTCCCCGTGCCGCATCAGGTGCACGATCGTGCGAGCGCTCATGGGTCGTTCCTCACTGGCTGTTCGTGGGGTGGGTCGCGGCCGCGGCCGCCGCTGCGGCGGCCGGAAGTGCCTCGACGATTCTAGAGAGCGCGCCCTCATCGTGGGCAGCCGAGAGGAACCAGGCCTCGAACGCGCTCGGCGGCAGGTAGACGCCGGCCTCCAGCATCGCGTGGAAGAACGGCGCGTACCGCCACGCCTCCTGGTCCTGCGCCTGGTCGAAGTCGCGCACCTCGTCGACGCCCCAGAAGACGCTGAACATCGTGCCGGTGCTCTGCACGACGTGCCGCACGCCGGCCCCGGTGAGCGCCTGAGCCACGGCGGCCTGCAGCTGCTGCGAGACGTCGAGCAGGTGGGCGTAGACCTCGGGGGTCGCGAGGCGCAGGGTCGTCAGGCCGGCGGTCGTCGCGACGGGGTTCCCCGACAGCGTCCCGGCCTGGTACACCGGGCCCGCCGGGGCCAGCAGGTCCATCAGCTCGGCACGGCCGCCGAACGCGGCGGCCGGGAACCCGCCGCCCATGACCTTGCCGAACGTCATCAGGTCGGGAGCCCACCCCTCGACGGCGCCGTCGAGGCCCCACTGTCCGTGCCGGGTCGCGCGGAAGCCGGTCATGACCTCGTCGCTGATGAGCAGCGCGCCGTGCTGTCGGCACGTCGCCGCGAGGAACGCGTTGAAACCCGGCTCGGGCGGGACGACGCCCATGTTGCCGGGGGCGGCCTCGGTCACGACGCAGGCGATGCGGTCGCCCAGCTCGGCGAACGCGGCGGTGACCGCCTCACGGTCGTTGTAGCGCAGGACCACGGTGTCGGCCGCGACGTGGGCGGGGACCCCGGGGGTGCCGGGGATGCCCAGCGTCACGACGCCCGATCCGGCCTCGGCGAGCAGCGCGTCGACGTGCCCGTGGTAGCAGCCGGCGAACTTCACGACCGTGTCGCGACCCGTGGCGCCGCGCGCCAGGCGGATCGCCGACATCGTGGCCTCGGTGCCCGACGACACGAGCCGGACCCGCTCGACGGGGGTGCGGGCGACGATCTCCTCGGCCAGCGCGACCTCGGGCTCGCTCGGGGTGCCGAAGGACGTGCCGCGGCTCGCGGCGTCGGCGACCGCCGCCATGACCTCGGGGTGGGCGTAGCCCAGCAGCATCGGCCCCCAGGAGCCGACCAGGTCGACGTAGGTGTTGCCGTCGACGTCGGTCAGGTACGGACCCGAGCCCGACTGCATGAACCGCGGACTCCCGCCGACCGCCCGGAACGCACGCACGGGCGAGTTGACCCCACCCGGGGAGACGGCGCGCGCCCGCTCGAACAGCGCTTGGGACCTCGTCGTGTCAGTCACCCCCTCAGTCTCGCAGCCGCGCCGGGGCGTCGGTCGCGGGCACCGGCGGGCACCGTCCCGACCCGGCTCCGCCCGGCCCGGGCGGCGACCGTAACCCAGATCACATAGAGTCGTTAGACCGATGCCGCTCGCATGGCGGTCAGACGTCACGTCCGGTTACCATGCAGGCGGTGCTGCCTCGAGGTCCGAGGCCGTACGACGGAGGGAACTCGATGCGGGCACGACACTTGACCCGGTGGCAGAAGGCAGCCGCCCTGGTCCCGATGGCGGTGCTGGTGGGCGCCTGGGGCGTGGCCCTGGCGAACACGGGCCTGGCCTCGGCGACGGGCAGCGACGACACCGGTGACGTGCCGACCGTCCCCAGCACCGCGTTCGACGACCCCGCCAGCGTCGAGCAGGCCCCCGCCGGCATCGACCCGCGCGCGGGCACCGAGGGCACGCTCGCGACCCTGTCGACCGACGGCATCCCCAACGCCGCCCTGTCCGCCTACAAGCGCGCCGAGACCCTGCTGGCGCAGGCCGACGCCTCGTGCCGCCTGCCCTGGAACCTGGTGGCCGCGATCGGTCGCGTCGAGTCCAACCACGGCCGCTACGGAGGCAACCAGCTCGACGCCCGCGGCACCGCGACCCCGGGCATCTACGGCCCGCAGCTCAACGGCAGCAACGGCACCGCCAAGATCAACGACACCGACAGCGGCGCTCTCGACCAGGACCCGGTCTACGACCGCGCGGTCGGCCCGATGCAGTTCATCCCGGGCACGTGGCGCTCGGTCGGCGTCGACGCCGACAACGACGGCGTCAAGAACCCGCAGAACATCAACGACGCCGCCACGTCGGCCGGCATCTACCTGTGCGCCGGCCCCGGCGACCTGAGCAACCCCGAGGACCTGCGCGCCTCGGTGCTCCGCTACAACCGGTCCGAGGCCTACGCCGACACCGTCATCGCGATCTCGAACGCGTACGCGCAGGGCAACTTCACCCAATCGCCCAACAACCTGACGTCGTCGAGCCCGCTCGTGCAGCGCAGCGCCGACCAGTCGCTGACGCAGGAGCAGCGCGACGCCGCGGTCGTCGAGGAGACCACCCCGCCGCCGGCGACCCCGACCGGTCCGGGCACGACGCCGGGCACGGGCGGCAACGCGGGCAACGGCAGCGGCAACGGCTCCTCGGGCAACCCCGGCACCACGCCGGCGACCCCGGGCCCCGGCGGCGCCGGTGGTTCGGGCAGCACGACGGGCCTCGTCGGCGGTCTCGTCAACGACCTCACGGGCCAGCCCGCCCCTGGCACGTCGACTCCCGCTCCGCCGCTCGGCAACACGCTGAGCTGGGTGCAGGCCAAGACGCTCTGCCTGACGAACGGCATCTCGTCGCTCGACGTCGTGGGCCTGCTGACCTGCATCACCGACCTGCTGGCCTGACCGATACCACCGTCACGTCGACGCCCCTGCCGCTGAGTCGGCAGGGGCGTCGTCGGTCTGCGGCGCCGACAGCCCGCGTCCCACCTCGACCAGGAGGTCGACGACCGTGCGGACGGCGAGACGCGCCGCCCGGTCAGGGCGGCTGAGCGCGACGATGCTGCGGTCGGCGCGCACGCCGTCGAGCGGCCTGAGCACCACACCGGGACGCGGTCGCGTCGTGAACCGCGGGAGCAGCGCGAGTCCCTCCGCCTGGCCGACCAGCGCCTCCACCAGGTGGTTGTCCCGCAGTCGGAGTCGCCGCTCGAGACGTTCGCCCGTGTGGTTCTCGATCGCCACCAGGATCGTGTCGAAGGGATACCCGGTGGGGACGCCGATCCAGGTCGTGCCCACGAGGTCGTCGGCGTGCACGCGCTCCTGGCGGGCGAGGGGGTGCGCCTCGGGCAGCGCGACGTCGATCGGCTCGCGGGCCAGCACCGTCGTCACGAGACCCTCGGCGCCCCGCGGCACGTCGCCGGTGAGGCTGTGCGCGATGACGACGTCGACGTCGAGGGCCCGCGCGGCGTAGTCGGACTCGGCGAGGTCGAAGTCGTCGAGCCGCACGTCGATCGCGGTGCCGGCCAGACGGCTGACCAGACCCGGGAGCAGCGCCTCGCCCGCGCTCGGGAGGGTCCCGATCGACACCGTGCCACGCGGCTCGCCGAGGCTCGCGTCGAGCCGCGCCTGCAGGGCGGCGAGGGCCGCGCCGATCTGTCCGGCCCCGTCGGCCAGGATCTGCCCGGCCGGCGTCAGTCGCACGCCGCGGGAGAAGGGCTCGACGAGGGTGACGCCGAGCTCGCGCTCGGCCGTGCGCAGCTGCTGCGAGACGGCCGACGGCGTGCGGTGGGTCGCCGCGGCGACAGCCGCCAGGGTGCCGCGGTCGCGAAGCTCACGGAGCAGCTCGAGGTGGCGCACGTCCATGAAGACAGCCTAATGACTCAGTGCAGAAATCATCGCTGGTTCTTCACTCCCAGACGGACCAGACTCGTCTCGTGCCCGCCCGCCACGTCGCCCTCGCCTGTCTCGTCGCCGTCCTGTGGGGCGTCAACTTCCTCGCGATCCACGCCTCGCTCGAGCAGTTCCCGCCGATCTTCCTCGTCGCACTGCGGTTCGCCGTGCTCGCGGTGCCGACGCTGCTGTTCGTGCCGTGGCCGGACGTGCCGGTGCGCTGGGTCGTCGGGTACGGGCTCGGGTTCGGCGTCGTGCAGTTCCTCGGGCTCTACCTCGGCATGGCGGCGGGCTTCCCGACCGGGCTGGCCTCGCTCGTCCTGCAGGCCTCGGCACCGTTCACGGTCGTGCTCGGGGCCCTGTTCCTGCGGGAGTCGCTCACGCGGCGCCGGGTCGCCGGTATCTCGGTTGCCGTCGCCGGCCTCGCGCTCGTGGGGCTCTCGCGCGGCGGCGCCGACGGATGGTGGCCCTTCGCCCTCGTGCTGCTCGGGGCGCTCGGCTGGGCCTTCGGCAACCTCGCCACCCGACAGGCGGCCGCCGAGAGGCCGCTGCGGCTGATCTGCTGGATGACGGTCGTGCCACCCCTGCCGATGCTGGCGCTGTCGCTCGCCGTCGAGGGTCCTGCGGAGATCGGTGACGCCTGGTCGACCGCCGCCACCGCCGCAGCGGTGCCCGCCTGGATCGGCCTGGTCTACACCGTCGTGCTCGGCACCCTCGTCGGGTCCGGCATCTGGGTGTGGCTCATGAAGCGCCACCCCGCCGGCGTCGTCGCGCCGTTCTCGATGCTCGTGCCCGTCGTGGGCATGGCCACCGCGGCCCTCGTGCTGCACGAGCGGCCGACGTGGCTCGAGGCCGCCGGCGGCCTGCTCGTGGTCGGCGGAGTCCTGTGGTCCGGCCGCCTGCCGCGTGTGCCGGACCTGGAGGGCGAGGCGGTTGCTCCTCAGCGCAGGCGAGCGGCGAGCTCCGCGGCCCAGTAGGTCAGCACGATGTCGGCGCCGGCACGCCGGATCGACGTCACGGTCTCCTCGATCGCGCGGTCGCGGTCGATCCAGCCCTGCGCTGCCGCGGCCTCGACCATCGCGTACTCGCCCGAGACGTTGTAGGCGGCGACCGGCACGTCGGTGCGCTCCCGCACCTTCGCGATCAGGTCGAGGTAGCCGAGCGCGGGCTTGACCATCACGACGTCCGCACCCTCGGCGAGGTCGAGGTCGAGCTCGCGCAGCGCCTCGCGGGCGTTGGCCGGGTCCTGCTGATAGGTGCGCCGGTCGCCCTGCAGCGAGGAGTCGACCGCCTCGCGGAACGGGCCGTAGAAGGCCGAGGCGTACTTCGCGGTGTAGGCGATGATCGCGACGTCGTCGTGCCCCGCGCCGTCGAGCGCCGCTCGGACCATGCCGACCTGGCCGTCCATCATGCCGCTGGGGCCGACCCAGTGTGCGCCCGCCGCCGCCTGGGCGACGCCCATCTGCGCGTAGACCTCGAGCGTCGTGTCGTTGTCGACCCGGCCGCGCGCGTCGAGCACGCCGCAGTGGCCGTGGTCGGTGAACTCGTCGAGGCACAGGTCGCTCATGACGAGCAGGTCGTCACCGACCTCGGCACGGGCGTCGGCGATCGCGAGATTCAGGATGCCGTCGGGATCGATCGCGCCGGAGCCCGTCGCGTCCTTGTGCTCGGGGACGCCGAACAGCATGACGCCGCCCAGCCCCAGCTCGGCGGCCTCACGGTACGCCTTCTTGGCCGACTCACGGGTGTGCTGCACGACGCCCGGCATGCTGCTGATCGGTCGCGGCTCGGTCAGACCCTCGGCGACGAACATCGGCAGCACGAGCTGCGACGCGGCCGTGTGCGTCTCGCGCACGAGCCGGCGCGTGGCGGGAGTGGCGCGCAGGCGACGGGGACGGTGGAGCGGAAAGGCCATGCTCCCGAGGGTAGTCCGCACCGCGGCGGGACCGAATCTGAGGGATTGCGGTCGTGGCCGACGCAACCTGAGGGGTTGAGGGTGCTGGGACGCCCTCAACCCCTCAGGTTCGGCGCAACAGCCGCCACAACCCCTCAGATTCGGTCCACGCGCCGGACGCAGACTGAGGGTCCGCGGCTGCCGGAGCAACCACGAACCCTCAGATTCGGTCCAGCCGGGTCAGGCTTTGCGACGCGAGGACGGGCGGCGCTGGGACGGCTTGGTGACGGGCTCGCCCGCCTCCAGGAACGCGACGCGGCGAGCCGCACCGAACGACGCCAGCGCGTCGGCCAGCACCTCGACCGACGGCGTCTCGGCCATCACGTCGACCCGCAGACCGTGCTCCTCGGCCGTCTTGGCCGTGGCCGGCCCGATGCACGCGATGATCGTCGACGGGTGCGGCTTGCCCGCGATGCCGACGAGGTTGCGCACCGTCGAGCTCGACGTGAACAGGACCGCGTCGAACTTGCCGGTCTTGATCGCGTCGCGCGTCGGCGCCGGCGGCGGCGCGGCGCGCACGGTGCGGTAGGCCGTGACGTCGTCGACCTCCCAGCCGAGCTCGATCAGTCCGGCCACGAGGGTCTCGGTCGCGATGTCGGCACGCGGCAGGAAGACGCGGTTGATCGGGTCGAGCATCTCGTCGTACGGCGGCCAGTCCTCGACCAGCCCCCGCGCGCTCTGCTCGCCCGAGGGCACGAGATCCGGGCGGATGCCCCACGTCGCGATGGCCTCGGCGGTCTTCTCGCCGACCGCGGCGATCTTGAGACCCGAGAAGGCGCGCGCGTCGAGTCCGTACTCCTCGAACTTCTCCCGCACGGCCTTGACCGCGTTGACGCTCGTGAACGCGACCCACTCGTAGCGGCCCTCGACCAGGCCACGGACGGCCTTGTCCATCTGCTGCGGGTTGCGCGGCGGCTCGACCGAGATCGTCGGGACCTCCTCGGAGACCGCGCCGTACCCGCGCAGGCGCGCGGCCAGCGAGGCCGACTGCTCCTTGGTGCGCGGCACCAGGATGCGCCAGCCGTACAGCGGCTTGGTCTCGAACCACGAGAGCGCGTCGCGCATCTGCACGACCTCGCCCACGACGGTGATGGCCGGCGAGGTCATGCCCGCGGCCTTGGCGTCGGCCGCGACGGCCTCGAGCGTCGAGACGATCGTGGACTGCTCGGTCGTCGTGCCCACACGGGTCATGGCGACGGGCGTCTGCGGCGAGCGCCCCGCGGCCACGAGACCGTCGGCGGCCTCGCCGATGCGGGCCACGGCCGACAGCAGCACGAGCGTGTCGTCGCCGCCGAGCTCCTCCCACGCGACCGAGGTGTCGCCCACGCTGATGACCCGGAACTCCCGGTGCTGGCGGTTGGTCAGCGGCACGCCGGCGTACGCCGGGACGGCCTGGACCGAGGAGATGCCGGGCACGATCTCGAACTCGATGCCGGCCTTGGCGCAGGCGGCGGCCTCCTCCGGGCCCGTCGCGTACGTGAACGGGTCGCCGCTGATGAGGCGCACGACGTGCGCGCCGGTCTTCGCGTGGCGCACGACCAGGCGGGCCCGCGCGGCGTGCGTCAGCTGCTCGCCGTCCTCGCCGACGCCGCCGTCGACGACCTCGGCACCGGTCGTGACGAGGGCCGCCTGCTCGGGCAGCTCGGTGATGACGACGTCGGCCTGCGCCAGCAGCTCGGCGGCTCGCACGGTCAGCAGGCTCGCGTCACCCGGGCCGGCGCCGACGAAGCTGACACGACCGAGCTTCTTGCCCGGCTTGGTGCGGGACGCGCCGGACGTCGCGGTACCGGACGAGGCGGTACCCGACGACGCGGTCGCCGTGACGTCAGGCGTCGCGGTGGTGGTAGTCACGTGGGTTCTTCCTTCTGGTGCAGCCCGTCGGGCGACAGTCTGCGGCGGGTCGGGTCGGTGCTGGCCGGCTCAGGCGACGGGCGCCATGATCTGGTCGGCGCCCTCGGCCAGCATCTCGGTGGCGAGACGGTGGCCGAGCGCGGCGGCGTCGCTGGGGAAGCCGGTCGCGGACAGGCGGATGGACGGGGTTCCGGAGGGGTCGGCGACGACCGCGCGCAGCCAGAGCTCGTCACCGTCGTCGCCCCAGGCGACCTCGGCGAGCGCTCCGACCGGCGCGCTGCAGCCGGCCTCCAGGGTGGCGAGCAGCGTGCGCTCGGCCGTGACGGCCGCCCGGGTGTCGACGTCGTCGAGCACCGCGAGCAGCGCGATGAGATCAGGTCGGTCGGCCCGGCACTCCACGGCGAGCGCACCCTGCCCGGGGGCGGGGAGCACCTGCAGCGGGTCGAGCACCTCGGTGGCCTCGTCGGCACGCTCGAGCCGGACGAGTCCGGCACGGGCCAGCACGACGGCGTCGACCTCGCCCGCGGCGACCTTGCCGATGCGGGTGTCGACGTTGCCGCGGATGGGGACGATCTCGACCCCGAGCCCGAGCGCGTTGATCTGGGCGGCCCGCCGGGGCGAGCCGGTGCCGATCGTCGAGCCGACCGGCAGCTCGCCGAGGGTCAGGCCGTCGCGGGCGACGAGCGCGTCGCGCACGTCCTCGCGAGCCGGCACGGCGGCGAGCACGAGTCGCGGGTCGTCGGCCGTCGGCAGGTCCTTCAGCGAGTGCACGGCGAAGTCGACCCGGTCGGCCACGAGCGCCTCCCGCAGCGCCGCGACGAACACGCCGGTGCCGCCGATCTGGTCGAGCGGCGCCGAGGAGCGGTCTCCCTCGGTGCTGATCGTGACGAGCTCGACGGCCTGACCGGTCAGCTCCGTCAGCCGCGCGGCGACGTGCCCCGACTGCGTGCGGGCCAGCGCGCTGGCCCGGGTGCCGAGGCGCAGGGGCTCGGGCCGGGTCGACGGGGTGGTCATGAGCCCTCCCCCACGGCCGAGACGGCGTCGACCGCGGCCGGGTCGAGCGCGAACAGGTCGGCGAGCGCGTCGGCGTACGTCAGACCGGCCGGACCGTCGACGAGCTGCTGGACCCGCACCGTCGGCTGGTGCAGCAGCTTGTCGGACACCCGACGCAGGGCCTGGCGGACCTCGGCGCGCTGGGCGTCGGTGAGGTCGCCGAGGCGGGCCTCGAGACGTGCCGACTCGGCCTGGACGATCTCGGTCGCCATGCCGCGCAGGGCCACGACGGTCGGCGTCACGCGCGAGGCCGACTTCGCGGCGAGGAACGTGTTGACCTCACCCTCGACGATCGCACGCACCGCCGCGACGTCGGCGACGACCTCGGAGTCGGCCGCGCGGGTCGCCAGCACCGCCATGTCGACCAGCGTGACGTGCGGCAGAAGGCCGGCCTCGGTCGCGATGTCGCGCGGCAGCGCCAGGTCGACGACCGTCATGGGCCGGCCGTCGGCCGTGGCCCGTTCGATGCGCTCGCGGTCGAACACGACACCCGTGGCGCCCGTGCAGCTGATGAGGACGTCGGCCGCCGCCAGCTCGACGTCGAGCGCCTCCCAGCGGACGGCTCCGACACCGAACGTCGCGACGAGCTCGTAGGCCCGCTGGTACGTGCGGTTGGTGACCATGACGTTCTCGGGCGCGACGCCGCGCTCCATCAGCGTGCGGACCGCGAGGCTCGCCATCGTGCCGGCACCGGCCACGAGGTACCGCGTCTCGCCGCCGATCTGCCGCCCGGATCCCGGCCCGCCCGCCTCGGTCGCGCCACCGACCGCGTCGAGCGCCGCGGTGACGACCGACGGCGCGAGACGGTCGATGCCGGTCTCGGCGTGACCGCGCTTGCCGATGCGCAGCGCCTGCTGGAACAGGGCGTTGAGCGCGGGGCCCACGGTCGACTCGGCCTGCGCCGACTGCAGCGACTGCCGCACCTGCCCGAGGATCTGGCTCTCGCCCAGGATCATCGAGTCCAGGCCCGAGGCCACCGAGAACAGGTGGGCCACGGCGGCGTCGTCGTAGTGCACGTAGAGGTGGTGGACGAGCTCCTCCCGCCCGAGTCCCGCGTGATCGGCGAACAGGCGCGAGAGCTCCTCGATGGCACCGTGGAAGCGCTCGGCCTCCACGTAGACCTCGACGCGGTTGCACGTCGAGATCACGACGGACTCCGAGATGTGCGGCGACTCGAGCACCTTGTGCGACAGCTTGACGCCGTCGTCGGTGTCGAGCGAGGCCCGCTCGAGGACCTCGATCGGGGCGCTCCGGTGGGACATCCCGAG
>Ga0172372_10009675_pt1 | contig 12501 bp, 11 predicted proteins | sample LakKiv5m_2_FD_114544 | JGI IMG/M metagenome (GOLD analysis project Ga0172372, IMG submission 114544) | Freshwater microbial communities from Kabuno Bay, South-Kivu, Congo - kab_092012_9.5m | ecosystem: Environmental > Aquatic > Freshwater > Lake | place: Democratic Republic of the Congo...
CCCTTTTTTTTGCAATACCGTTAGGATTTCCGATTCAAATGCTTTCACCTAACTCAGCCCCCAATCGTCGACGTCGATGAGATAGTAGTGTGGGATGAATCATCCGTCTTTTTACCTTCGCAAAAAAACGTTGCCATCTTTTTTTCTCCCTTATCATTCGGTATGACCTCATTCTATCAATACCTTCTAATTTTCAATAGGTTTTGCAGAGGTCTTTTTTGATATGAGGGCGTTCCTCGGCTCTATACCCCTCCTGGCCCTTCGGGCCCCCCACTGATTAAAGGTATCTTTTTTAATAAAATAATACTTGCTAGAATCATGTTAGTTATTGCGTGCCATTTTTAAATAACTTAAAACAATATTATCCTTTACTATTTTGTAATTGAATGGAATGGATTGACTATGATGCATCGAAGGATTGCGGTTTCAAATACCTCGATGTTTTATCGATTACCTTTAGGTATGGCTTCATTAACGACAGCTGCTGCCGAGTCTTATTTTAAGGTGGTGACGCCTAAAGATCTTTTTAGCTATTATCATTGTAGGCATTTATTTGCTCCTTTAGGATTCTCGATCTTTCCATATTATATTTTAAATAAACAAAAAATTTCTAATGAATACCCTGATATTTATGGTGGAAAAAAAGTTTATGGTGAAAAAAAGGTGCCCCTTTGTTTTTTATCCATACAACAACTATTTTGGATTCTCGAAAACCCTGATTTACCCCAAGGATTATCCCCATTTACGAATCTTACGTCTCGACAACTAACTGTAATTACCAGACGAGTCAATGAGTTATTTTCTTTATTTGATTTTTATCCTAGCAATTTAACGCTTCTATCGTTGGCGGTGCATCATTTTAAAGACTTACTTGTACATACTCCGGTCGATACGGCTGTGCAACTATCAAATGAACTAGAAGATAGTTTGCATTTGTACCCGCTTATGCAACGTCGGCACTTTGTTGAATTTCTTACTGCTTGTTCTAGGTATTTTCAAACTGAATTATTGTCTTTAATTAATGTCTTATCAGCGAGTGGGTGTGTTGGTAAATTTGATAAAAGTGATGCCCTAACTGACACAGAAAAAAACGATAAAAAACAAGGGTTTCTTATAACAAATCTATTGGCGCCCACATTATGGCGAGGTTTTTTGGGTGATCAATTGAGAGAACACTGGTGCCGTGGTGATTCGGAATTATGGGGGGTGGTAAAATCATTGCCTGAACCAAAGATATCTTTAATGAGACCGCACTCATTAACCAATTCGATTCTTGGAAAACGAAAAGGTATTAATTCTGAATCGTCTTCATATACTACTACTATACCCACTTTCTCTGACGTTTTTTTATCAAGTGACATAATAGGGCCAAGGGATATGGTGGAATCAAGTGGCATAGTAGAATCAAGTGATATGATCGGACCAAGTGGGATGGGGCCTAATTCCAGTTCGATATTTTCTACACTGCAGGCTTTAATGATGGCGCTTTCAAGACAAGGTAGTGCAAATTAAAACATCTCACTTGATTAAGGAATCGATTTAGAAAATTGATCGGTGGTCATCGTAGACTTTTATGATGCAGGGCCCATGTTTTGGGGATCTAAAGGGGTGAAACCCCTTTGCTGGGGCTCGGGGCCAAAAAAATAAAAACAGGTCCCCGAAATACAATTTTACTCCCTTTCCTCTGGGGAGGGAAAGGGTGGGGTTAAAATAGTGGGTGCGTAGCACCCACCACCTTGAGGGGCGAAGCCCCTGGACCCCAAACCTCTTGGGATTCTTAAGGGCGGAGCCCTTAAGGCTGGGTGTGGGTGCGCAGCACCCACAAAATCAACCCCTATGAGAATCATTACTTGACAGTTTTTCTCGTTCCCTTTATTAAAAACAAATCAGTTCATTACAATCGATATTGACCTACTCATTCGTTAACCATATTTCAGAAAGAACCAACGTGTACCACATTGACTCTCGATCCATTCAACCAGGTGATACCTTTGTCTGCCTACCCAATGCCACCCCCTACATCCCAACAGCCCTAGAGGCTGGGGCCACCGATATTATCCACCTAACCCACGACGAACTTGGGCCATTTGCCAAATCAATCACCCACGATCCCTCCGCCCATCTTACCGTTATCGGTGTAACCGGTACCAACGGCAAAACAACCGTTACCCATTTGGTTCACTATGCATTAACCCAAGTTGGTATCAATTCCGCCATATTGGGCACCATTAACGCCCCGCTCACCACCCCTAATATTTTGGAAATATCCCAACGCATGGCCCAACATCGCCAACAAGGTGGCACCCACTTTGTGATGGAAGTGTCCAGTCACGCCATTGCCCAAAATCGAATCGATGGACTTCGCTTTTTTTGCCGAACACTCACCAATATCACCCAAGACCATTTGGATTACCATGGCACTTTCGAAGCCTATCGTGCCACCAAACTTCAATTTATGGCCGGTGACGGGCATCACCTCTTCCCCGAAGATTTTGAATCCATTACCCTCCCCTTTGCCAACCCGCTACATGGCCGATTTAATCACCGTAACATGCAAGCCGCTGTGGCCATTCTACGTCTATGTGGCATCACCGATGACCAGTTAAGTCGTGTAATGACCACCGCCACCCCACCGCCCGGACGCTTTCAGGTCGTTCCAAACCCCGAACCATTTACCGCCATTGTGGATTATGCCCACACCCCCGATGGAATGGATAATGTGTTGCAAGAAGCCCGCCATATGGCCGATCGTCGTCAAGGCCGTGTTATTACCGTTTTTGGGTGCGGCGGGAATCGTGACCGATCCAAACGCCCCCTCATGGCCTCGGTTGCCACCCGATGGTCTGAGGTCGTGGTCGTCACCTCCGATAATCCTCGTCATGAAGACCCAGACGGTATTATTCAGGATTGTTTAACCGGTATTGGGGACCATCCCACCGTACATGTATTGGTGGATCGACGGGAAGCCATCCAAACAGCCATTCAATTGGCACAACCAAACGATGTGGTGATGGTGTTAGGAAAAGGGCACGAAACCACCCAATTAATTGGGGATATTGCCCATCACTTTAATGATGTTGAAGAAGTTACCCACGCCCTATCTAATAGGGCATCCACCTAATGGCGATTTCGATTGATACCCGTACCATTCAACCAGGTGATTGGTTCATTCCCGTACAAGGTGACCAATTTAATGGCCGCGATTTTATTCCGGATGCCATTAAAAAAGGGGCGAAAATATTGGATGTGGATATTCAACGATATGCCAAATCATATCGAAAAAAATTGAGGTGTCATGTCATTGGTATCACCGGATCTGCCGGCAAAACCACCATGAAAGATACCCTGTATGCCGTATTAAGCCAACGGTATCGTGTGGTTAAAACCGAAGAAAATCAAAACAATCAATTTGGTGTTCCCCTAACCATTTTAAAGGCTGATTTTAATACCGATATTTTAATTGTTGAAATGGGGATGCGCGGATTGGGTGAAATTGATGAATTGGCTCGCATTGCCCGCCCCACCCATTGCTTAATTACCACCATTGGAACCACCCATATTGAGTTGCTGGGCTCACAATACGCCATTGCCAGGGCCAAAACAGAAATTTTTCTGAAAGCATTGCCTTGGGAAATATCCCCACGTGTGGCGTATTTGAATGAATCGAGTCCCTATTACGACTATCAAATGAAACGAGCCAAACGAGCCGGATTTATACCCAAATTGTTTGGTGGCCTAGAAAAACCGGAGCAAAATGTAAACGCCGCTTATTTAATTGGCAGAGAATTTGGCTTGTCCGATTCTGAGATTCGGTCTGGATTTGACGCATATACCCCCTCATCCCATCGCATGATTTCACTGTCTTGTCAGGGCGTCACCGTTTTAGACGATTCTTATAATGCCAACCCAGATGGCATGACCTACGCCCTGCAACAACTCAAACGACAACCAGGGCGACATTTACTGGTTGTCGGGGATATGTTGGAATTGGGAGCAACCGCTGATGAGGCCCATCAAGCGGTGATTAACGAGGCCATTGAGGCTAATGTAAGTGTCATCTTTTCGTATGGCCATCATTGGGCCAAGGTATCCCCCCAAGGGATTCCGTTTGAACACTTTTTAACCCATCAAGACTTAATTAATCGGGTACTTTCTGAATTGAAAAAGGGGGATGTGGTGTTGGTAAAAGGGAGTCGATCCATGAAGATGGAACAGGTGGTCACTGCCATTCAGGACCGAGCATCATGAGTTTATTAATGGCCTATGGGGTTGGATTATGGGTCATTGCCATGGTGAGATGGACCATTCATCGCTTCAAAGGGATTCAGCCCATTTATCATTTATCGCCAGATACCCATCAACATAAAACCGGTGTGGTAACCATGGGTGGATTGGGGCTCTTTTTAAGCATCGTCATTACCAGCGGATGGGTGACCCTTACCCCTCAAGGTTGGTGGGTGGTCGTGGCCATGGGGGTGTTTGCTGCCTTGGGTGCCATGGATGATGGATTGGCGTTGCTCAATCGCAAAAATCAGGGCTTAACCGCTCGCTCAAAATTTGTGTTGCAAACCATTTTAGGGGCGCTACTGGTATTGGTTTGGCATGTGCTGATTGCACCCCTCTCTTGGCTTGAAATCGGTTGGTATACCTTGTTATTTAATGGGGTCTCAAATGCAACCAACCTCACCGATGGATTGGATGGGTTGTTGGCCGGCTTGGCGGTGATGACTTTTTTTGGCTTAATGGTGTTGTGCTTGAAGGTTAATCCCACATTATTACCGATTTGTCTTATTATAATGGGTAGTTTGTTGGCCTTTTTGGTATTTAATTACCATCCCGCTCGATTGTTTATGGGGGATACCGGCTCGTTGAGTTTGGGTGCCGGCATGACGGCCGTGGCTTTGGCCTGTGATGCCCCCTTTATTTTGTTGCCACTGGGGGCCCTGTATGTGGCTGAAACCGTAAGCGTTATCATACAGGTTACATCCTTTAAATTAACCCGAAAACGGGTATTTAAAATGGCCCCGTTGCATCATCATTTTGAATTAATGGGGTGGTCTGAACCCACAGTGGTTCGGGTTTTTTGGGCGGTATCGGCCGTGTTGGTATGTGCAACGATTGGGTTCATGCGATGAAAATTTCGGTGCTAGGAACGGGGGTTACGGGCCAAGCCGTGATGGGGTATTGCAAGCGGCATGGGTTGGAGTTGGTGTCCCCTGAAGGGGCCGATTGGGTGGTTGCCAGTCCTGGGATTCCACCCTCTCAATTTCCAAATCTTCCGACTATCATTTCTGAAATTGATTTTGCTTGGTTGATGCGAGAAGCCAGTGGTCGCCACTGGTATCCCATTGCGGTAACGGGCACCAATGGAAAATCAACGGTTACCGCCATGATATCGCATTTATTGTCGTGTCCGATTGGGGGGAATTTTGGGGTTCCCTTAATTGAATTTGTAGACCATGAATCGGATTGTATTGCGGTGGAGTTGAGTAGTTACCAGCTAGAGATCACCCGCTTTTTTCAGCCAATGGTTAGCGTGTGGACCAATTTGACCCCCGATCATTTGGAGCGGCATCATACGATGGTCGATTATGCCTCAGCCAAAGCCAATTTATTACGTTGTGCTCCCCATGTCCCCCTTATTTATGGGGATGGCTACCCTGACATGTACCCCTTTATTGAGTCTCATTTGGGGCCCACTATTGCGGTGTCAGAGTCGCATGATTTGGTAAACGATATTGCCACCCAAGCCGCATCAGCCCAAGCCGATGGATTGGGTAAAGGGCTCATTGGCACCCACAATCATATCAATGCAGCCATGGCTATATTGGCGGTCTCACAATTACATTCCCACACGTTAAATGGTGCCATCCAAGATATGATGCATTACCATGCGTTACCCCATCGAATGGAGTGGGTGGCGTCCACACGCGGGGTTGCTATTTATAATGATTCAAAGTCCACCAATCCCGATTCAACGTTGGTGGCCCTTCACTCATTTTCGGGTCGGGTGATTTTGTTGCTGGGGGGTAAAGACAAAGGGTTGCCTCTGGATGAGTTTATCCTTATTTTGTTGCGAGCCTCCTGTATTTGTGTGTGTTATGGGGAAATAGCGCCTCGTATTCGTTCATTGGTCCCCCCATCCCATCCCTCGTTTGTTTTTTTTGACACCCTGCCCCAATCCGTGGATTATGCCCTAGATATTGCGACCCATGGGGATACCGTGTTGCTGTCACCAGCCTGTTCTAGTTTTGATCAATTCAAGGATTTTATTGATCGTGGGGATCAGTTTAAAGCATATGTACGATCTAAAATTTAAGCTTAAAAAAATGGATTTCCCCCTTCTGATTGCCACCGTTTTATTGGTGATGATTGGGGTTATGATGATTGTATCGACCAGTTCCACCGTTGGCTTTGTTTCATACAATGATAGTTATTATTTTGTACGGCGCCATTTTATGTATTTGGGGTTGGCGTTGGTGGCCATGGCGGTGGGTATCCGAATGCCACATACATGGTATCGTGACCATGTGTGGGTTGGCTTGGTGTTGGCTACCCTGTTGGTGATTTTAACCATGATACCGGGAATTGGTGTCATGGCATTTGGGGCAAGACGCTGGTTGAATTTGGGATTTATGACGTTTCAACCAGTCGAAGTATTAAAATTTTTTGTGATTGTATTTGCGGCCAAGGCGATGTCGGCCAAGCCCAACTTAATGAGGTCATTTAAAACAGGCTTATTCCCTTTTTTTTGTGTGGTAGGGGTGCCACTGCTCATTACAGCCAAGCAACCTGATTTGGGCAATGTGTTGTTAATGAGTTCCGTCATTTATTGTTTATTATTAATTGCCAATGCCAAAAAGCGGCATTTATTTGGGGCGTTGGGGGTGGGGGCAACCTTTGTAACCATATCGGTATTAACGTTTCCGTATCAACTCCAACGGATTAAAACGTTTTTAAATCCATTTGCAGATCCATTGGGCAAAAGTTATCACATTATTCAATCCTTTACGGCCATTGGGTCGGGTGGTATTTGGGGGCGGGGGTTGGGTGAAGGAAAGCTCAAACACGCCTATTTGCCATTGCAATTTTCGGATTTTATTTTTTCAATTATTTGTGAAGAAGGGGGATTTATTTTGGCGGTGGGGGTGCTGGGATTGTTGTTGTGGTTCTTACAGCGGGGGTTTACCATTGCCCGCCGTGCTTCATTACCCTTTTCGTATTATTTGGCGGTTGGATTAACCTTACAAATTGTATTGCAATCGTTAATTAATATTGCGGTGGCAACCGGTGTCTTTCCCACCAAAGGGATTCCCTTGGCCTTTATTAGTTTTGGTGGCACCTCCCTCATGATGAGTTTATTTGTGGTCGGTGTATTATTAAATATTTCCCTATTGGAGATTAAACGAAAAGATACCCATGACTAAAAAACTGGCATTCACCTGTGGTGGAACCGGCGGGCATGTAACGCCGGCGATTGCGCTGATTCAGGCCATGCCGGATGTCAAATGTACGATTGTGGGATCCATAGGTCGGGTCGATCAAGCCATGGTGACCCGTTATGGCATTCCGTTTTGGGGGATTGCACGGCCACTCCGCACCCAATTGCCGTGGGGTATCCTCAAAGCGGTTTGGTGGCTGCGACGCGAATCCCCATCAGCTGTCATTACCACGGGTGGACAAATAACGGTTTGTTTGGGCTTGGCAGCGGTGATGTTGCGCATTCCGTTAATTGTATTGGAGCAAAATTCAATTGCGGGTCGTACCAATCGCTTGCTTCACCGATTTTCAACGCTGACCATTACCAGTTTTTCGCCCACCAAAGGTATGGATGGCCCCCGTATTCGGTGTTTGGGGAATCCGGTCAGGAAATGGTACCAAGCGGAACCGTGGTTGTCGGATGTGTTGCAGGGAATGGGGTCATGGATATTGGTGGTGGGAGGAAGCCAAGGGGCCAGCGCCATTAACCATGCCATTATGATGTGTCGTGATACATGGTTGGGGGAAGGCACGTCCGTGGTTCATATCATGGGACCAAATGGATATGCCAACCATGGCTATACAGGTTCCCATACCATCATTGATCACCCATCGGGGGCGCGTTACATGGCGGCCCCCTATATTGAGGGAATGGATCAGTTGTATCGGGGTGCCAAGGTGGTTGTATCCCGTGCGGGGGCCACCACCATTGCTGAATTGGTGGCCTTTCAGGTGCCATCGGTATTGGTTCCGTACCCCCATGCCATGGATCAGCATCAAGATGCCAATGCCCAAATGATGATTGACCAAGGTTGGGCGATTGGATGCAAGGAATCGGAGTTATCACAGTTAGACACCTTGGTTAAAGTGGCCCAAACATTTCGTCTACCTTCCGTGACCCAGTCGAGCCGTGATGAGATTACCAGCCTGATACGTCATCTATGCAACTGGCCATCCTAACCCGTAATGCACGGTTGTATACCACCAAACGTTTGGTACAGGCCATTCGAAGCCGTGGTCACGATGTCCAGCTCATTAACCCCTTTCGGGTCACGTTATTTACCCATCCGTGGCAAGTGCGGCAGGGACGCAGGGTGGTGGCGATCCCCCAAGGGGGTGTGATTCGGCTTGGGTCGCAAGGGGTATGGCCCACATTGGCGTTGGCTCGTCATTTGCAGGCTATGGGAACCCATTGGCTCAATGAGTTGGGTGCGATGGATGTGGCCCGTGACAAATGGCATACCCTTCAACGCTTAACCCAAGCGGGGGTTCCGGTTCCCCCAACGTTTACGAATGTGGCTGCATCGATGTCGGGTTGGTTGAGGCAGTCGCCCGAGTGGGTGATTAAATCAACCACGGGGTTGCAAGGAACGGGGGTCATGTTGGCCCCATCGTATGCCAATGCCATTGGGGTGGCGGATGCATTACGAGGGATGCGGGTGGATAGTATTGTGCAACCATATTACACCGAATCAAAGGGGCAAGATATTCGTTGCTTGGTGATAGATGGGCAGGTGGTGGCCAGTATAAGTCGGACCCAATCGGGGGGTGATTTTAGATCCAATCTACACCAAGGTGGGGTTGCTCAGCCGGTGATTCTGACCCCATTTGAATGTGAAATGGCCATTGAATCGGCGCGGGCCATTGACCTGATGGTGGCGGGTGTGGATATTATTAGAACCCATTCTGGACCGATGGTGTTAGAAGTGAATGCGTCCCCCGGATTGGAAGGAATTGAGTCGGTTCATACGCCCCTGTTGGCAGAGTTAATGATTGATGCATTATTAAGGAGATTACCATGAAACACCCATTGAGATTTTCAAAATACCATGGCTTGGGCAACGATTTTATTATCATCGATGCCATTCATCAGCGGTTGCCCGACCCCCTTGATCAATTAAGTGTGGCCTTGTGTGACCGCAATTTTGGCATAGGGGCCGATGGGGTGTTATTGGCATTACCATCCGATCATTCTGACTTACAAATGCGAATTTTAAATCGAGATGGGTCTGAGGCACAAATGTGCGGGAATGGGATTCGATGTTTTGCCAAATATGCCTTTGAAACGGGATTGGTTTCGAAAGATGTTATGAGTATTGAAACCTTGGCGGGTGTGATGGTACCCGCTTTGAATCATGTTAACGGAAAAGTGAGTACCATTGAGGTCGATATGGGGGTGCCACGATTAAGCAAAGGGGAGATTCCAATGCAGGGACCTTCTACGGAATTGGCACAAGACATACAGTTGCACGTGGCGGATGGTATGTGGTTGGGAACGGCGGTGTCGATGGGGAATCCCCATCTGGTGTTGTTTTGTGATGATGTGGCAACGGTGGATATTGAATCCATTGGCCCTGTTTTAGAGCACCATCCGTTATTTCCGGAGCGTACCAATGTGGAATTTGTGATGGTGAATTCACGAGACAATGCGACCATGCGTGTATGGGAGCGTGGATCGGGTGAAACCATGGCTTGTGGAACGGGGGCATGCGCCACATTGGTTGCGGGGGTATTGACCCATCAGTTGGATCGTCGGGCCACCATTCATCTTCCGGGTGGGAATTTGGGCATTGAGTGGCTTGAATCGAACGGGCGTATTATGATGACCGGTCCTGCGGTGCATGTGTATGATGGTGTCGTGACAATTTAACAAAGGAGTTACCATGAAACTAAGCCAACGAATACAAAGTATTCCCCCCTATTTATTTGCAACCATTGATGAAAAAAAAGCAGAGGCGATTCAAAAAGGATTGGATATTATCGATTTGGGAATTGGGGATCCTGATTTACCGACCCCCGATCAAATTATTGACGCCATGACGGTGGCCATTCGTAATCCCAGCAATCACCAATACCCACCCTATCAAGGCACCCTTGCGTTTAGGGAAGCGGTGTCAAGATGGATGTTGCGACGATTTAATGTGAGTGTGGATCCCAAGCAAGAGGTATTGTCTTTAATTGGCTCAAAAGAAGGAATTGCCCATTCATTTTTGGCCTTCTTAGATGAGGGAGATGTGGCATTGTTACCCGATCCGGGGTACCCTGCGTATCATGTTAATGCCTTAATTGCGGGTGGGGTTCCATATAGTGTACCTGCCACAGAGGCCACCCACTATGAGCCTGATTTGGATGCCATTCCACTGGATGTGGTGGCGAAAGCCAAGTTGTTGTTTTTGAATTATCCGAGTAATCCGACGGGTGCGGTGGCATCGGATGCATTTTTTGAAAAAGCGATTCGATTTGCGAAACAGCATCACATTCTCATTTGTATGGACTTGGCCTATTCAGAGGTCTATTTTGAGGGACGTCGTCCCCGAAGTATTTTGGAATTTCCGGGTGGTAAAGATGTTGCGATTGAGTTTCATACCTTATCCAAAACATTTAATATGACGGGATGGCGAATTGGGATGGCAGTGGGAAATGCCACGGCGGTTCAATCGTTGGGTAAAATCAAAACGAATATGGATTCTGGGATATTTAAGGCGATACAAGAGGCGGTCATTCCGGCCATGGACCAGCCTGATGCTATCATTGATGAACAAAATGCCATTTATCAAGCCCGCCGGGATATTATCGTAGACGGATTGAATGGATTGGGCTGGTCAATATCCAAGCCATCCGCCACGTTTTATATTTGGGCGCCGATTCCAAGATGGGCCACCAATTCAGCCACATTCACCATTGATTTATTGGATAAGACGGGGATTTTGGTGGTGCCGGGAAATGGGTATGGGGCATTGGGAGAGGGGTATTTTAGAATTTCGATTACATCGCCCCCCGATCGGTTACACGAAGCGATTCATCGATTGCAGACCCATCAAATCCGATATTGAATATTGTTGTTATTGGGTATTATGGGTATCAAAATGTAGGGGACGATACCCTACTACGTCAAACGATTGCCCGCATACGACTTTCATTTCCGCATGCCACCATACAGGTGTTGGTTGGCCCCCATCGGGACCCTCAACTAGGGGGGGTTGAATGGGTACCGAGGGTTGGATGGTCGGCATTGGTGGCTGTGATGGAGGCGGATTGGGTGGTGGTTGGGGGTGGTGGGATTTTTCAAGACCGCACCTCGATTCGGAGTTTGGTGGCGTATGTGGGGATGTTGGCAGTGGCGACGGGTCGAATTGAATTGTGGGGTCAGGGGATGAGCCCGTTGAGATGGGGGGTGAGTCGGTGGTTGGTTAGGTGGTGTTTGGGGCGTGCATCGTTGATAGAGTGTCGGGATGAGGGGAGTATGGCGACGGTGCGGGGGTTGGTAACAGAACGAGGAATGGGGCGGGTGAGATTGGGGGCAGATTTGGCGTGGGGGGTTCCGGTGCCGACGGGGGTTGCAACGAAACCCCGCTTATCCGTTGGGGAGAGATGGCGTGTGGGTGTATCATTGCGACCCTTGCCGGAGGGGGAATGGTGTGGGCATGTTGGGGAGTGGGGGGATGGGTATGAGTGGTTGGGGTGGGTATTTCAACCAAGGGATGAGGGGGTTTTGCGGGGGAGTGGGGTGACTGATATGGCGATGATAGAATTTCCGTTATCGGATCCGATGCCCCAGGTTGTTGTGGCGATGCGGTATCATGCTGGGGTGATGGCTGCGTTGAATGGGATTCCCTTTTTGGCGTTGGGGTATGACGAGAAAGTGAGTTCGTTGGCGCGTGAGTTGGGGCAACCTCTGATAGAGGTAGTGGGGGGAAAGGTGGCGGGTGTTAAGGGTGGTTTAGATGAGTTAGTGGGTCGGTATGATTGGTATCGGGGGCGATTGCAAGAGGGGGTAGGGGCGATCAAGCGACGAGGTTAATGGGGGGCCGAAGGCCCCGATTAAATAGTGGGCACTGCGTGCCCACTCTATTTTAACCCACCCCTGCCCCTCCCAGGAGGGGAATTAATACTTAGTGGGTGCTGCGCACCCACGCCCGCCTTAAGGGCTTCGCCCTTAAGAATCCCGAGGGGGCACGCCCAGTTTAGGGGGTTCAAAGGGGGCTTTGCCCCCTTGGCGGGGCTGGGCGCGCAGCGCCCACA
>Ga0172372_10009676_pt1 | contig 12500 bp, 11 predicted proteins | sample LakKiv5m_2_FD_114544 | JGI IMG/M metagenome (GOLD analysis project Ga0172372, IMG submission 114544) | Freshwater microbial communities from Kabuno Bay, South-Kivu, Congo - kab_092012_9.5m | ecosystem: Environmental > Aquatic > Freshwater > Lake | place: Democratic Republic of the Congo...
CGGCACCACCCCCACGGGGGACAGCACCCCAACCCCCACCGACTCCACGCCGACCACGGACACCACCACTTCCGGCGACGACACCGGGACCACCGAGACCGACACATCCCCCGACGCGGACGGCGACGGCTGGACCGTGGCCGAGGGTGACTGCGACGACGCGAACCCCGAAATCCACCCCCGGAAGAGCGAGGTGGAGGATGGTGTGGACCAGGACTGCGACGGGGAGGTGGACGAAGGGTTCCGGACGGTGAGGACGTTCACGCGCCACGAGGTCGTGGTCGACGGCAGCACCTATGTATCCGCCCGCAACTGGGTCGAGTTCCGCAACGACGTGGAGGAGGTGATCTGCACCTTCTCCGAGCCGGTGTCCGAGGGAACGCCCCCGGCCACGATGTGCCCGGACTGTACCTGGGCCTTCGGCTTCGTGGGGGGGGAGTGGAGCCAGGACGGGGATGCGTGCGATAGTATCAACTTCGTGTGGTATGGACTCGACTACCTGAACTACAGTACGGCGAAGGGCGCGTTCGATGTCACACTCGGGTACTCGCCCACCGCGCCCGGCCAGTGGGATCCCGAGATCACGGTCTATCAACAGATCTGGGCCTACCGAGACGCCGAGTGGGTCCAGACCGTTCAGAACGACGAGCGGGTGCGCGGCGTCCTCGAGTACGGCTCCGGCACCTACGTCTGGGGCGGGGAGTTTTACTCCTACACCTACTGATTCCCCCGCGTCCACGCTACGCGGACACCCCAGAGTCCCACATTGTTCCTCCCCCTCCTCGCCTGCATCCCCGAGAAACCCGACGGGGACACCCCGGCGGTGGTGGACTCCGACACGACCCCCACGGGGGATAGCACCCCCACCCCCACCGACTCCACCCCGACGACGGACTCGACCCCTACCGGCGACGACTCCGGGACCACCGAGACCGACACATCCCCCGACGCGGACGGCGACGGCTGGACCGTGGCCGAAGGCGACTGCGACGACGCGAACGCCGGTGTGAACCCCGATGAGCGGGAGCAGGAAGACGGCGTCGATCAGGACTGCGATGGGCAGGTGGACGATGGGTTTCGTGGCCTGCGGACCTTCATTCGCCGCGAGGTGGTGGTGGACGGCAGCCGGTACGTGTCCGCCCGAAACTGGGTCGAGTTCCGCAACGCCCTCGAGGATGTGGTATGCACCTTCTCAGAGGCGGTTTCCGAAGGACCACCCCCGGCTACCATGTGCCCGGAGTGTACTTGGGCGTTCGGATTCGTGGCTGGGGAGTGGACGCAGGACGGGGAGATGTGCGATTGGATCCAATTCGAATGGTGGGGGCTCGACTACCTCAACTACAGCGCCGCGAAGGGCGCGTTCGACTGGCCCCTGGGATACTCGCCTACGGCGCCGGATGAGTGGGATTCTGACATCGTTGTATACCAGCAGATCTGGATACAGGATGGCGAATGGAGGCAGTATGTGCAGAACGATACTCGAACGCAGAAGGGATTCCCGACTGGGCCGGGACGCGCGCACCCACCACGAGGGCCCGGTCGGGAATCCCTGGTTGGACGAAGCCGCTGCCGCGGCGGCGCCGACGTTGCGCCTATGGGGAAAGCGCGGCGGCCCCCCGGGACGTCAGGGGCGAGATCAGCGCCGGGAGCCAGGGGGCGCGCCGTGCTCGGTGCTCGGTAGCCCGCGCCGGGGAGGGGTTCGCGCGACGTCGCGGAGGGGGTCGGAGGGGGGGACGGGCGCGCCTGCGGCGGACAACCCTCCCGAGCGGGGCGTCTCCAGCGAGCACCCGCCGGGCCGCGTTCACGAGGTGTCCCGTGGCACGGGAGGCGCCTTGGGGGCGGGCTGCGCGCGCGGCAGGGGCAGCCGCACCAGCACGCCGACCTTGCAGCAGGGGCAGGTTCTCTCCTCGGCGACCTCGCCGGACTCGGCGTTCGCGGTGCCGTCGGGGTCCTCGCTCTCCTCCACGAGCCTGGCCGGCTCGGGCAACTTGGCGCGCGCCTGCTCCAGGCGGGTGCGGACGTTGGCGGCGGCGTAGAGGCCGAAGTGGCGGATCTTGTGGAAGCCGGCGGGGAGGACGTGGAGCAGGAACCTCCGGATGAACTCGACGGGGGAGACGGTGACCTGTCCCCCGTCGCGGGTCGAGAACGTCACGGCGTCGTCGTCGAGCGCGAGGAGCCGGTGGTCGGAGATGGCGACGCGGTGGGTGTAGCGACCGAGGTAGGCGAAGACCTGCTTGGCCCCCGCGAACGGGCGCTTCGCGTAGACGACCCACCGCTTGCGGTGGATGGACCGGAGCAGCCGGGCGAAGTCCCGCGCGTCGCCATCGAAGGCGAGCTTGCCCGCGTCGAAGGCCTTGCGGAGCCACGCGCGCACCGCCCCGCGGAAGAGCTTGCGCATCACCGCGACGGGGAACAGGAAGTTGGGGGGCGTTTCCACCCAGCGCCCCCCGTCCCGGGTGAGCCCGCCGCCGGTGACGACGCAGTGGACGTGCGGATGGAACAGCATCTGGCGGGTCCACGTGTGCAGGACGGCGGTGATGCCGAGCTGGGCGTGCAGGCGGTCGCCGGCGAGCGTGCCGAGAACCTCGGCGGCCGCGCGGACGAGGATGTCGTAGACGACGGCGCCGTTCTGGAGCGCGAGCTCGCGCAGCTCCGAGGGCAAGGTGAACACGACGTGGAAGTGGTGGGTGGGCAGGACGCGGACGAGGCGCTTCTCCAGCCACTCGCGCTGGGCGGCGGCCTGGCAGCCGGGGCAGTGCCGATCGCGGCAGGAGTTGTACGCAGGGCGCTCGAAGCCGCAGTGGTCGCAGACCTCGAGGTGACCACCGAGGGCGGCCGTCCGGCACGCGGCGAGCGCACGCAGGACCTTGCCCTGGGCGGGGGTGAGGACGCGCGCGGCGTCGAACGCGGCGCCGTGGGCCCGGAAGATGTCCGTGACCCGCAGCGCCGGGCGACCGCCGGGCGCACCCGTCTCCACCCCGCCTTCCGGCGGGCTGGGGTGAGCGTGCACGCGCTACGCCGGCGGGAGCCGGTCGAGCGGGTTGCCGATGGCCTTCAGGTGGTTCGCCCGCACCCGGAGGTAGGCGAGCGAGGTGCTGAAGTTGGCGTGCCCGAGCAGCGCCTGGATCGCGAGGATGTCGGCGCCGCCCTCCAGCAGGTGGGTGGCGAAGGCGTGCCGCAGCGAGTGGAAGCGCACCGGCGGCTTGAGCCCCGCGAGGAACCGCGCGCGGTTGAACGCGTTGGTGATCGCGTGCTTGCTCATCGGCTTGGACGGGTCGAGCCCGGGGAACAGCCACGGACCCGGCGGCCGCGTCTGCCGCCAGTACTCGCGCAGCTCCAGCAGGAGCCGCTCGGGCAGCGGCGCCATGCGGTCCTTGTTGCCCTTGCCCTTGCGGACCATGACGACGCCGCGCTTGCTGTCGATGTCGCCCGGCCGGAGCGCGCGCACCTCGGAGATGCGCAGGCCCGCGCCGTAGCCGGCCATGATCCAGCAGCGCACGCGCAGCGACTCGGCCGCGTCGAGGAGGCCGTTGACGTCCGCCTGCGTGAGGATGTGCGGCGGGAGGCGCTTGGCCTTCTTCGGGTACGCCAGCGTCGCCGTGGCCTCCGGGCGGCCGAGCGTGTTGACGAAGAGCATGCGCAGCGCCGCGATGCGCACGCACAGCGCCTGCGGGCCCTCCTTCGCGCGGTCCACGAGGTGCCGCATGAACGCGCGCACCTCCGCCTCGCCCAGCTCGGCCGCCGACTTGCGGTGGAACGCTTCCAGCGCGCGGGCCGTGCGCAGGTAGGTCTCGACGGTGGCGGGGCTGCGCCCGCGCATCTCGAGGTCCAGCTTCATCCGGTCGATAATCTCGCTCATGACGTACTCCTGTTCGCCGTCGCCCCGGGGATCGGGGACCAGGCGGCTACAGGGTCACGTCAGGATCGCGGGAGCGCAGCGACCGGGGGCCTGGGGGCTCGGCCCCCAGCGGGGTCTGGGGCGGAGCCCCGGGTGCCGCGGCAGCGGCTTTGTCCAAGCGTAGCGTCTACGAGTACGGATCCGGCACCTACGTCTGGGGCGGGCAGTGGTACAGCTACACCTACTGACCCCCACCGGGTGACGCCGCCGAGCTCCGCCAGGCGACTGCGACGACGCGGACCCCTACCGGAACTACCTCCCCCCTCCCCCCGGCACCCCGAAGCACGCGCGCACCGCGGCGTCCCCGCGCGCGAGCCGCGCGGCGTCCGCCTCGGCGGGAGCGGCGCCCCCGGGGGCCACGGCGCGGTACACGTCCCGCTGGACCCGCGCCGCCTCGTCGCACCGCCCGGTGGCCGCGTAGAGCACCACGTGGTCCTCGGGGCGGGCGAGGCCGAGCGCGACCCGCACCGACACCACCTCGGGGGTGGCCGGGCCGTCCATCCCCGCGAGCGCGCCCCCCAGCGGCAGGCCGACGACCCCGCCCAGCCAGGCCGCGACGAGCCCCGACCGGGCGAGCGGCCGACCCGAGAGCGGCGGCGCGGCGAGGAGCCCGAGGCGTGCCCCGGTCGCGGCGCCGAGCCCGACCAGCACGTACCAGCGCACGGGGGTGAGCAGGACCGGGTCGCCGCCGGTGGAGGCGAGCGCGGCGGCGACGAGCCCCCAGGCCACCCCGGCCACCACCGCCGGGACCACCGGGACCACCGGGACCACCGGCGAGCGGCGCGTCCTCCGCCCCGCCAGCGCCGCGGCGCCCACCGCGGCCACCGCGCCCAGGCCGCCGAGCACGAGGCCGAGGGCGAAGGGGGCGACCATCGCGGCCACCGTCCAGGATGGCCCGAGGGCGACGGGCTCCATCAGCCCGCCAGGGCGGAGGGGAGCTGCGCGGCCAGCTCGGTGGCGGTGGCGCCCACCGGTCCACACCGCCGCGCCGCCTCCTGGTGCGCCCAGGCCGCCCGGGCCGCGAGCGCCTCCACCGCCTCCACCTCGCGGGGCCGACCCCGGGCGAGGAGCGCCCCGCACAGGCCCGCGAGCACGTCCCCCGAGCCGCCGACCGCGGCCTGCGGCGCCCCGCCGGGGACGATCCACGGCGGCGCCCCGGTGACCAGCGGGCAGGAGCCCTTGTAGATGGAGGGGGCGAGCGCGCGCAGGCGCGCCACGGCGGCGAGCCGGTCGGCCTCGAGCGCCCGCCAGTCGGCGCCGAGGAGCGCGGCGGCCTCGCCCGCGTGGGGGGTGAGGAGCCGCGGGTGGACGGACGGCGTGCCGTCCAGGGCCCGCAGCCCGTCGGCGTCCACCACCATCGAGCGCGGGTCGGCGTGCCACAGCCGGAGGACCCGCTCGTCCTGGGCACGCCCCAGGCCGGGGCCCACCACCAGCACGTCGCAGCGGGCGTCGTCCCCCGGCTCGGCCACCATGACCTCGGCGGGGAGCGCGCCGAGCCGGCCCCACGCGGCCCGGTCCAGGAGCAGGGTCACGAGCCCGGCCCCGCCACGCAGGGCGCCGAGGCAGGCGAGCACGCCCGCGCCGGCCTTCTCGGGCGAGCCGGCCAGCACCCCCACGTGCCCGCGGTCCCACTTGTTGGCCCCCGCGGGCCAAGGCCAGGCCGGGGGCGCGTCCAGGAGGCGGGCCTCGGGGGGGGTGCCCCGCCACTCGAGCCCGATGTCCACGAAGGCGTAGGGGCGGGCGGGCGCGTAGAGGACGGGCTTGCGCCGCCCGATGGTGATCGTCAGCGCCGGCTCGGGGAAGTCCCCCACCCGCGCGCCGGTGTCGGCGTCCACCCCGGTGGGCACGTCCACCGCGACCAGCGGCGCGTCCCAGGCCGGCAAGGGCGGCAGCGCGAGCGGCGCCCGCTGCCCGGTGCCGAAGATCGCGTCCACCACCAGCGCCGGGCGGTCCAGGCCGCCCACGAGGCCCAGCCGCTCCGCCACCCCGGCGTGCACCCGGCAGTCCGCCGAGGTGGGCGGGTACACCGGCAGGGCGCGCACCTCCGCGCCGGCGAGCGCGAGGTGGCGGGCGATGACGTAGCCGTCGCCCCCGTTGTTCCCCGGGCCGCACAGGATGAGCGTGCGCACCGGGCCGTAGCGACGCAGCACCTCGGCGGCGACGAGGTGCCCGGCGTGCTCCATCAGCACCGCGGACGGGATGCCCACCTCACCGAGGAGCGCGGCGTCCAGGGCGCGGATGGCCGCGGCGCGCGAGACGGGCGCCCCCGACAGCGGAAGGGGGTGAGCCGGGCTCACGCCAGGAGCGCCTTGTAGCGGGCCACCGCGGTCTCCAGCCCGAGGAAGAGGGCGTCTCCCATCAGCGCGTGGCCGATGTTGTACTCCTCGATGTCCGGCACCGCCTCCACCAACGGCCGGAGGTTGTGGAGCGTGAGGCCGTGCCCGGCCGCCACGCCGAGGCCGAGCGAACGGGCCCGCGCGGTGGCGCGTTCCAGGCGATCGAGCTCCTTCCGCCCGCCGTGCTCCGACCACGCTGCGGTGTTGAGCTCCACCATGTCCACCCCCGCGATGACCGACGCCTCCACCTGGGCGAGGTCCGGGTCGACGAACAGCGAGATCTTCACCCCCCCCGCCACCGCCGCGGCGGTGAACGCGGCGATGGCCTCGCGCCCCCCCACGACGTCCAGCCCGCCTTCCGTGGTGACCTCCCCCGGGCGCTCGGGCACCAGCGTGACCCGCCCCGGTCGGTGCGCGAGCACGATGGCGAGCATCTCGTCGGTGGTGGCGCACTCCACGTTGAGGAAGGTCTGGACCGAGGCCGCGATGCGCGCCACGTCCCCGTCCTGGATGTGCCGTCGGTCCGAGCGGAGGTGGATCGTGATCTGGTCCGCCCCGGCGCGCTCGGCCACCAGCGCGGCCGCGAGGGGGTCCGGGTAGCGGGCGCGGCGCGCCTGGCGGAGGGTGGCGACGTGGTCGACGTTGACGCCGAGGTGGCGGGACATGCGCGGTCCTATCCCACCCCGAGGGCGGGGACCCAGGGGGAGGGGCAGACGGAGGGGGGTGGGACGTGGCGGGCGACGGGCGACGGGCGACGTGCGACGGGCGACGCTCGACGCTCGACCATCGAGAGTCGGAAGTCGGAAGTCGGAAGTCGGAAGTCGACCGTCCCCCCTCCCCCTCTACCTCCGCCCCGGCCCAATCCGCCCCGCCCCCGCGGGCAGCGGCAAGCCCGCGTTGCGGACCATCTGCACCCGGAGCGCCGCGCAGGCCCCCTCGGCGAGCGCGTCGTTGACCGCGACCACGGAGCGCGCCGCGAGCGGCTCGAGCCAGCTGCCGGCCACCCAGTCGTTGAAGAGGCCCATGGCGGGCCCACACCAGACCTGGAAGTCGCGCTTCCGACTGGCTTCGCCGGTGCGCGCCCAGCGGGAGGTGAGGCCCAGGTACCAGCGGAAGGCCAGCGCCATCGCGTGGTGCGGGTCCGTCGCGGCGCGATCGAGCTCGCGCGGATCGCGCAGGCGCCAGTAGGCCTGCGTCTCGGTCCACACCTCGGTGAGGCTCTTCTGGAAGATCTGCTTCTCCACCTTCTGGCGCTCGGCGGGCGGGATGTCCTCCAGCGAGCCGTAGGAGCGGTACAGCTCGTAGAGCCGCGCCGCGCGCTGGGCGTACATGCTCCCCCGCGCGAGCACCTGCACCTGGGCGCCGATCTCGAACATGTCGGGCGCGGGGCCCTGCAGGACGTCGGCGTAGCCGGCCTGGCAGAGCATCTCTTTCACGAGGTCCGAGGTGCCGGCTTCGAGGGTGGCCTGGTTCACGGAGCCGGTCATCACGTAGTCGGCGCCGAGCTGCAGCGCGGCGGCGTAGGACCACGGGTCTCCGATGCCGCCGGCGGCCCCCACGCGGGGGGCCACGGCGTAGCCCTGCTCGGCCACCACCCGGTCGCGCAGGCGCCGCATGAGCGGGACCAGGACGGACAAGGGCCGCCGGTCGGTGTGCCCCCCGGAGTCGGCCTCCGGCGTGATGTCGGTCGCCACCGGGACGGCGCGGGCCAGCTCGGCCTGCCGGGCGGTGAGCGCCCCGCGCGCGACAAGCTCCTCGAGGAGCTTGGCGGGGGCCGGGCGCAGGAAGGGCTCGGCCACCTCGGGCCGGCTCACCTTGGCGATGACCCGGTTGGGCGCCACCACCCGACCGTCCTCCTCGTGGATGCCGTGCAGCCGGTAGCGGACCACCGCCGGGGTGAGCTGGAGGAAGGCGCTCGCGTCGATCGTGCGGATGCCGTGCTCGAGGAAGAGGGAGACCGTCTCCTCCTCCACCGCCGGTTCCATGGGGTTGTGCAGGAGGTTGAAGCCCACCGGCACGCCCTTGGCCGACGCGACGAGCGCCTTCACCGCCTCGCGCACCCGGGCGAGGTCCAGCCCACCAGCGCCGAAGAAGCCCAGGTAGCCGGCGCGCCCCATCGCCTCGACCAGCGCCACGCTGGCGATGCCCCCGGCCATGGCGCCCGCCACCTGCGCCCGTCGGAGGCCGTGCTCCTCCCGGAAGGCGGCCGAGCCGAGGCCCTCGGGCCGGATCGCGGGGATGACCAGCTCGGCGCCGGCCACGGTGCCCTCCCACCAGCTCCCCTCGCGGTAGGACAGCGGCCGGGTCCCGTCGTGCAGCGCGCCCGCGAGCTCGTCCGCGCGCAGCGCCCCGGCCTCGACCCGCTGCCGGTCGGTCTCCCCCGTGGCCCACCGGGTGGTGAGCTCCAGACCGCCGTCCACCCGCGCCAGCGTGATCGTGAGGTCCTCGTCTTCGAGCTCGACCCGGTCCGCGTCCCCGAGCAGCCGCACCACCCCCGCCGTCCCGGCGGCGTCCAGCGCCCGCGCCAGGCCACCGCCCGCGCCCGCACGCGACACCACCTCGCCGTCCCGCACCCGCCGTACCGTCCGCGCCGCTGCCTCGAGCTCCACCGTACCTCCGTGCCGCCGGGGCCGGCGGGAGGGGGAGGTATCAAGGAACCATCGCGGCCGTGGAGCCGTTCACCGCCCCCAGGCCATGCTCCAGCTCTGCCAGACCGACAGCCCGGCCACGATCGGGATGAAGATCTGGCCGGCCCACAGCCCGACCGCGGCCACCGGGATGGCGACGAAGATCCCCACGCGGGCCGCCCAGCGCGCGGCGGTACGGACGGGCCACTTCAGGGCGAGCGAGTGCATGAGCACGTGCCCACCGTCCAGCGGCAGCATGGGGAGGAGGTTGAAGGCGCTCCAGAAGAGGTTGACCACCGCGAGGAAGACGAGGTGGCTCGCCATCGGGGTGTCGGCGAAGAGGAAGGCCAGGGCCACGCCGATCCCGCCGAGCAGGAAACCTGCGCCCGGGCCGGCCAGGGTGAGCAGGATGCCGTCCATCGGCGTCCGCACCCCCTTGGACATGGTGAGCCCGCCGAAGCCGTGCAGGACGATCTCCACCGGGCCGAGCTTCTTCAGGTCCGCCACGGTGGCGTGCCCGAACTCGTGGACGAGGATGGACCCGAAGATGATCAGCGCCCGGATGAGCCCGTTGGCGAGCCCCCCGGGCCCCGACTCGGCATGCGGGAGCACCACGAGGGCCAGGATGAGGAAGGCCGTCGGGTGGATGGTGACGGGGAAGCCGAAAAACGCAGGAATACGGATCACTCGGGGGCGTCCTCGAACTGAACCTGCTCACCCTTCTTCGATCCGTCACCTGACTCGGGCATCCGCTCCGGGAGCGGAAGCGGGGCCCAGTCGATGGCGCCGAAGGCGGCCAGCCACCCGAGGACCCCGGCGCCGGCCACCAGGAACAGGATCACGCCGAGCCCGTTGGCGGTCTTCAGCGCGTCGGACCGCTGCAGGAGCGCGTCGTCGCGCTCGCGCTTGGCCTGGGCGAGCTCGGCGCGGAGCCCGTCCACGAACAAGGCCACGTCGGTCACGCCGCGACGCTGCAGCTCCTGCTCGTTGGTCGGCTTGGACGGTCGGGCCGCCCCCCGCGCCTCGAGCCATCGGCCCACGTCGTCGGAGAGGGGGTGGTTGAGCGCCGCGCCGGCCGCCGCCTGCACCTGGGCGGGATCGCCCGTCCAGAGCGCGTCGAACAGCTCGAGCGTGCCGCGCACCTCCTTGTGGCGCTCCAGCGCCTCGAGGATGGCGTTGGTGTCTGCGGCCAGTGGGGACCTCACCGCGCGCTCCCCGGGCTCACTTGGGGACGAACAACAGCCAGGAGAGGATCGTGGGAGAGACGGTGGTGTTGGGGATCTCCCCGTCGCCGCCCACCGTGGCCGAACCGACCGGCCCCTCGAGCTCCCCGTGGTCGTCCACCGAGTAGACGTCGTAGTCCCCGGCGGCGAGCCCGGCGTTCGCCGAGAGGGTGAACGGCGCGGCGACCTGGGTGGCCAGCGGGACGAAGGTGATGGCGTAGGTGGCGGCCACGCCCCAGAAGCCCGGGACGTCCGGGGCGTCCACCGTGCCCACCCAGATCTGGTCCGCCTCGTAGCCGAAGGGGACGGTGAGGTTGTCCAGGTCGAGGCCGAGGGTGACCTCGCCCCAGGTCATCGGCGCGCCGGCGCTCGTGACCGTGGCGGGACCGAGCACGCGGGGCAGGAACAGCGCCTCGTCCACCGCGACGTCGTCCGCGCCGAGGTCCACGTGGGCGCGGATGCGGCCGTAGTCGTGGTCCTCGACGAACTCCCCCACGCCGTCGAGCTTGTAGCTCCCGGGGCACATCTGGGTGAAGGCCCACGCGCCGGTGGCGTCGGTGTCCGTGGTGAAGCAGGTCAGCTCGCAGAACTGGATCTCGGTCCCGGCGGGGGTGGCGCCGTCGTAGCCGACCATGGTGCCGGAGACGGTGGCCGTACAGTCGGTGTCCGTGTCCGTGTCGGTGTCCGTGTCCGCGTCGGCATCCGCGTCCGCGTCCGCGTCGGTGTCCGCGTCGGACTCGGTGGTGGCCGTGGAGGTGTCGTCCTTCTCGCCCGCGCTGCAGGCCAGGAGGGCGAAGAGGGTGCCGAGGAACAGACGCATGCGAATCTCCGACTTCACTGCTTATCCGCGCCTGGGCACCACCCGCACCCCCCCGAGGGCGGCAACTGCCTCGGCCTGTGCCCGGGGATGCAGCTCGGGCGCCTCGGCGCGGGGGATCTCGATCCAGGCGCGCGCGAAGCCCGCTTCCGGGAGGTAGTCCAGCGCGGCCAGATCGTGCCGGGCGCCGCAGGGACACTCCAGGGAGCGCACACCGCCGGCGCGCCAGCCCTCCAGGGCGCGGACGAAGAGCGGCACGAGGTTGGCGCCGCCCACCGGACAGCGCACCGCGAACCCGCCCTGCCGGTTCGCCAGGAAACGCTCGCCCCCTCCGTCGATCACCCGGGGCGGGCCATGGCCCCCGGGCACGAGCTCGCGCGCGCCCCACGCCTCGACCACGGACCGGAGCACCTCCATCCCGACGCCGGGACCGGCCGGGAGGAGCAGCAGATCGAGGCGGGAGCGGGCGAGCGGGGGCACGCGAGGCGTGCTAACGTCGATCTCGCGGTGGCGGCCCCGGCGCCCCCGGAAGGCAGAATGCTGGTCTGGTTTGCTGTCGCTCTCGCCGAACCCCTCCTCGACACCTGGCGCCCCTCCCCCTCCGCCTCGACCTCCACCATCGATGGCCTGGAGGCGCTCCGCGCCGGCGAGGTCGACCTCGCCGCCTGGTCGGACTTCGGCATCCGTCCCTGGGTGCAGGGCGAGACGGTGCTGGTCGAGCGGCGGGTCACCGGCGGCATCGGGGCCGGCGTGCACCTCGGGCGTGGCTTCCTGTTCGAGGCCGCCATCCCGATGGTGATCGCGGAGTCGGGCACGGATCCCGACACCGGCGCCCCCCTCCCCGGCACCGCGCTCGCCTCCACCCGCTTCCGGGTGCGGGCCATGCGGGCGGTGTCGGACCAGTTCGGGATCGGAGTCGCGCTCCGGGCGGAGACGCCCTCGCTCGAGTTCGGCACCCCGGAGGACCCTGTCCGCGTGGGGCCCGAGCTGGTGATCGCGGCGGACAGCGAGCTCATGTACATGGGGCTCTCGGGCGGCGCCTACTGGGGGGCGCTGGACCTGCGCTTGGGGCTCGGCGCCCACCTGGGCGAACGCGTGGACCTCTACGCCGAGGGGATCGCGGCGGGGGCCCCGGAGACGCTCGGAGTCGAAGCCCGGCTGGGCACTCGGGTGGACCTGGGCGGGGGCGTGGCGATCGACCTGGGAGGCGGGATGGGCGCGCTCTCCGCCCCGGGCATCCCCGTCGCGCGCGTGTACGGCGGGGTCCGCGTGGCTCCCCGGCGGCCCGAGCCCGCTCCCACGGTCGTGGCGGCGCCCGTCACCCCACCCACGACCGCGCCGGCGGCGGCCGCCGCGCCGGCCACCGTCACCCCACCGGTGGCCCCGGTCGTCCCCGTCGCGATCCCCACCGCCCCCACGACAGCGCCCCCCGCCGCGGTGCCCCCCGCCCCCCCCGTGGTGGTCACCGTTCCGCCCACGGTGGTCTCCCCCACCCCCACCGCCCCGACGCCCGCCCCCGCGGCCCCGGCGCCGGAGACGCCCGCGGTTCCCCTGCCCCAGCCGCTGCGCCTGCCCGTCAGCTTCAGCGCCAACCGGTTC